>Ga0233433_10004020_pt1 | contig 11555 bp, 5 predicted proteins | sample SI_122_August201_5_FD_179868 | JGI IMG/M metagenome (GOLD analysis project Ga0233433, IMG submission 179868) | Seawater microbial communities from Saanich Inlet, British Columbia, Canada - SI_122_August2016_100_MG | ecosystem: Environmental > Aquatic > Marine > Inlet | place: Canada: British... | reverse complement strand
TCTATAAAGAAATTTCCTCTAATCAAATCCCCAAAGAAATTTCCTCGAATCAACTCTATAAAGAAATTTCCTCGCACAAAACTCTATAAAGAAATTTCCTCGAATCAACTCTATAAAGAAATTTCCTCGAATCAAATCCCCAAAGAAATTTCCTCTAATCAAATCCATAAAGAAATTTCCTCTAATCAACTCTATAAAGAAATTTCCTCGCACAAAACTCTATAAAGAAATTTCCTCGAATCAAATCCCCAAAGAAATTTCCGCTTAAGAGCCTAGTGAATTAGTTTCTCGCAGCATTATTCTCCTATGAAAATGTCTCCAGGAAACTTCATTTCGATGTAAAGTTGCTAGATATCGATAAGATATGACAAATTAGGTCATGAGCTAGATATACTGTCTAAGACCTTCGGATTACGAAAATAGTTATGGCCCATTGGACAGACTCCTACGTTACATCGATAGAATACACAAAGCATTATTATCACCATCTGAATCCTTTGAGATTGAAGCTGCTGTGCCTGCAACAAGGGTTTCAATATCCAAGAATACAGACTGCCTGCGAATTGGGTTATGGGCAGGGCTTAAGTGTCAATGCTCACGCAGCGGCATCAGACATTAAGTGGTACGGAACCGATTTTCTTCCTGCTCACGCGAAGCTTGCGGAAGAAATGGCCAACGCCTCTGGAGCTGATATTGAAGTCTCTGGTCAATCCTTTCTGGAATTTTGTTCGAGGAAAGATCTGCCAGATTTTGACTATATCTGTCTACATGGAGTATGGACCTGGATATCCTCCGAAAACCGAGAAATAATTGTCGATTTTTTGCGACGCAAACTAAAAACTGGAGGGCTAGCCCACATCAGCTACAACACGCTGCCAGGTTGGTCGAATATGATCGCCTTGCGAGATCAAATGATGGAATATATCGATAAAGTGGCCAACCCTTCCGATGACCTAGCGGACCAATCGAAAACTGCCCTCCAGTACGTTAATGACCTACTCGCTGCAAGCCCGGCTTTCGCCAATGCAAATCCGAGAGTGCAGAAGCGCCTGGGAGAGATGCAAAAGCTAGATAATCCTCATTACCTGACCCATGAATTTTTCAATAGAAACTGGGCTCCCATGACTTTTTCATCGGTCCACGACTTACTGAAACCCGCCGAATTAACTTATGTTGGTTCCTCTGATTATCTGGACAATATTGACATCGCTCACCTGAATAAAGCTCAGCTAGAACTCCTCAAGGGCGTCGCTGACCCGGCAATGCGAGAAACTAACCGGGATTTCCTGCTCAATAATTCTTTTAGGAGAGATGTCTGGATCAAAGGCCCAACCCAACTCTCTGCGGAAGAACGATCCAGAATAATCCGTGAGCAACGGATCATCAAAGTAAAAACTTCTAGTCAACCACCCCAGCATATCTCAACCCAACTGGGCAAGGTTCCATTGAAACAAACTATCTACAAGCCTGTTCTAGATGCCCTGGCTACATTTGAGATAAAGACTATAGGCGAAGTTGAAAATGACTGTAAACATCACAAAATCAGCCTAGCACAATTAGTACAGGCTATATTAGTACTCAACAGTACCGAATGGGTTGTTCCCGTCGATGATGACAGCAGTATTAAAAATTCAATCAGTAAATCCGAAAATTTTAATGCGTACCTACTTAATGAGGCAGTTTCAAACCAGGAATACGAGATACTATCCAGCCCAGTGATTGGAGGTGCTATACAAATCGGTAGAATGGGGCTGTTTTATATCCACGCTCTCAAACAAGGCAATAAAACTCCGCGTCAGTGCGCAAAATTTATCTTCAATACCATCGAGGAGCAGGGTCAAACTTTAAAGCTTAAAGATCAGCCTTTAGATAAATCTGCAGACGCCTTAAAAGCGCTAACTCTGGATGCTAAAAGGTTTTTTAATCAACAACAGGTTCTACTGGCTGCCCTAAAAATTATTTAGGACATATTTGCTTTACCCTGCAAGACCAATCTTTCTTCCACTCCAAACCCAGAATCTACCAGAGCAGGCTTCGTCCTGCTCCACCCAACCTCTCATCATCAATTAGAGTAAGGCTGGATTAAGACCTTGATTAATCTTGCCATTGCCAAGCGGAACCAACCAGGTTCGAATCCATCCAGGTGAATTACAATCTTACCTGTAGTTAATTCTAAAGAAGTCTCCTTTAAGCAAATTGCTCGTTCATCGCCGCATATTTTTCCGGTTTCCAACCCGCCTCGATAAGGGCACACTTTACTGTAAACCATAAAACTGCCAAGTTTAAACCATTCTCTAACGCACAATACTGCCAACTTATAGAGGATTACTTCAAATTATGTGCCCTGGACTTTCATAATTCGTACTAAATAGCAAATATATTGCGCAAAAAGGTAGACTCCGCTAGAATCCCGTGCAAAATTGCACCTACACGCTCTGAGCTTTATGGTCGTGTATAATCTATCGTTGAATCACCTGTTAGCACAGGCATTCACTACGACTAGCAATTTAGTAGAATAGTTTGATACGAGACTAGCAAGCAGATAAATCCCAACGTGGAGATCATAGGCTTAGCTGATCAATTCTTTAATAGGTTTGAGGGGAAACACCATGTTAACGAGAATTTTTAAACCCACAGCACTGGCGACAGTGTTAGGGCTAAGCGCGACTCTATCGGGGGTGCCAGCATTAGCGGCCGAGGAGGTACGCGCAATTGAGGAAGTCATTGTTACCGCAGAGCGCAGAGCTGAAAGTCTGCAGAGCGTAGCAGTCGCTGTTACCGCATTTACCGGAGAGGATCTGGACGCCCAAGGTATCGTTGATATTAAAGGCATAACCGAGCGCACACCGGGATTCACTATGGGCGTCTTCAACCCAGGCCAACCCCAGTTCTATATCCGTGGTATCGGCTCCAATGAAGATGGTGCTGGTGGAGACCAATCGGTCATTATCTTTGTCGATGAAGTTTATATCGGCCGATCAGCTGGCTCTGACCTGGACCTGTTCGATCTTGAAAGGGTTGAGGTACTAAGGGGACCTCAAGGGACTTTATTCGGCAAGAATGTGATCGGTGGCGCCGTCAGTCTGATTACCAAGAAACCAAGTGAAAACAATGAGACTGTGCTCCAGGCCACTGTTGGTAACTTAAAGGCTATGACTTTACGAGGACTTGCCAGTGGCGAGATTGCCGAGAATGTCTACGGGAAAATATCTTTCTCAAGCCGGCGCAGGGAAGGGTACGTAAAATCAATGATTTCGCAGTATCCTGAATACTTCCCTTCCGTCAGTTCCAACCTACTAGGCGATTTTGACCAGCACAATATCAATAGCGATAGCTTCAGGGGAGCGCTTCGCTTCATTCCATCGGATCGTATGGAAGTAAACCTGACTGCTAATTATTCAACCATGGATCGAGCTGGCCCCAGTTATAAATCCATAGGACCCGGCGGTATTCCGTTTAGTGCTGATGCAGCATTGCTGCCCAACTATGTCGACAACATCCATCAAAACCTTCTCGAAGACCCAGGCTTGTCTCGAAACGATATCTTTGGTTTTACCGCTCGAATCGATTATGAGATCAGTGACTCCATGTCTTTTTCTTCATTGACATCATATCGCACGGTAGAGGCAGATCAGCAATGGTTCCTTTCAACACCGAACTTAACAGCCCTTCGTCTATCGTCAGGCATACCTCAAGTCCCTCTTTATCTGGTTGGTTCCAATGACTACAGCGATGATTCGGACACGTTCACCCATGAATTTCGATTAACCGGATCGACTGACAGACTGGATTTCGTTGCTGGTGTGTATTTCATGAATGAACAGACTGACCGAAATGAAACCTCACCAATTGGTTTATCATTCTCAGATGGAGCAGGCGGGATTGCCTTTTCCATCCCAGTTCTGGATGGCGGTGACTTACAAGAAAATGAGACGGACAGCTACTCCTTTTTCGGCCAGGTTTCTTTTAACCTGACAGATGACCTTTCAGTCACTTTAGGTGGCCGTAAAACCTGGGATGAAAAAAATATCAGCCGCCTGGGAACACCGACTGCAACGTCACCAAATAGGATCTTTGATTTCACTACTGGTAAGAAATGGAATGCTTTCACAGGCAAATTCGGCATTGAATGGCAAGCCACTGATGATTTGTTTGTTTACGCCACTGCAGCTGAAGGCTTTAAGTCCGGTGGCTATCAGGGCGCTGCGGCCACATATGAGGCCGCAAGCACACCTTTTAATCCTGAAGAAGCCCTACTGATTGAACTCGGTATCAAAGCCGAATTCTGGGACAACCGGATTCGTCTGAACACAGCTATTTTCTCAACTGATTATGAAGATCTGCAAATTCTGCAGTTACTGGTCGAAAATGCTGCCCCTCCTGGCACCTCCGGTCAGCTGATCACCCAGAACGCAGCAAATGCTGATATCGAGGGTGTTGAAGTCGAGTTCACGATCATTCCATCGGATAAAATCACCATCCAAGGGTCGTATACGCATCTGGATACTGCGTTTTCCGACTTCTTCCTTCCAGAAGGATTTGGCCCACCCACTGATCCAACGGGTGTACCGACGGTCAGTCCTGACCGTACCGGCAATTCCCTGCGAAACGCGCCAGAGAATGCCTATAACATCCTGGTTCGTTACGACACGGAGCTAAGTAATGGCGGCGGACTGGCACTGCAAGCGGACTTCCGTCATAAAGACAAAGTCTACCAGGACCCTGATGTGCTCGAATTTGCAGCCGTCCCGGAATATGACGTAGTCGACCTTCGGGCAACCTATACCTTTCCTAATGGCAACGTTGACGCCACGCTGTGGTCTCGAAATGCAGCTGATGAGGATTACTATCTTCACAACTGGCCATTGCAGGGAAGCGGCCAGGCGACTCCAGCACCACCTCGCACTTATGGCCTGACGGTCACCTGGAGAAACGAATAAGTCCTCGTTTTAACTCTTGAATCGGGAAAACTGCTGATCATTCCTTTTGGAATGATCAGCACCCTTTTCACCCCTGAACAAAACAACCTGCAAACATTACCCTTGAGCTAAACCAGCCCAAGTAACCGATCCTTGCCCCTCTGATTACCGATTCAGCCTACATTCAGCACACAACCCATTTTCAACTAATAGACTGGTCAAAGCGGGTGCCACTATCTTCATGGCTTGTGACGGCTCGACCTTCTCAGCAACATTGCCGCGCTATCTCTGCCAACTGGTTAACCTCGCCTCGCTTACCCCAAACTCACTCCTGGGATGCCTGAAAATCTGACCGGCAGTACATATCAACATACTTACATCCCCTCCGTACTGTGTTAATTCCACGGGATGGGTCTAATCCTGACCACATATTTACATCCCAACTCCCCTGGCTACCTACATCGTCGACTGGTTATCCTTAGCGACAAACTCACCCACCGGTACTAGTAAGTTCATTTCAACTCGTCGCCAGCAGGAAAACCTTGATATCATGTAATCAGTAATAAACTCCAGGCTAGACTGCCTAAAAGGATAGTGCATAGTGAATTCAAATAATGTCCCGACTATTTTCATCAAGACAGCCGTGCTGACTTATCTGTTGGCGCAGATAGCTTTTTATTCGCCTATGGGGTTTTCCCATGCCGATCATGAAAAACCGCGTTTTGTTTCCAATAAAGGTAACGATATCGGTAAATGTGATGACTCACTTAAACCCTGCAAGACCATATTATATGCCGGCTCTCAGTCGAATAAGGGCGACATTATTCGTGTAGCAGCCGGTCATTATCAAATCCAAGATGCGGATACGCTTTTCTATCTGCTCAGCGACCTGATTCCTGTGGAAGGACTGTACAACGAGCAAACCTCCTATTCACAGAAGAATCCGCTGAACACAACCCGGCTAAGCGGCGTGCCCCTGGAGTTCGCTGATGAACTAACCCAGAAAGGTTTTACAGTTATTGTAGACAGGAAAGGCCTGGATATAGATCAATCTTCAGACTTATATAAAAAAATGCGAGTGTACGAACAACTCAAACAGCCTAAATTTTCTGAAAACTGCATCGATGGATACGCAGGTGATCATGCCTGTGAAAAAATGGATTTACTCGCTCATCTGCCTTTATCCAGTTTTTCGACCGACCCCAGTGCCGCCAATGACATCTGGGGCTTCTATGACCTCAATGATGGCCGCGAATACGCAATTATAGGTTTACGCAATGGCATCGGCATTGTTGACGTCACTGAACCAGAATCGCCAAGAGTCGTAAATACGGTCTCAAGCCAATCGACGGCATGGCGTGATATCAAGGTCTATCAAAGTTTCAATCGATCTGAGGCGCGCTGGCAGAGTTATGCCTACGTGACCGCTGATAGTGCTTCCGTGGGAACCCTGGTAATTGATTTAGGCTCACTTCCCGATAGTGCCGAGATTGCCGGTTCAGACAGCCGTGATTTGAGTGCGCATAACGTTTATCTAAGCAATTCAGATTACTCCACAGGCATAGCCCTGAATGATCTAACCCCTTATCTGCATATTATAGGCTCAGATAAAAGAGGTGGTGCCTTCAATAGTTACTCATTAGATGACCCTGTCAATCCAACCCTGATCTATAACCATGATTCCCAATCACGTGTAAATTACTCCCACGATGTCAGCTCTATGGTGATTCTGGACGAAAGGAAGGATAGTCAATGCGTTAACAGCGGACCTTACTGCGAAATTCTATTTGATTTCAACGAAGACAACTTTCAAATCTGGGATAAAACCCTGAACGCCTCCCCATCACGCCTCAGCACGATTACCTATGCGCGTGTTTCCTATGTGCATTCCGGGTGGTATACGGAAGATAAACAAGTCGTGCTAGTGCATGATGAACTCGATGAACAGGATTATAATTTAAATACCACTGTGCGCCTGTTTGAACTATCAGACCTTCGGGAACCCACCCTGCTGTCTACCTGGTCGGGGCCGACCGGAGCAATTGATCATAATGGGTTCGTCCGGGGTAATCGCTACTACATGTCAAACTACACAAGGGGCATGACCGTACTTGATATATCCGACCCACTGAATCCTACTGAAGCAGGGTTCTTCGATACCTACCCTCTATCTGATGAGACTTCTTTCAATGGTGCCTGGGGTGTCTATCCTTATCTGCCCAGCGGTAACATACTAATCAGCGATATTAACAGCGGCCTGTATATTGTCCGCGATAACACCAGAGCCCCTTCACAGGGGAATGTACGCTTTGATGCCGCGACCTATTCAGTACAAGAAGCAAACACCCTGGAAGTCACAGTTGAACGTAACGATGGTAGCCAGGGAGACGTCAGCGTTAAGTGGGCATTAATAGCAGGCGCGACAGATGATGCTGATGTTGAATTGAATTCCGGCACGCTTTCCTGGTCAGATGGGCAGAGTCAAAGCCAGGCAATTTCTATCACTATCAAAGCCGATGAGAACCTTGAACCCCTGGAAAGTTTTTTAATTCAGCTTTATGATCCGACCGGGTTTGTCTCATTGGCATCTCCGAATACCTCGGTTATCTCCATCGCCGCCTCGACGGGTAATTCCGCTCCAGTCGCTGGGGCAGGAAACGATGTATCGGTTACCGCTGGTGAGAGTATTTCTTTACAAGGATCTGGAAGCGATGTGGACAGTACAGATCTAGTGTTTCTATGGGAACAACTGTCTGGCGAAAGCGTCACGCTGGACGATCCCAACATTGCCGAGCTCACTTTTACGGCACCCTCCTCTGCCGGATCGCTGACGTTTCAACTCACTGTCACCGATGAACAGGGCGCCAATGACTCAGATAGCGTGATCGTAACGGTAACCGCAGCAACCACGCCACCTCCGCCAGAGCCTGAACCACCAGCGCCAAAAAAAGGCGGCGGTGGCTCCACCGGATACCTAATTCTGATTCTATTACTGGTTTTTTTCAGCAGCCGCAGAAGAATCATCCTCCAACGCTGAATTCGAACTATTAACGAGGGCTCTGCAAGCAACTGTGCCAGCAAGTTACCACCAGGCTAAACCGAGGCATTAATGAACCGCTGGATTCGATCACAAGATCTACCTATTCATGGCTTTGTCGTCGTTCTGCTGGTACTGGGGTTTTTTCACGAAACGATCAATGCGCTGCTTGAATACAACTACCTTGGTATTACACAAGGGCAAATCTGGCGTTTACTGAGTGGCCACTTTGTTCACCTGAATGTCTTGCATGCTGCATTGAATTCAGCCGGTTTAGTGCTTTGCATAGCGATTTTCGGCTCACCCAGGAACCTAGCATACAGCTGTATTTACCTGATAATAATGGCGTTGTTTATTAGCTCGGGTCTGTTTATCTTTTCCCCTAACGTTGCGTATTATCTAGGCTTTTCCGGGTTGTTACACGCAGTGACTATCCATTATCTGGTACTTGGGTACAACAAAAACCGCTTTTTTTATGGTCTGGCTTTGGTCGGTATGGCGACAAAACTAGCCTTGGAGCAATCAACCCTATTTGATGTGTTCTATCTACAGACATTGATTGGCGATCAGGTAATCAATGAATCCCACCTATATGGCGCCATTGGCGCTTTGCTTTGGGTTATCCTGCGACAACTCCTTACGCAACTTGATTACGAGAACCCCGCGTCATAAACAGACTCAAGCTCACCTGTGCATCTCATGGACATCAGCGTAATCACATCAACCTGTACACTTTGCCCTGCTAATCCGGTGATGGTGTCGCGGTTGGAAAGCTGCAGAATAAAGGTAAAAGATAATGAAAACATCCTGGTCCCTGCTGGCGACGGACCAATATAGGACAGAACCTGAGTCTTTGCCTGTACCAATACCCAAGCTCAGATGCGGGTTAACCCAGCACTTCAACCGGCTGAGATAGAAGCCTCAGCCTCAGGTCAACAGGGTCGTGCTCAGGACTTGTACCCTACCCTCCTCTTATACGTTTGAATCTTTATCCGTTTGAACCAAATATTCACTCTATTTATTGAAGCTTCTATTGAAGTTTCTGCCTTACTTCCTACTGAACTTGCTACCTTACTTCCTCCCGTACCTCCTACTCGACTCTCTATTGTGCTCGCTCTCGGCGCTTTACTGGCTTCTATTAAACATCTATTGAACTTCTATTGAACTTCTATTGAACTTCTATTGAACCTCTACTGGACCTTCTACCGGACTTTACGAAACAACGGCAACGTACCCAGCCGGTCTTTCAATTCAATTTCTTCGCCTTCGGCCGTCAACAGTGGTCGTGGTGGATCAAATTTCTGTGTCAGCGGTGTCACAATAACAAGGGTCACCAGACAAACTATTAGACCTAGCATATCACCTGCCAGGTCGGGCGCTAATAAGGTTGCCACTAACCACATCAGGAAACCCGCCGCCATGGCCGCCAACGTCCCAGTACGATTGGCGGATTTCCAGTAAACACCGGCAATAAAAGGAACCACAACGCTGACCAGAATGACAGAATTAGCATCAAGGATCAGGTTGAAAATGACCTGCACCTTCAGCGCGATATAGATCGCAACTGAGCCAAATACTGGGATAGCAATACGTGTCGCCAATAATCGAAGTTTATCCGTCGCCTGAGGTTTGAATAATGGCAGCAAATTAGTACTGAAAATACTCGCTGCAGCAAGCAAGGCGCTATCCGCAGTACTCATAATGGCTGCCAGCAGCGCACCTACAAACAGCGCAATGGCAACGGGATGCAAATGATCAAGAGCTAATGTAGGTAGAATCGACTCGGGGTTTACCAGTCCGGGAAGAGTCACGCTGCCGATAATGCCAAGCATGACCGGAATCATACCGAGCGTCAGGTAACTAAACCCGGCAAAATAGAACGAGTTTTGGGCAACTTGTTCATTTTTTGCCGCAAACGATCTTTGCAGAAGGGATTGTGAAGTAACATCGGCCAAGCCGAATATCAACCAGGCGCGCAGGTAATTCAGCCAGATCTCCGGCGAATGCTCCAGGGGAATCATTCGGAATGTGTGTTCAGGCAATTGGGGTGCAATGGTGCCCCAGCCACCTGCATCCACTAACACCACTACCAGCAAAACAACCAGGCCGATCGCAATGATAATAATCTGAACAAAATCGGTGACTGCCACAGCCCACATCCCACCCACCGCGGTATACAGGAAAATAATCAAGGCACCTCCGGAAATCCCCCATACCAAAGGCACACCGGTAAGCGTCTCGAAAACAGTACCAAAGGCTACCAGCATTCCCGCAGTCCAGCCGATACCGGAGGCGATGGAAGCAACCGCCGCGATGGTAGCGGCTGTAATACCAAAGCGGTTTTCAAAAAACTCGATAAAGGTGACCAGACGCAGACGACGGAAAATACGCGCAAAAAAGAAACCAACCACGAATAAGGCTAGCGCACCACCAAACGGGTCAGCAATGATCCGCAGGAAACCACCCTCGTAGGCAGCGCCAGAGGAACCCATCATGGTACTACCCCCGAACCAGGTGGCCACGAGCGTTGCCGTACATATCCATATCGGCATACGACGTCCCGCTAACATAAAATTTTCGGCAGAATCAGCTTTTTTGGCCGCCACTACACCTACGGCTAGCATCATGACCAGGTAAACCACAACACCAGTGAATATGATCGCTTGGGTACTCACTTCTCTCCTTGGTTAATTGCTGACAGGAAAACCCCACCATTGCACAAAAACAACACAACCAACAGGCCGCCATGGGCCATTACTCATAGTCCCACTTCTGATCCAACCGGAGCGATAGTTGTGCCTTCGGGTTCTTTGAACGGCATCAGAAATTTTTCCCACAGGGTGGGTTCAGTTGGCCCCGTTCCAGCATCATCAATTGTCTTATCCAGAAAGGTCCCGAACAAGCGATCCCAGAGAATTGCGCTGCAGCCATAATTAGTATTGCTCTCACTGAGAACGATAGAATGATGACAGATATGATACCTATTGGTAGTCAACAGCAAGCCAATCCAGCGCGTATTCAAGACAATATTAGAGTGCACAATAGACGTCTGAGAGACTGTAAGTATGGCAGCCCCTAACGCGGCAGAACCAACGCCAAAGGTCAACTCCACCAGAAACGACGGCAACACGATAAAGAAATACTCAAGCGGATGATTAAGGCCGAAGTTAAGGGCACCCAGCTTTTTGAACGAATGATGAGAACCATGCGCGGATAGCCGCCAGACCAGCTTCCACCGATGTTCAGCGCGGTGCATCCAGTACCAGATCAATTCGCTTAACAAAAACACCATGAATAACTGAACAAGAAGCGGCCAATGATGAGGCCAAATATTAAGCCCTAAGGATTTCCGGACAGCTCCAAGCGGTTCCGACAACCAGACCTGGTAAAGTTCAGTGACCATCAGGGCACTTATGGTTAGCATGACCACTAGAGTGACATTTCGTATCTTCTCCTTTGCATTACTTGACCAGGCAGGGCGTGCAGGAAAAACCTGTTCGGACAGGCCCAGGACCAGTTGCACGAAGATAATGACCAACAGGTAGGTCTGCTCACGAATAGGGTCCAGATACCAGCTGGAGATAACCACAACCAAAAGC
>Ga0233433_10004018_pt1 | contig 11560 bp, 9 predicted proteins | sample SI_122_August201_5_FD_179868 | JGI IMG/M metagenome (GOLD analysis project Ga0233433, IMG submission 179868) | Seawater microbial communities from Saanich Inlet, British Columbia, Canada - SI_122_August2016_100_MG | ecosystem: Environmental > Aquatic > Marine > Inlet | place: Canada: British... | reverse complement strand
GTCATCTGAAATTGAAGATTTTGAGGTCAAAATTACTAAAATTGGAGGCGGATTTGCCTCCAAACGAGAAGATTTACGGATAACACAATCAACTTTGACATCCAGTCGCACAGTGTTGGAAAATGAACTAAAATCATTACTGTCTGACTCTATGCCTTTTTCCTTGATCCCAAAACAGATCAAATCGATAAAAAATCAAATCAAAAGTGATTCTGAAATTACAAAAAAACAATTTGAAAAAGACATCTTGGATGACAAGCTAGAAAAAGTTCTTGCAGTAATTGATCAAAAAACAATTTGGAAGGGAGTTTCAAATGAGTCCGAAATAAAAAAACAACTGTACTCAAAACTTTCAAAAGTTTTGGATTCAAAAAAAGTTATGAAAGATGATGTCAAGAACATGTTCAATTTCTCATCCTTGGAATCCACAAACATATTAAATTTATTGGACCATTTGGAGTTGTCTGTATCAAAACTACAAAAAAATACTTTGGAGTTTGATAAAATTTCTGACCAACTGGATCAAATCAAAACAGCATTGTCAAATGCGCCAAACGATGACGAGGTTGGCCCGTTAATTTCCAAACTAAACGGACTGCATAAGGAGCAAGGGATACTGCAAAACGAAATTGATCATCTGGATGCAAAAGTTACTACCCAAAACACATACTTGAAAATGATTAATTCTAAAATCAGAAACATAGTTGAGGACCAATACAAAGACAAGAGCGCAGGAATTCAAGCAAAACTTGCAGCCAAAGTTCAAAAAGTCCTAGACGAATACATGCTAAAACTAAAAGAAAAAAAATTGCAGCAACTTGAGGTGTATCTGTTGGAAGAACTACAAAGACTGCTTCACAAAGAAAACCTAATCACAAAAGTCACTGTTGACAAAAAATCATTTGAAATTACTTTGTACGACAAGGACGAAAATGCAATTCCAAAGGACTTGCTGTCCAAAGGCGAACAGCAGATGTTTGCAACAGGTGTACTGCTTGCATTGGCTAAAACTTCTGGAAAGCCGTTGCCCTTCATGATTGACACGCCTCTGGCCAGACTTGATGTGAGCCACAGGGACAACATGATTGAGAAATTCTTCCCGTATGCATCCCACCAGGTAGTGATTTTCTCTACTGACTCTGAAATCAGCGAGCAGTACTACCAGCAGTTGCTGCCTAACCTTTCACGCTCATATGCCATGGAGTACCTTCCGGGTGAGGGCAAGACAAAGCAGCATCTGGGCTATTTCTGGAACGACAAGGGAGAGAGAATAGTTGCAGTTTAGCCGGTACAAGTTCAGTACAAGAACACAGCATCTGTTTGGAATGCTGAAAAACAAAACCGGACTGAACATCAATATTTTGGCAAGGTACGCATTTTGCCTGTCTCTAAAGGACCCGTCAATTCCAAACCCTGAAGAGTTTGACGAAAAAGGAATGGAGATTCTTCCAAGCGTACTGTTTGGCGAACATGAAAATATCTACATGGCATTGATTCTTGACAGACTAAAAAAAGACAACATGGATCCAGAACTTTATTTACAAAAGATGACAAGGGCACATCTGAACCGGGGCTCTGCAATGCTGTTTCCAAGGATTAATGACCTGACTGACTTTATTGACATAATAAAACAAGAAAGAAAATGAGTGAAATCAAATCTCCAATTTATCTGGACCATCATGCAACAACTCCGCTGGACAAAAGAGTCCTTGATGAGATGATGCCGTACTTTACAGAAAAATTTGGAAACGCATCAAGCTTGGACCACCCGTTTGGATACGACGCATCAGTTGCAGTTGAAGACGCAAGAGAAAAGATTGCAAACGCAGTTGGCGCAAGACATGACGAGATTGTGTTTACTTCAGGTGCTACAGAGTCTGACAACATTGCACTGATTGGCACGATGCAAAAGTATGCAGACCGAGGAAACCATCTGATTACATGTGTCACAGAACACAAGGCAATCTTGGATACTGCAAAGCATTTGGAAAGTTTGGGAAAAAAAGTAACTTACCTGCCAGTAAACGAACTTGGCGAGATTGACTTGAAGGAACTGGAGGACTCCGTTACCGATGATACTGTGATGATCAGCATCATGATTGCAAACAACGAGATTGGAACCATACATGATGCAAAGGCAATCGGGGAGATTGCACACAGACATGACGTGATATTTCATACCGATGCTGCACAGGCAGTCGGCCACATTCCAGTAAACGTCGAGGAGATGAGCATTGACCTGATGTCGTTTTCAGCACACAAGATGTACGGCCCAAAGGGAATTGGGGCACTGTATGTGAGGGGAGTAAAGCCGCGGGTAAAGCCTGACGGGCTGTTTTACGGGGGCGGACAGGAGCGAAATATTCGCTCAGGTACCCTGAACGTGCCTGGAATCGTAGGATTTGGCAAGGCTGTCGAGATTTCACAAAAGGAGATGGGTGCTGAAAATAAAAAATTCAAAGAATGGTCTGCCATGATGCTTGAGGAGTTTGAGAAAATTGGCGGTGTGCTAAACGGACATCCAACAAACAGACTGTCCCACAACCTTAACGTGTATTTTCCAGGGATAGAGGGAAAGTCAATTATCAACTCTGTCTCAAAGGAGATTGCAATTTCTGCAGGTTCTGCATGTACGACACAAAACGTGGAACCGTCACATGTGCTGCTTGCATTGGGACAGGATGAGGATACGACACATTATGCAATAAGAATTGGAATTGGAAGGTTCAATACACTTGATGAGATTAAAGTTGCAAAAAATAAAATTTGTGACTCTGTTAGTTCAATTGAAAAAATCAAAATTAAATGATCGAATGGAATGATTAAATACATTTGGTAGAATTAACATTATGTCTGATTCTGTAGATGTTAAATTCACAGATAGAAGCAATGTAAAGAGCAAGCTTCGAAAACTAGATTTTACTGATAAGAATACATTTGATTTGACAATTTCCGCATTTGAATTATTATCTGAAATGAAAAAAAGCAAACTGTCAGTAATTCCATCAATCAAATCAAACAAATCCATTGAATTGTATGACCATCAAATCTTTGCAGCAATGAAGGTAAAAAATGAGTTAGGTGGTTCGGCAATATTGGCAGACGAAGTAGGTTTGGGAAAAACAATGGAGGCAGGAATAATTCTAAAAGAATTCTTGATTTCAGGTTTGGCAAAAAATATTTTAATTTTAGCACCTCCGTCATTGGTTTATCAGTGGCAGGATGAACTGGAATCAAAATTTAGTCTGCATTTTACTCAAAAGGATGATTCCGACTATAGGGATCCTGCCAGCCACGATTTGTTGATATTTTCACACAGTTCTGCAGTATATCCCACAGCTGCGAATTTTTTAAAAAAGAAAAACTGGGACATGATAATTGTTGATGAGGCCCATAGCATGAAAAATTCATCCACCATGAAACACAAATTGCTGAAAGAACTGACTCGTAGATTCACTCTACTGCTAACTGCAACCCCAATCCAGAATAATTTGGGTGAGCTGTACAATATGGTGGAATTGATTAAACCTGGAACCCTGGGTACTTTTTCTGAATTTAAAACCCGATATGCCGATGACAAACAAATGCGCACGCTGAATCCGTTTTTCAAGGATGAATTGCAAAAAAAATTATCTAAAATTATAATTCGAACAACAAGACAGCAAGTTAAAAAATACATAAAATTTACCGACCGAGTTGCATTTACTAGAATTCTGAAACCAACTGACGATGAACGCAAACTGTATGACACAATTACTGACAAGGTTCGCGAACATTATGAAAACGGCTTTGAAGTTCTTTATCTGATGATTATCCAGAGACTGATTTCAAGCAGCACTGAATCCACAAAACAAGCTTTGTTTAAGATGAAAAAATCAGAGTTGCTCAGCAGTGAAGAGTATGATGAATTAATGGAAATTGCTTCACGCATCACTATGGACACTAAAACAACTGAACTAAAAAATACAATCAGGGAGCAAAACGAATCAAAGTTTTTAATTTTTACTGAATGGAAAGCAACTCAGGAATATCTTAAAAGGGTACTAAGTGATGAAGGATATTCTGTAACTTTGTTTCACGGCGAATTGAATCTGTCTCAGAAAGCCGAATCAATTGAAAGGTTTCGAAACGATGCCCAAATAATGATTTCAACTAGTGCTGGAGGGGAAGGTCAGAACTTTCAATTTTGTAGCAATGTGGTCAACTATGATTTGCCTTGGAACCCTATGAAAGTTGAACAAAGGGTTGGACGTGTTCATAGAATTGGTCAAAAAAATGATGTAAAAATATACAATTATGCCTATGAACAAACCATTGATGCCTACATTTTGGAGCTCCTTTACACCAAAATCAAATTATTTACAATGTCACTTGGACATCTTGATTTATTGTTTGAGGATGTGACTGATGAAAAAACTGGAGCACATTTCTTTAAGGAATACATTTCAACTAAAGATCAAAACGAATTGGAAAATAAATTTTCGACTGTTGGTAAAAATTGGAATAATCGGAAAAAAGAACTAGTTAGTGCCGTTGAAGAATTCAATCAAGAAGTTTTTGATAATTTTTCATTATCCACAATTGAGGGAAACGATGTCTGAGCTCAATACAGTTGTAACTGAATTGGTATTGGGATATTTTTCTAAAATTAACGCAAGTGTGCATGAAAATAACGGATTATACGATGTTGCAGTTCCGGATAATTTTAAAAAAACACTTGGAGATGACGTTTTAAAAATTACTTTTAATCCAAATCTGTCAAAATCCACTGATTATGAGCTGATATCGCCGGGAAGTTCTATTTTATCTGCAATTTTAAACGAGTGTATAGCATTTGGCCCTACAGTTATTGGAAGGCCAACATCTCACAATTTGGAATATCCTGTAATTAGATTTTATTTTTATGTCGTATTTGAATCTGTAAAATCTAAAACAAAAATGTTATCTGTAAACATTGACACTAAAAATATTCAAAAAATAAATTTTGATGAATCTGAAATTAATTTTCAAACAAATCATACAAATGTTAGATTGAACTCTGATCTAATTGATTACTGTTATATTGAATCCACTGATTATTTAGAAAAATCAATGAAATCTGAAATAAATAATTTTAAAAATGAAATATTGGCATTAAAAAATGAAGAATTACAAAACATCAATTTGGAATACCAGAAAAAATATGAAATTATTGAGAACAAACATACTGATTTACGAAGCAAAAATAATTCTGATGCATCCCTGCAAAAATTGATTGATGAGAATGAATCAATAAAATTGGAGGAGGCCTTTGTAAGAAAAAATTTGGATCATAAATACTTGATTTCTATTGATTTTGCACTAGTTGCTTCGACTGTATTTGTGTAATGTGATGTAATACAAAAATTTACAATTTTGAAAAATAAAAAACTTTTTAACTAATTTCTTTACATCTTGCTTATGCCTAGAAAAAATAAATTTTTACGCTTTGAAGAATTATCTCTTGATGACTTAATTGTAGGAAAAAGTAATGTCCGTTCAGAAAATGTTGGTGTTGATATAGATGACTTGTGTGAGCACATCTATGCCAATGGCTTGTTAGAACCGCCAGTAGTTTTTGCAATTGATGATTTGTCCGAAGGACATGAGTTATACTCGTCAAGAAAAGAATTTGCAGGAAAATACGAAGTTTTAGCAGGTCAGCGAAGATTTACCGCATTTAAAGAATTAAAAAAATTGTATCCTACAGAAGGATTTGATAAAATTCCTTGTCATATTAGACAACCTCCTGATGATGAACTAGATGCAAAAGCAATATCCATTGGAGAAAACTTAACGCAACTCCCAATGACTATGCAGGATTCCATTAATGCAGTGAGTTCCTTATTTGACAAACATAATGATGAGCGAGTTGTTTCCAAAAAATTTGGAATATCCGTAAAAATGGTCCGAAAATATGTTAAAGTGGCAAGACTTCCTCCATTACTAAAGGAACATTTGGGTGCATTGCACAAAAATCCAAAAACTGCAACTAACATTGCTCTAGATGCTAGCGATTCATTAGATTATGATCCAACTAACCCTAAGGATATTGAAAGAGTCGTTGCATTTGCTAAAAGGTTGGCAGAAAAGAAAGCTCAAGGCCAACCAGAATATATTAGAACAAAAGAAGCCGCAGAACAAAATCCGAAAAAATCTGTTGAAGAAATTAAAAAAATTGCTGAGAAAATTAAAATTCCTAAAACATATAACATTGCCCTGAACGCAAATACTTCATTTGACTTGGATTCTTCTGCTAATGAAAATGGAAAGTCTTCTGAAGAGGAAGGTGCAGATATCATCACCGACACTCTATCAAATAGAATCTCTAAAACTGATTCAGAGTAACCACGATTATGAGTAAATTAATAGATGATTTGGAATTGTATTCCGATCTTGTTGCAAGTGTTGGTACTGGCAGACATAATCGTCCTTTAACTCCAATTGAATGCTCTGATCTTATAATGAGATTAAAAAATGAGACTGATGAATCCTGGGAGGAATTATCAAAACGATTGCATTTGGGAAAGAAATCAAAAATAACAACTATGGATGCACCTAGGGATACCACACAAATTCGTCATTTTGCAAAACTTCAAAACCTTTCAAGAAAGAATGCATATGCTCTTGGTTTTGGACTTTCTAATGAGGGTGCCATAGGTTTCACAATAGGTGCCCTGGTGGCAGATTTACCTGAAAAAAAAGATCATGACCTAATCTTAGATGCTGTATTGCAGAGTCAGAACGGTTCAAGATCTCTAAAAAAAGAAGATATTAAAAAAATTGTACAGATGAGAAAAGCATCCTCTGACACCCCACTTGAATCTATAATTAAACGAATAATTGATTTCGATCCTGAACCTGAAGAGTCCTATGTGATGTTGGTGCAACCTGATCCCGAACTTTTGGATATTATTCATGAGAAAAAAGATAAAGATGACCCTGATGCAAAAGAATTTTTGAAAAATTTAATAGATTTACAATTTATCGATAAGCAAGTCAATTTGATCAAATTGCGAAACAACCTGATATTGATTACTATGGACAAGGAAAATTTTGAAAAAACTGAGAACGAATGGAAGACTAAAAATCAAAATTTTACAAATTATTTTAATTCTTTGTTGAAGCGAGGTCTTAACATTGGATAAAAATGAGATTGAAGAATTAAAAAAATATGCAAAGATACACTGTGATTGTTATGATAAAAAATTTCCCGATCAACAACCAATCATGATTGGGAAATCAATTTCATGTGATGGATTTCCAATTGATCCTGGTGCTGGTGAAGATAGAACCACTGCAGTTTTTTCACATTTTCACTCTGATCACATTAACAATATCAACAAGGCAATGACAAATTGTGATAATATTATTATGACTGAGGCAACAAAAGATGCCTTAGTTGGAACGAATATTATTACAGAGCGTGCTACACTAAAAATTTTATCTCCTGGAAAATCATTTGTTACTGATCAACGAGAAAAAATAGAATTAATTGATGCAAATCATATTCCTGGCTCCAGTCAAGTTTTGACAACTTTGGAAGAGAGTAATCTTAAAATTTTGTATTCTGGAGATTTTTGTTATCCTGGAATTACTGTTCCAAAAGCAGATGTTTTGATTTTAGAGGCAGAACATGGTGAATCTATTTTTGATTTTGAAACAAACAGATCTAAGGTATACAAACAAATTTTTTCTAAAATATTTGAAACTTTGTCAAAAGACATTCCTGTTGAAATTAGGGCTCATCCTGGAACCATGCAAGAAATTATGGCTTATCTAGAAAAATCTGTAGATGGAAATGAAATTGATGGAGATGTTCAATTCTTTGCTGATAAAAAATCTGTAAAATTAACTTCATCTTTGAACTATTTTTATGACAACAAAATTCGTGAAATCCAAAATTCAACACCTGAGATTTTAAATGACTTGTTTGAGAATAAAGAACCGTATGTAAGATTTGCACCTGTCGGTGTTAATACATTACAAGAGGAACGTGGAATTGTCATACAGGCAGATGCAAATCGTGGATTTAAGAAACATGGTTCCTTTTTTTCTCACGACGATCATAGGTTTTTTGCTTGCACCGCATCTCATTCTAGTTATGGTGATGTTTTGAAGTACGTGCACGAAGTTAGCCCTGAAATAGTTATTGTAGATGGGACCAGGGCTTCTTCTCAAACTGCAAAAGAGTTAGCATTATCCATTTCTGAAAAAGAAAATATCTTGGCTATTCCTCATATATGTGACAATGACTGTTGAAACTACTTTAAAATTATTTGTCTGTGATTACTTAAAATCCTCGTTAATTGAATGTAATGAAATTTTAGAAAAAAACCCATTAGGCACTACTGTTGACATGGATTTCATTTTTCACAATTCTGTATATAAAAAGAAGCAGGATGTCACAAGAAATAATTTTCAAGAATTTTTTTCACGAACTATCGTTAGAAATTCTTTAAAAAAAATTACTGAATTTAGTGATATCCAAGAACAACTTAAAAAATATCCTAACACAAAAAAATTATTTCTAGAAAGAAATATCGAATTAGATGAAATAATTCTTTTGTTTGTAAGAAATTATGTCGTATCTGCAAATGGTTTTAATTTCAATTCTAAAAAATTTAACCAACTCTTTTCGAGTTTTCTTAAATTTATAAAAACAGAAATTTATGAAATACACTACTTTACACCAGTGTATAATTTAAGATACGTTACTAAAATTAAACACAATGACTTTGGTGACATTTCTTTAAATCAAATTTCATCTGAACAATTTAAAATCATTAAAGATGATTTGATTGGAAAGTCTAACAAGGTGATTCCAGGATTTATGAAAACAAGTCTTTCTTATGTGTTGGAAACTACTGTTCCTTATGAAAAAAATTTGACATCTGAGAACAGTAATGCCAAAAAAAAGTTTTTAACTTTTTTAAATTCCTCCTTACTATTTTCTTCAGGGGACCTCAAATTAGGTTCCTTGTATAGGGAGTTCACTGATTGGGGTAGGTATTCCTCATCCATTCAACCCTTCATGATTGGTGAATCAGGTCGAACTCAGTATAAGTTAAAAAAAATATCTTTAGAGCAATTTAAAAAATTCTATTCTGATTATGCTAAACTCAAACTTAAAAATAACAATTGGCAATTCCTCCAAGTTTCAATAAATCGATTTACTTCAAGCATTAGTCGCTCAGACCCTATAGACAAAATTGTAGATTTGAACGTGGTGTTGGAATGTCTTTTTAGCTCCTCGGGGGAAACTTCATTAAAAATAAAAAATCGACTAGCTACTCTAATTGGCAATGATGATGAAGAACGAGAATTTTATTGGAATTTTATGACTGATATTTACAAAATAAGAAATGATATTCTACACGGAAGAAAATCACCTTCTTCAGAAATAAATCCTGAAATTGAAAAACTTGAAAATATTTCAAGACTTTGTGTCAATAAATTTTTGAATCTTTCTCGAAATCTGCCTGACTCAAAAAAATCCCAAAACTCTAGACAACACATTTTGGAACAATTGGATTTGGGTCTAATCAACAGGAAAAAACTTGATAAATTTTTAACATTGTCTGACGGTAGTTTCACTTTGAATTAGTCTTTTCTTGATTTGCTACTTGTCACTGTCACGCTGAAGTCTTTTTTTTACCCTTTCACTCGCTAATTTCGCTAATTTCTTTCTGTCCAATATCTCTTGCCCGAAAGATGTTTTGAAGTTTGGATCATTTCTTTGTTCTTCTGTTGTATTTTTTTCCCATGATCTTTTTTGTGTTTTAGTCACTGGTATCTTCTCACCTTGAATAACTGTAAATTGAACATTTTTTCTTAACTCTTCTCTTCTTTTACTTGTTGAAGGATTAATTGGAAAATTTTGGTTCAATTCGATTTTTTTCTGTTTTCTAAGTGGCTCTGTTTTAATTCTATTTGCAATCGGTTTTGTTATGTCAAAAGTTGTATTGAAAAATTCTTTTTTTAAATTCAAATTTAATGGATCAGTAAAAAATTTATTCAAATCTATGGCTAGTTGAATTACATCGGACTGTTTTTCATTTTCCCCGTCCCAAAAATAATAATCTGTTGCAAATAGGGCAATTTCCACTGATAAGATATGATCTTTGTTTAATTTCCCTTGGTCAATCATTAGTTTGAGTTTTTTTGGAACTCTGGATAGTGTTCTGAAATCATTTCTCAACACTTCCAGTGAAATATGTGTGAATTCTGAAATTTGTTTTAACGATTTTACTTCCTCGTATACGTTGCTCATATCTTCCATCAACTCTACATTTCTTTCTGCCAATTCTGGTTTGTGCCTGAAATTGGCAATAATTTTTCTACAACAATCTGAAATATCCGGTTTTTGTAAATTCTTTTTTTGTTCCACATCCACTTTGCTTATTTTATTATTCAAAAATACATAATTCTCGATATTTTTATTCAATGGTTTTCCGTTAAGATGCTCATAAATAATAACAAAACAGTTACAAAATGTTCTTGTCCATTTTTCTAAATATTCTAAATTATGTCTAAAAAAATCTGAAAATTCGTATTTTTCAATATTAATATTCTTAAAAATAATTTGATTTGAATTTTTTAATTCTGCTTTTACTTTTGAATATTCATATAGTTTTTTAAAATTTGAATTGTTCTCATCATCTACAATGCCCCAATATTTAAAAAATATTTGAAAATTAGGATATTTTTTTAAAATTGTGTTAGTTGTATGTTTTACACCTTTTTCAATATCTATTCTAATTAAATCGAAAAGAATATGATCGTAATACATGAATAATATGTTCTCATCATCAGTAAAATCAATCTCATCATCTAACTTGATTTCCTCTGTTGTCATTTTTGGTTTTTCAAAATATCTTTCAAAATGCTCCCATGGGGTTATTTTACTACGATTTGTTGTTGTGAGAAAATCAATCTCTTCTTCAATGTATTTTGACCACTTGCCGTCTGCTATTTTTTTCCATTGTTTGATTTCCTCATGAAATTTTCTATACTCTCTGAGAACATAGAATAATCTAGCTTTGTCTTTGTATATTTCATAATTAGAAGGCATTATTTTTTTTGCATTTTCGTAATGCTCTAAAATTTTTTCAATATTTGGCGGCCACACCTCTCTGGCTAATTTTATTTCTTTTAATGTCATTTTATTTCTATTTTTAAATCATAATTCATATTTGATATTTTCCATGCTGATTAACTGATGTTACGTTTGGATGCCATTTCTTGTGATACTCGTCAGCCACAGTATGGATTGGAACAAGTGACTTTGCGTTTGTATTGTCAATGACATACTTGATTTGCTCCCCGTCTCCGTGTCCCGACACGTGAATTTGGTGCCAGTCCTCGTCCCTTTTGAGCACGCCAAACTGAACAAACCAGTTTTTGACCTGGTCTTCCTTGATTTCCATCTCTGTGTTAAACGGCTCAGTCAGGGAACGGATGTATGTTGAACCTGCCCCTGGCTTGATGTCTATCAAATCCTGTAATCTGTAATCAGAGCAGTAAAAGATGTACTGGTTCT
>Ga0233433_10004015_pt1 | contig 11561 bp, 8 predicted proteins | sample SI_122_August201_5_FD_179868 | JGI IMG/M metagenome (GOLD analysis project Ga0233433, IMG submission 179868) | Seawater microbial communities from Saanich Inlet, British Columbia, Canada - SI_122_August2016_100_MG | ecosystem: Environmental > Aquatic > Marine > Inlet | place: Canada: British... | reverse complement strand
TTTTTTAACAAAGCTCACGCATAATGCCCGTAATTTAGATACTGGGGCGATTAACATGACGAAATTCTCAACAAAACTGAATCAAGGTGAGTTCGTCATAACCACTGAATTGACGCCCCCTAAAGGGACTGATCTCGGCACCCTGCTAAAAACTGCCGGCGACCTGAAAAACCACGTTGATGCCTTTAACGTTACCGACTCCCATAATGCCAGGATGAGCCTTTCACCTTTAGCCGCAGCATCTGCTTTAGTGCAAGCCGGTTTAGACCCTATCCTGCAGATGACAACTCGAGATCGAAACAGGATCGCCCTGCAATCGGATATGCTCGGAGCAGGCTACCTGGGTGTAGAAAACCTGGTTTGTATGGGCGGTGACCCTCCCCATCTAGGTGACCATCCAGATGCCAAGCCGGTGTTTGATTTCAGTACCCTGGAATTACTTGATGCCGCCAGCAAATTAACTACTGGTGTGGATTCGACCGGTAACAAACTTAATGCCTCGCCTGTTTTTAACATTGGTGCAGTGGTTAACCCCGGTGCTGATAACCTTGATAAGGAAATAGAAAGGCTGAAAGAAAAAATCGATAATGGTGCGCGATTCTTCCAGACCCAGGCGATCTTCGACAAACACGCATTTGAAGATTTCTGCAACCGCGTCGCCAGTTTCAATTTACCAATGATTGCAGGAATACTCCCGGTTAAGTCGGCCAAAATGGCAGCCCATATGAACAGCAACGTGCCGGGCATTAACGTACCCGATGACATTATTGCTAAAATCAGCTCAAGCGATCAGGTCAAAATTACCAGTACTGAGATAAGTGCTGCGATCATCAGGGACATCAGTCCCTATTGTGCCGGCGTACACTTAATGGCTATTGGCTGGGAAGCACTGATACCAGCAATACTCGAACAAGCCGGCGTTCGTTGAACAAAGCCGGGCTGCCTGGTTAAACCTGAATCCTGTTTTAAGGCTGGCAGAGCTTACCTGCTGAGGTCTGCTATCGCGGGTCAGTAAAATTTCCTGATGCTGATCGATACTGGCCTCAATGTGCCTGCAGCCTTTCCATATATGCAGTGGTATCGCACTTTCCTGGCAGGGCCTTAATCCAGTCGCGGATTAAATCTACCCCTTCGCCATGGACCAGACCCCTGCCCAGTTCAGGCATCATCGCACCCGGCTCAAGGCTCGCCATACGATAAACCAAAATGGACTCATCAGGCGCGCCAGGGACAACCGAAAACAGGTTACCTCCCGTGCCCTGTCCTGCGGCAACTGGAGTTTTGCACCGGCCCCAGCGCAACGGATCCGTGACCGAGGCATCCAGGAATAAACCAGAAGTATCCGCCGGGCCCGTTTTACTGTGACAGTGGCCACAATTAATATCCAGGTAAGATCTAGCCCTTTGTTCCAAAGCGACACTTTCATCCTCCCAGTTAGCCGTTTTAGGCACCTGCATGGCGGTTTCATAGGCAGCCTCACCCAACCACCCCCGCGCGTGCCATTCGGATAACTGGTTTTCGCCTGAACCCGGATGTAACCTGTTTAAATGCTTTGCTTGAGGACCAATCGGTTCTATACGCTTACTACCGTGATCCAGCGTATGGCAACCTGTGCACTGATTCTGGTTGGGTGCGACATAGGCAAATGACCTCACTTGATCATTTTTATTAAGACTAACGGGTAGCATTGCACCTGCAATCCTCAAGGTCGCATCCTGCTGGTCGGCATCCCAGACGTAGGGTAACGCATGCCAGCCATCGGAACGCCTCACCAGCAATCTGGTTTCCAGTAGAGCTACCCGGTCCAAGTTCAGTGTGGGCTCGATTTCCGCTTCCGCGGCGGTAAGGTGGACTACTCTGAGCTCACCATCTGGGAGCAAAGCTTGCGCCTCTGACTTAGCGTAATAGAAAGTTTTACTGATCACAGTACCCACAGGAAACTGCATTTCCCCCGTATCTGTGACCGGTATACTGCTAGCCGCAGGGATGGAAACAGTCCGCAGCTTTAACGCATAATCGGAAAAAAGGCCACTGGCGAGGTAATAAACCTGGGCATTATCGGCAATACGAAGCCGAGCACCGTCCTGGTGCAGGAGGCTCCAACTAGACAGCTTAACGGGGTTGTCTTCAGCAAAAAATCGACTTTCGGTCTCTGGTAATTCAGCGCAACTAAACTGCAGCAATACCAGAAAGCCTAAAATCCAATGCTGCACTGATCGTGTCATCCAGCCCCTCATGCTGAGGTATCGCTTAATTGAATTAAAGTTCAAGCACGACTGCCGATAACGGCTCATGAGTACATTGATAGCGCGCCTGCTCCAAGCTCGGGTTGGCATATGCAGCCGGACCATCCACGTTCAGCAACTGGGTTTCCGGTTCATTAGCGACGCAAAAATTCTGCGCTGCAGGCAAGTGGCCATCGACTGCTGTAGCGGGATTTAAGAATCCATCCCAGATAATATTAGGGAAGTGACCCTCTGCTCCAAACAGAGCCAGTTTTAATTCAGCCAGCGCATCTGTGTCTGGCGAAGTTCCACCCCCGGAATACCGATTGTCATGTATGAAGATTCGCTCTGGATAAGGATCAAAGCCACTGGCAGCATTCCGACCGGAATAGTTAGTCGAATATACACTCGAAATAATGATATGCGCGGTATCATTATCACGCAGGTCATTGTCAAATATTTCCACATCGTCATTAGAGTTGACGGATATACCTGATCCAGCCGGTAATCCCGCTACTGCGCCTCCAGGCAGGGCAAAATTAGCGGTATTATTGCTGATTACCTGGTTTCTGAAGATCCGGGTTCGCGCACCTTCCTGGGGAAGGTTGGGCATATTAAAAACAAGAATTCCACCCGTATTGTGCATTGCAATATTGTCAAAAACATCTGCATCCAGAGTATTTTCGATTTCGATACCTGCCACATTAAACTCTGCTCTGGAGTTTCTCACGATCACGTTTCGCGACTGGCCGACATAGATACCCGCATCTGATGCACCAATGGCCACCACACCATCGATCAGCGTGTTTTCGGTTTGCACCGGGTAGATACCATAGGCACCATTAGCCGTATCAGGGCCATTGGTCCACTCGGTTCGCACCCGCCTGACAATAATATTCCTGCCTTCATTTATCTTCAGGGCATCCCCTTTTGCATCCTCAATTGCCAGGTCCTCGATGGTAAAATCGCTGGCCGTCACCAGGACACCTTCAGCTCCCGAGATCTGTCCTTTAAAGCTTAATATGGTCTTATCCATTCCAGCACCGCGGATAGTAATACCATCAATATTCAGCGAGAGAGATCGGTTGAACTCAAATGTGCCCTCAGGAATGGTGATGACGTCACCTGGCTGGGCAGTTAACAGCGATGTCTGCAATTCGGACCAATAATCGTCTGTAGCAGGCACTGGCTCAACAGCATTAGGCTCAGCAGCATCAACCGCCACTGCAGTGGAATCGATATTTTCTGGAGATTGCTCACTGCAACTGTACAGGCAGCACAACAGTATGGCTAACAATACGGTTTTCATCATCTATCACTCTCGACTCTTCAAATCATAAATTTTATAGTCAGTATTCTGAATATCAACGAACTCGATTAAACGAATACAATCAAACGAATACGACTAAATGGTAATAACGCAGCTACAAGCCTGACCAAACGCTTAATAAAACCGATCAATCCTGGAACTGACAGAACACCGAACTGAGGTTTAGCTCAATTACGATCAAGCAAGCAAAGCACCACAGTCCATTCGCTGCAGCGCCGCCAATGACCTACCAAGAATCACTCGGCCCAGTTCTTTACCCCGCTCATTACCCGAGTCAAGTGTGCCACAGATCGCTATTGGCGTAATCATGGTAATCATAAGATTGATCCGGTAATCCTCCAGGCACTGGTCAAAACTATAATCCTTGACGCCATATTCCAGCAGCGTGTCATGGTATGAGCGAAGGCGCTGCATTTCCACAACAAGCTCGAGCTCCTTACTACAACTCTGAGAGCAGAAATAGGCGATATCATGAGGCCCATTACCGCCGGTCGTGTTCTGCCAGTCGACGCCGATAATGCTGACTTTGCCATCCTTGACGGGCAACAGCATATTGTCGACGCGATAATCTCCATGAATAACCGTCTGCGGTCCACTCATGGCCCGGTCGAACAGCACATCGAACTGCTCACCTATTTTTGTCACTACCTCTGGCAGATTACCACTGAAGCACTCGGAAAAATTATTAATAGTGGGTTCCACTCCCGGCTGGTATATGACGTTCTGCCTGAAATCGGTTACCTCAGGATTGTTCTGATACTTTAACCAGGGATAATTTTCCGTCTTACCCCAGAAGGTGCCATGCATCTGTCCCGCCTGCCTGAACGCCAGCGCCATTACCTCCTCAGTACAATCCTGCAACTGGTCTCCTGCTGCAGCATCACCCAGGTCCTCCAGAATCAACAGAAAATCCTGCGTCTCGGCATCGATATCGGCAAAAAGACACCTCGGACTGGCAATAGGATTAATACTCGCTAGATGACGATAATAGTTAATCTCATTAGCATAAAAGTTCAAACTCTTCGATATATCAACATTGTCTGTCTGGGCAATTACCTTGACGATAATACTCGTTTCGCTACCATCCGCGAGCTGCAGTTTTGCCCTGGCTATCGAAGACATTAACCCCACGCCCTCGCCTAACGGCTTTACCGAGACCGAAATCACTGGCTCGGACAGCTCATCCTTCAACAGCTCATTAGCTAATTCAACCGTAAATTCAGTAGCACTCTGCAGAACAATCGCCATCTCACACCTTCTTTGATTTACAATACGGCCTCATAGTAACGTAATCAGGAGTTAATCTAAATGGATCCCGTATTCGAAAGATTCAGCCTTCAAAACGAGGTAGCGGTCATAACCGGTGGTGGTCGAGGAATCGGTGAAGGTATTGCGACCGACTTTGCCCGAGCTGGCGCAAAAGTTGTGGTCGCTGCACGGCGCACCAATGAAATTGAGGCTGTGGCAGCAAGAATTCGAGAAATGGGTGGTGAGGCTATCGCTGTCACCACCGATGTTACTGATAGCCAGGCCCTCGAAAACCTCGCGGAAAAGACCATTGAGGCTTTTGGCAAACTGACTACCTGGGTTAACAACGCCGGTGGCTCTCCAGCCAGAATGCCTCTGAGAGAACTCCCCAGGGACGAATGGGACCGGACTATCGAATTAAACCTGACCGCCGTTTATATGGGTTGCATGACTGCCGTCGCTCATATGAGTAAAGGTTCTATTATCAACATCTCATCTGGGGCGGGCTTTAGCCCGGTACCCGGTAGCGCCCATTATGGTGCTGCAAAAGCAGCTGTACATTCTCTGACCTGGACACTGTCAGCAGAACTTGCCCCCGACATTCGCGTCAATGCTGTTGCGCCCGGCGCCATACCCACCGAAATCATGTTAAAGGCCCTAAATAAAGATGAGTCTCAATTGGACGAATTACTAGACGAGTGGAATATTCCTCTCGGCAGGCTGGGCACACCAGAGGATATTGGCTCCGCCTGCGTCTATCTGGCCTCGGAAGCATCTAGCTGGGTCAGCGGTGAGATTATTCGAGTCGGAGGCGGGGCAAAACCCCGTTGATCAAATGCCATGTTGATAGCAACTGGAGTCCGCTGCTTTGCCATCGACAGAGTAATCGCTGCCAGGTAGGAAAAGCCGAGTCACAGCATGAGCGCGATTTCCTGGCATCCACTTTGCCTGCGCAGACGTCCACTAACCGCGCATAGCCATCCACAGAAACCGCCCAAAACCTCAACTCAAAGGTAGATTGTATGAGCAACATCGAGTCCAAATCAAAGAAAATACTAGCCGGGACCGAAGGCTTCAAAATTATTGCCGATGGGGTCTATATCCTCCCGGGCCAGGGCAATGCCCTGGCGGTAGAAACAGACAATGCGGTGATACTAATGGATAGTGGTGGCGGCGGCAGAATGTCGGCAAACATGATCCAACTGTTGCGCAAACACACTGACAAGCCAGTGTCAGCTATCTGCTATTCGCATGGCCATCTCGGCTACAACGATGGTGCCAGCGAATGGATCAGTCACAACCAGGATCGTCATGATGCCGTCCCCCTGATCATCGCTCATAAGAACTGTCTGCACCGTTACCGTAGATACAGAGAAACACAGGGGCTGCAAACCATTCTCGCCCAGATGCAGTTCCCGGGCCTGCCGCTTCGCTTTAACCTGGTCGATCCCGACCTGACTTTCAGTGATCGCCTTTCTTTGTCAACTCAAGGTAGACGAATAGAACTCCTGCATGTCCCATCTGAAACAGATGACTGCATTGCTTTGTGGCTACCAGATGACGGTATTTTGTATGCGGGTGCTGCCTTTCCAGGAACTACCCTGCCCAATATAGGTACGCCGCTACGCAGCCAGCGCTTCACCGTGCGGTGGGCAGAGTCGCTTGACCTGATGGCGGCTTTAAATCCAACAACGCTTGTGCAGGAATTTGGTCCTGTGATCACTGATCCAACTGAGATACAGAATCGAATCACGAAAACCGCCTCATTGCTGCGCTGGTTCCGAGATGAGGTGGTTGAAAGGATGAATCTGGGGCTATCAGAGACCGAAATCCTTGCCGACATGCATTACCCTGATGATCTACAAGAACTGGATTACCTGAAGGCGCGTTATGGCGCCCCTGAATACATTGTCCGGGACTTGTATCGCCAGGAAAACGGCTGGTGGAGCAGGAATCCGACCGATCTACATCCAGCTGATAGCAGCGCAGCGGGTGATGCTATATTGAACGCAGTAACCGGGTCTGAAAGCATTATTAGTTATGCCAGACAGCTCGAAGATAGCGGTGAAATCCAACTGGCAATGCATGTCATCGACCTGATTGCAAATGCCGGCACTCTCACTGATCAGGTGCGTGCAGCTAGAATGGTCAAGGCAGGGCTTTGTCGTAAAAGGGCCAAGCAAGTGCGCCCTTACGTTTCAAAGGCGCTTTATAATTCCTCTGCAGATTTACTTGAAAAAGGCCATATTTCCTGGGTTGCTCCCCTGTAGCAGCTCATCAATCCAGGAATACAACGCGAGTGCCCAGGTTACCGCCAGCAAGAAGATCAACAAATGCTGCCGGGGCACTTTCAATACCTCTTATTTCATCGACCATACTGGTCAACTGACCGGCGTCTAGCCAACCAGAAATTTCCGCACGGGCCGCAGCGTATTGTTCAAGGAAGTCAAACACAAGGAAGCCCTGCATTCTGATTCGTTTATTCACTAACAAGCCAGGAATACCTTTTGGCCCGGGCTCGGGCGATGCAGTATCGTATTGTGACACCACGCCACAACAGACAATGCGCCCATTTAAATTCAAGCAAAACAGTGCCGATCCTAAAACAAAACCGCCGGTATTATCAAAATAAACATCCACACCGTTTGGAGTAAGCTCCTTCAACGCGCCTCGGTAATCAGCCTGCTTATAATTCACAGCGGCATCGAACCCCAACTGATCTGTTAACAACTTACATTTGTGGTCCTGACCTGCTATTCCAACGACCTGACAACCCTTAATCTTCGCTATCTGCCCAGCCAGATGTCCCACCGACCCGGCTGCAGCCGAGATCATTACTGTTTCTCCGGCTTCGGGTTGACCGATCTCTAATAACCCAAAATAGGCGGTCAGGCCATTCACACCCAATGGCCCTAAATAATGAATCGACGAACGCTCGGCAGGGATTTTCTCGACTGCGCGTGCCTTTTGCATCGAGTAACGCTGCCAACCCGTAGGACAAACGACTTTATCTCCTTCAGAAAATTGCGCATCCGTTGATTCAACGACGATACCAACACCCGTGCCCCCCATAACAATGCCTGTCGTGGGTGCGCCTGCATAACTCGCGCTTCCCTGCAGGCCAGCCCTGGAACCGGCAGCAATAGCAAAAGCCTCGGTCTTAACTAACACCTCACCGGCTTCCGGTCGGCCTATTTCGTTTTCTTCGAGGCGATAGTTATCTGCTGACAATTTGCCGCTGGGCAGTTGGTCAATCAAAATCTGCTGGTTTTTCATTGTTAATTACCTTCATCTTTGCAGTCATTCTGCCCGCTTATATCCTGCACGACCACCGTTTTTTTTGGTTGCAGGATAAAGCCATCCGATTCAAGCAGGCGTTCAGGTAAACTTTGGCGGCTAACTCGGTTATTATCGGTTTCATCATAAAAAAAAGGCTCCACTGTGTACTACCAATACCGCTTATCTGTGATCGCTACCGCTTTACTGTTTGGATGCATGTCCTGTAACCCTATGGGAGAAACTGTCCACAAGCCTGGCATTGAAGTGAATAAATCAGGTCCACAATGGCACCTGGGCGCAATGGTCAGCGCAGCCAATCCTCATGCCGTAGATGCTGCTACCGCAATCCTGGCTAAAGGTGGCAGTGCAATCGATGCAGTGATAGCAGCACATACTGTATTGGGATTGGTTGAGCCGCAGAGCTCTGGATTAGGGGGCGGAGCCTTTTTGCTCAACTATAACAACGCCACTGACGATCTCAGTTTCATTGATGGCCGAGAAACAGCACCGGCCCTGGCCAGCATCGACATGTTCATGAAGGATAATGAAGCCATGGGATTTATCGAAGCCTGGCAAAGTGGCATCGCAGTCGGTACTCCCGGCGCAGTTGCACTTTATGCCAGTGCTCACCAGATGGGCGGCCGATTACCCTGGCCTGACCTGTTCGAAACCGCAATAGAACTGGCCAGTAACGGCTTCCTGGTTTCCCCAAGACTGGCTGGTTATCTACCCGCCATGGCACGACGCAGCAGACTGGCTATCAATCCAGACACAGCGGCTTATTTTTATCCAGAGGGAGAAGCGCTCCAAGAGGGTGATCTGTTAAAAAACCCAGCCTATGCCGAAACCTTGAACCGCATTGCCAGCGAAGGTCCAAGTGCGTTTTATACCGGTGATATTGCGCAAGCGATTGTAAAAGCAGCCAAAGCTGAGCCCAATGGTGGATCGATAAGTCTCACCGACCTGGCCAATTACAGCACCGTTAACAGACCTGTTATCTGCGGCCCATTCAGAAATTTAAAGATCTGTACGACGTCACCTCCTTCATCTGGAGGCGCTCAGATTATGATTGCAAACCTATACGATCACCTCATATCTGATGGCTCAAATGATGCCGACAGAGTCGCTGCCTTTACAGACGCGCAAAGATTGGCTTATGCAGATCGAGACCATTATTTTGGCGATCCAGACGAAGTCGCTATCCCCCTTGATGCATTACTTAGCCCTGCTTATCTGCGACATCGTGCGACTCAGCGATTTGCACCCCAGGCAACACCGACACCGGGAGATCCCGCTACTGTCATTGATGACCTGGCAATGGTCCCGCAGTGGGCCAGGGACACAACCGAGGAAATGGCCGGGACGACCCACCTGTCAATTATCGATAGTGACGGCAATGCAGTTGCCATGACAGCAACCATAGAGGGCGCATTTGGCTCGCAACGCTGGGCAAAGGGCTTCCTGCTTAATAATGAAATGACTGATTTTGCCAAGGCTGTGCCCGAAGACGGGACCAGACTCGCTAATGCAGTAGCTCCCAATCGCAGACCCAGATCATCCATGTCACCTACCATGGTATTCGATGAAGAAGACAATCTGCGTATGGTCACCGGATCACCGGGTGGCAATTCCATTCCAGCATACGTAGCCAAGACCATCATCGGCGTACTGGACTGGGGGCTGAGTGCACAGCAGGCCGTTGACTACCCAAATATTATTGCCCGCGGTGAAAAGGTCCGAGTGGAAATAGCGCAGCCTGAGGGCAAAGCCATTGCCGAGGATCTCAGCTCTCGTGGCTATAAGGTACAAGAGCGCGCCGGTGAAAACTCAGGACTGCACATCATTGTGGTAGGAACTGATAGCCTCGATGGCGCCGCGGACAAACGCCGGGAAGGCAAGGTGAGTTCTATCAAGCCGCAAACACCCTAACAAAATTACCTTTTTAAACTGAGGATTAAAACATGCGCAGAGCTGCAATTGTGTCACCTATAAGGACCGCCGTCGGCGGCTTCCTTGGCAGTCTCCAGCCACTGAATGCAGAGGATCTGGCAGCTCAGGTAATCGCCGAGCTGATCACCCGTACCAACATAGACCCCGAGAGAATTGAAGAAGTCATATTCGCCCAGGGGTACCCCAATGGCGAGGCTCCGTGCATAGGACGATGGGCTGCCCTGGCCGCTGACCTACCTCTCCATGTCGCCGGCAGCCAAGTGGATCGCCGCTGCGGTAGTGGTGTGCAAGCCATCGCTAATGCAGCAATGATGATCCAAACTGGCGCCGCAGATGTTGTCATCGCTGGCGGCGCAGAAAGCATGAGTAACGTCGAATATTACACGACGTCCATGCGCCAGGGTCAGCGAGGCGGCCCGGTTACCTTATATGACCGACTGGAACGAGGACGCCTGCGTTCACAACCCGAAACACGATTCGGGCAGATATCAGGAATGATCGAAACTGCTGAGAATCTAGCGACCGAATATCAGATCAGCCGACAGGATGCAGACAGCTATGCCGCCAGATCACAGCAACGCGCCGCGGCAGCCTGGCAGGATGGAAAATTTGATCAGGAATTGGTCACCGTTACGGTCCCCCAACGCAAAGGCGAGCGCCAAACTTTTGATTATGATGAAGGTATTCGAACAAACACATCCATGGCATCCCTGGCTAAGTTAAAGCCGATCCTGGAAAACGGGGTTGTGACCGCAGGCAACGCCTCCCAACAAAATGACGCAGCCGCGGCCTGTCTCGTTGTTGCAGAAGATAAACTCAGTGAACTGCAATTAGAGCCCAGCGCCTACTTTGTTGCCTGGGCCGCCTCAGGATGCCACCCCGCCACTATGGGAATTGGGCCCGTGCCAGCAGTTAACAAACTGTTTTCCAGAACCGGCCTGGGCTGGAAAGATATGGACCTGGTCGAACTCAACGAAGCCTTCGCCTGTCAGGTACTGGCCGTACTCAAGGGCTGGGACTGGAATGACCCGGACAAACTCAATGTCAATGGTTCAGGGATTTCACTGGGTCATCCGATCGGTGCAACCGGTGGTAGGATACTGGCGACCATGCTAGCTGAATTACACCGCCGCGAGGGTCGTTATGCGCTTGAAACAATGTGTGTCGGTGGTGGCCAGGGTATTGCTGCTCTGTTCGAGAGGGCTGCTTAAACCATGAAAACACAATCAACCGCACCAAGCCACTTGCGCCCAGTTGCCAAGGCCCTTGTCAAAGCCCTTCCTGAAGGGACCGTGCTTTTTGATGATGACGTGACCAGTCGATCAGCAGGCATCTGGCGAACCGATACGCTCAAGGCACGTATCCTGGTTAAACCCAGAACGACAGAGGAAGTCAGCACCACGTTGCGAATCTGCAATGAGTTAGGTCAATCCGTGGTTACCCAGGGCGGGCTTACCGGCCTGGTTGAGAGCGCCATCACCCAGCCAGACGATGTGATTCTTTCCCTGGCGCTGATGAACCAGATAGAA
>Ga0233433_10004006_pt1 | contig 11579 bp, 9 predicted proteins | sample SI_122_August201_5_FD_179868 | JGI IMG/M metagenome (GOLD analysis project Ga0233433, IMG submission 179868) | Seawater microbial communities from Saanich Inlet, British Columbia, Canada - SI_122_August2016_100_MG | ecosystem: Environmental > Aquatic > Marine > Inlet | place: Canada: British... | reverse complement strand
TATACTAAATATAATGGTTATATATTACAAAAAGTTATGTGAAATTATAAATAATATAAATATGTTTGTATTAAATAATTTTGATATCCCAATAAAATAATTATAATAAAATAACAAAAAAAAAAAATTGAAAAAAATAATTATTGTTAAGTAATGTAAATATAAAAATATCTAATATTTTAGTTTATTATGTCTAGCAGTGAAGATGAAAATGAATATGAAGATAGTCATACAGGAGTTTCAAATATTGACTTATTAGGTTCTGAATTTATTAAAAAAGATAGGTATGATAATTATTATTTGAATACATTAAGTGATTGTAAAAATTTTATTGAGAATATTGAAGAATTTGATTTTAATTCAACTATTAACAAAAAACACATACTAGACTTAAAAGAAAGTTTAAAAACTGATAATCATTTAACAGGTGTTTTAACTACTGTTTTATTAAATAATGGTAATCTTATTTTGATTGACGGACATCATCGAATAAATGCTATAAAATTACTTTATAAAGAAGAAGTTAATTTATCTATTGGTTTGGATATACATAATTATTGTTTTAAAGATTTAAATGATCCTAGATTATTAAAATTATTTGAAAAACTTAATAATACGAAACCATACAAAACAAATATTGATATTGTTAAGTCTTCTAAGTATATTATTGATAGTATCGATGAAAAATATCCTAAATTATTTAGTGATGCTAAAAAGAGAGCAAATTTTCCTAGACTTCATAAAAGGGAATTTAATGATAAATTACAAATAAAATTAAAAGAATTACTAGGTAGTTATAATGAAAGTATTATTATTAAAAAAATGAAAAAGTTACATTTAACATTAAAATCGTTTTCACAATTTGAATTAATTAATTGTATTTGGGATAAATACAAAGATAAATCTTATTGTGATAAGATAGTAGAAAAATATAGTTTTATTCAAACAAATAAATGTTATTTAGGTTGTTATAAAATAGATGATTTAATTAATGATATTATTTAAAAAGATATTTAAACCTAATTTATTATAATATCAGTATATATAATTATACATTTACTTTCATTACTAAAAAAAAAACACAACTATAAACACAACTAAAAACACAAATAATGGGTTCTAATACTAGTAGTGATTATTTAGATTTGGATGGGAATGAAAAAATGATAACAATTCCTCTAAGTGAGTATGAGGATTTAAAGGAGACAAATTTTGAAAAAATTAATGAGTTTCAAGAGGCGTTTGAAATGAAAAGTTTTAAAGATAAAATCACTTCAAAACAAATTGATGAAAATCCTGAATTAATTAAATTACGTCTAGATTTAATTGATGAAGAAGTGAGTGAATTAAAAGAAGCTATTAAAAATCACGATATTGTTGAAATGCGTGATGCAATTGGTGATATTTTATATGTGGTTTATGGAGCAGGACAGACTTTTGGTTTTGATTGCGATGGTGATTTTGAACTTATTCACGATAGTAATATGAGTAAATTATGTAAAGATGAAGATGAAGCAAAATTAACTGTTGCTAAATATGAAAAGGAATTTAAAGAGGGTAAATCTAAATATGATACCCCTTATTATTATCATAATGAAGAACAAGATTATTGGATTGTTAAAAATAGGTCGACTGGTAAGGTGTTAAAATCAATTAATTATTCACCAGTTCAACTTAATTAAATTTTTTTTTTTATTATGTTTTATATATTCTTTTGTATCTCTTCCATAATCTCATATGGAATACTTATATTAAACCTTCTTTCTAGTCTGTTACAAATTAGGAATAGAATATAAAGAATAATTTTTATATCATGTTTTATCATATAACTTTCAAGTTCTCGCCAATATCCCAATTTATTTATACAAATCTGTCGTTTAAATTGTTTTCCAATAGAACTCCAACCACCATGATATTGTATTTGTTTAATATAACTTATTTTATAGGTTTCTGTAATTTCAGGATATTGATCTTTATAAATTGTAAAATATTGTTTTGTTTTTATATAATCAAACATATCCTCTCCTATATACCCTACAATATCTCTTGTGCTTGTATAATTATCCCGATGATGAATTAATTGAATTGGATTAAAACGATTTTTATATATGTTAAAACAATGAAATAGAATTTCTGATTTAAGTAGATTATCTTCTATAGTAGTATAGGTAGTATTCATTATGTGATTTATTATAATATCTATAGAAATATTGTAATTACTTATTGTTCTTTTTGTATATTTTCTTGAATAATGTATAGAGTATTGTGAACTTTTAAAAAGTTTATAATTTCTGTATTCTTGTGATGTGTTTGAAATCCATTTTATAGTAATTAGATTTAGAAGTGAAATAAGACCTTCATTAATTGCATTTATAGTATTTGCTATTTCTATACATATTATAACATCGGTTGGATAATCCCATTCATCTTCATATTTTCTAATTCGCATACATTTGTCTTTTATACTTTTTTTATTTATTGGACCTCCAATTTCACCTTTTATTTCATACTTTATAATATTTTCCATACATTTATCACATATAATAACATAATTTCTCTTTTCTCCTTGTTTCCTACTAACAGATTGTTCACAACTTTTACAAATATCCATTTTAATCTGATGTTTGTTCTTTTGAGTTGTTATATATTCTATTTTATAATTAAAAAATCAATTTTTCTTTAATAATCATAATAATTTTTTTTAGTAATCACATTGATAATTAGTATTATCATAATACAAATTACAATAAATATATAGAGTATTTTATTTTTCTTTTTAAAGTTTTCTTCGACAAATTTACTTTTATTATATGTTTCTGTTATTTTATTTTTAATATCTAGAGATTGAATAGCAAAAGGACTAATAGGGTCTATTTTTTCATAAGTGTCTAGGACTTCATTTATAGTATAGGTCCGTTTACCAAGTGATATATTTACTTTATTGTGAATATAAATCAACCATTCGATAAGTTTTTTTTTATTATCTAAATGAGGTGTAATTGGATAGTTTTGTATGTGTTTAGCATAGTGTTTACTACAATGTTCACAAGGTATAACATTTTTTAAACTAATGAAAAAATCACGATAGGATTCTTTATCAAATATTGTAGGATTAGTAGGATAATTAAATGTAATAATATGTAGTATAAACCACATAAAGGGACCCCATATATTTGGTTCCATATTGTATAGTAATTTTACAACGTTTAGTAAATAGTTTATATAAAAATAAGATATAATAAATTTATAAATAAACTATTTTTCATATTTAAAATAAGTTAATACATTACTAATTAGAGAATTTAAAATGAGTATTGTATGCTCTAATTGTGGTAAGTATAATCATTTACAACGTGATTGTAAGGAACCTCTTACAAGTTATGGTTTAATATGTTTTCATAAATTTAAATTAAATGAAGAAAATGAAGAATATAAAATAGTAATGATAAGACGCAAGGATACTATTGGTTATGTTGAATTTTTAAGAGGCAAGTATAATATTAATAATTATGATTATATTATAAAATTATTTGATATGATGACAAATGAAGAGAAAAAAAGGATTATAAACGTATATGATTTTGATAAATTAAGGATTATTTTAAAAATAAAAAAAAAAAATAATATGTATAAAAATGAATATGAAGTAGCAAAAAAAAAGTTTAATTATTTGAAAAATAATAATATAAAATTAAAAAATGCCAATAATTATATATCAATACTAAAATATTTAATCAATAAAAGTAAAATAACATGGGATGAAACAGAATGGGGTTTACCAAAGGGTAGAAAAAATAAAAATGAAACAAATATAAATTGTGCAATTAGGGAATTTTTAGAGGAAACTGGTATTAAAGAAACTAATATTAATATATTAATTAATGTAAATCCAATAGTAGAACTTTATAAAAGTATTAATAATGTTACATATAGACACATTTATTTTTTTGCGGAATATTTTAATAATAATACTTCTTTATTTGTTAATCCAAATGATAAAGAACAATGTATTGAAATAAGTTCAATTAATTGGTTTAATGAATATGGTGCTTTAAAAATAATTAGAAATTATTATATAGAAAAAAAAAATATAGTTAATAAGGGCTTTAAAATAATTAATGAAATTTCTAAATATTGCATAATAAAATAATATTATTATGATATGTTAATAATGTATTTTTGTATTTTTGTATTTTTGTAATTATAATATTGTTATTAATTATAAGAAAAATAATTTTATCAATATTTTTTATTATGATAAATAAAAAAAAATCAAATAAAAAAAAAACTATAGATTTTGATTTATTATATAAACAATTAGAAAAATTAAATAAAAGTTTAGAAAAAGAAAGATTAGATGTAGATTTTAGTATAAATAAAGAGAATGATATATTGAAAAGCATTGAAAATATACAAAGTAAAATTTATTCTAATAAAGACCTTTATTATCCTAGTATTTATGATTTAGATATGAATGAAAAAATTTTTTTACAAAATGATTTTAATATATTTAAAATAAAGAAACCAACATATAAAATAAAAAAATTATTAGATAATTATAAAAATTTAGATAAAAAAAATAGAAAAGAAAAGACAAATAATGAATTTAAACTTTCTAATACACAAATTATGCTTAAAAATTTTATGAGTAAACATTCCTTATTTAGAAGCCTATTAATATTTCACGGTACAGGTGTTGGTAAAACATGTACAGCAATTACAATTGCTGAAAATTTAAAACCAATGATAAAGGATAATAATAAAAAAATTCACATTATAAGATATGAAGAATTTAAATCACAAATTTTTGAAGGAAAACAATTAAAATCAAATAACTTAAAATTACAATGTACTAGAGATAGCTATGTAAAAGAATTAATTAAAAAAGATAAAAATAATAAAGAATTAATAGATAAATGTAGTGAAAATAAGAAATATTGTGATAGTGTTATATTAAAAATTAAAAAATTAATAAAAAGTTATTATGATTTTAAAAATATAGAAAAATGGGCAAAACATACATCATCTCAAATATATAAATATAAAAGTAATGATAAACAAGAAGAACACATACAAAAAATTAAAGAAATAAAGAAGCAATTTTCAAATAGTGTTATTATAATAGATGAAGCACATCATTTAAATACTACAGTTAATAATACAGAAATAAAATTAATTAATAGAGTTTTAAGTGATGTTTTAAAATATGGAACTAATATTAGACTTATTCTATTAACTGCAACACCAATTTGGGATAAACCAACTGATATAGTGGCACTTATTAATTATATGTTAATTAACGATAATAGAATACCTTTACATCAAAATGAAATATTTGATACAAAGGGGAAACTTAAAAATAATAGTAGTATGATAATTAAAAAAAAAATAAATGGTTATATTTCATATCTTAGAGGTGATAATCCATTTGAGTTCCCGTTAAGAATAAGTAGTAAGTTTAATGTTCCTAATCAAATAATTAAAAAATATCCAATAAATTTGATTGAAACAACAACAATAAATAATGTAATTAATAAAGATTATAAATTTGAATTATTTGATATAATAGATTGTCCTATGAAAAAAACACAATTAGATGTTTATAATAAAATAATTAAACTAAAAAAAGAAAAAGAAGAAGCATCAACTATATGGGCTACTGAATCTCAAATAAGTAATTTTGTTTTTCAATCATTAGAAGATTCAGGACAAGATTTTAATGATTGTTACGGAGAACAAGGATTTAAATCTATTACCATAAAAAATAAAGATGGAACATATCAATTTAAAGAAGAAAAATACGGATTAAATTTTATGGGTAATAATTTAATGGAATTTTCAAATAAAATAGCAATGATTATAGAAAACATATCTAAATCAGATGGCCCTGTATTTATATATTCTAATTATATATGGGGTGGATTATGTCCCGTAATTTTAGCATTAGAAATGAATGGATATAAGAAATATAAATCAAATAAACCATTTTTAAATAATAAATATAAATCAAAAGATTATAAAGGAGATTATATTATAAAAAGTGGCACACTTAAATCAAATAGTATAAATGATTATTTAGCAAAAAGAGAGAATATGATTAATGAAAATGTTAAAGTTTTTTTAGGAACAGAAACAGCATCAGAAGGTTTAAGTCTTTTTGGTTATAGAGAAGTTCATATTCTAGAACCTCATTTTAATTTTAGTTTAATAGAACAAGTAATAGGAAGGGCAATCAGAACAAAATCGCATTTTTCTTTGCCTATTAATAAAAGAAATGTAAGTGTATATCTTTATGCTTCAACATCAGGAAAAAATGAAAGTGTAGATTTATTTAAATATCGTATCTCTGAAACTAAAGCTAGAATTATAGGTCAAATAGAGAAAATATTGAAAGAAAGTGCATTTGATTGTTATCTGAATTATTATGGCAATAATATTTTTACGGATATTAATAAGAACCTAAAAATTAGGACCTCTCATAATAAAGAAATAAGTATTAAATTAGATGATACACCATATACTAGATTATGTAATTATTCAAATAAATGTAATTATTATTGTGGTAATAATAAGAAAAAAACATTAAAAATACTTGAACAAAAATATAATAAAAAAATATTATATATTACAAATATCAATCATATTATAAAAAAATTAAAAAATAAAATTATAAGTTTAGTTCTTGAACATTTATTAATAAAAATAAAAGATATTAAAACATTAATTAAATTAGAAGAAAAATATGAAGAGTTATTTAATATATCTGTGTTTAATATTTTAAAAGATGATAAAATATATGATAATAATATTTACAAGGGCAAAATTATAAAATATAATAATTTTTTAAAATTTATTAATATTAATAATAAAAATCCACAAATCGAATATATAGAACAATATTATAGTAAATTTAAGGGTAATAAAATAGATGAAATAGATATGAGATTTTATATAAATAAAATAAAACAAAAAAATTTACAATTAGAAAAAATAGAGATATATAATTATACATCTATTTTACAGAATTTATTATTTGATTATGAAAAAATTAAATATAAACTTCCTAATAAATTTTATTTTAATGATGATATTAATGAATCTGAAATTATAAATATTTTATTTTATAGACAACTTTATAATATTCGATTAATAATTATTAAAAATATACTTATAAAATACATTAAAAATGAAAAGTTAGATAAGTTTGAAGAACTTATTTTTGATATAATAGAAAAAAATCATATTATTACTAAAAAGGAATTTCATAAAATTATATATTTTAAGAAAACTGTTAAAAAAACTAAAAATGTGCATAGTAATAAAAAATCTAGTAAAAAGGTATTAAAACAAAAAGAGAAAATATATGGTTTTATAATTTGTAATTATAAAGGTATAAATATATTTAATTTTGATTATAAAACAAAAGAATTTATAAATGATATTGCATATAATACTAAAATTATTGATTATAAACTAAAAAAATTTAGAAAAATTATAATTAATAAATTATTTGGTTATGTTACAATTAATACCAAAAATACAATCCCTATTTTTAAAATTATGGATTTACGTGATACAAATAAAAAATCTCAAAAAGGGAGTAAATGTATTGATAAAAATAAAGAGGATATAAAACAATATTATAATATTTTATCAGATAATAAATTTGTTAAAAAGAAAAAAAAAATATTATGTAATAATTTAGAATTGCTTTTTAGAAGAAAAGATAAACAACAACCAAAAAAATGGTTTTTAAATGATATTGAATATAATTTATACTTAAAAAGTGCTTGAAATTAAAATTGATTTTTAACATAAATTTTATGAAAATAAGTAAATAGACATTAAATTAAATAATATAATATATATATTAATATATATTATTAGAAATATTTATAATCAAATCACAATGGATGACCTTTACCGAAAACAAATTTTAACAAAACGTATTTTTATAACTGCCGATAAGTTAGGTAAAGATATTGATAAAACTATAAAAGATAAATTAGATAATGAAATAAACGGTATTTGTGTTAAAGAAGGATATATTAAACCAAATACATCCTCTATTTTATTAAGAAGTGAAGGTGTTTTAAGTATTAATAATTTTAAATCAGTAATTTATTATACTATAAAATTTGAAGCTATGATTTGTAATCCATCAGTGGGGCAAATTTTAGAATGTTATGTTTCTAATGTTGAAAAAACAAATATTAATTGTTATATTGAAAATGAAGATGAATCACCATTAAATATATTTTTATCAAAACAGTATCATATAGGGAATGAAGAATATGGAAAACTTAAAGAAGGTGATAAAATAAAAATTCAGGTAACAGGAAAAAAATGTGAATATTTAAATAGGGAAATATTAGTTATTGCTAACTTTCTTGAAAAAATCTAGTTTTATTATTAGTATAGAGTTTTATATTTATAATTTAATTTTTAATAATTTTTTTATTTCTTTTTATATAGTATAAATATTTATTAAAATTTAATTAAATAATTATGGTTCGTGCTATTCTTAAAAAGGTGTCTCGTTCAAAAACTAAGAAGGGTTCAACTAAACCGAGAAAAAATACTACTAGAAAAAAAAAAGTATCTAGTAGTAAAAGGAAAAGGGGGTCTTCTGGTAAAAGAAAGAAGGTATCTGGTAGAAAAAAGAAAAATTCTCGTAAAAAACTTAAAACTATGAAAGGTGGTACTCTGGAGAAATTAAAAATTTCCCTTGAAGAATTAAGAAAGATTAAACTAGGAGATAAAGTTACGATAGTACAAAATATGGAATTATATCGTAATCAGATAATCTTAATAACACAAAATATTACCACAGATACTATTTATAGTGAAATTATTAAACTAATAAATGATGAAATAACACAATTATTTGATAGATATATGGAAACTGATTATGCTAATTTAGATGATGTAATGACTTTAATTATTGATGCAAAAAATAATTTACAAGCTTTAATTCAAACAGAAATAGATAAGGCAGAAGCTCCAGATGCTGACGGTGGCGGTGGCGGTGGCGGTGCTAGTGTTTAACTATTTCATTCCACTAACCCTCTTTATTAACCTGAAAATTAGTATGTTTAATAACTATAATATATTTAAACAAGTTAATAGTGGTGATAGAAACTGTCGTGTCGGCATATAAGCAATGGATATTTGTTTAAGAGATTCTCTTTATTTCCTTCTATTTAAAAAAATTTATTTTTAATGATTTATCGATTTTATATAAAATAAATTATGATAATAATATTAGTAATATATAATTCACAAAACCATTAATTCACTAAGACTTTGACCTATTAAACTACGTTCAATAGCAGCCGCACAAATCTTGCTAACATCAATAACCTCAATCTTGTCTAATTGTGAAGGATTTTCAGTAAAACGATTTACAATTTCAACTGTATTACTTACAACTACCTTTTTAAAGGGTGAATTCTGAATTCGTGTTGTTGCTGGATTTGATAATATACCATGACAAGCACCCATATATATCTGGTCTGCTCCATTTTCGTGAAGAACCTCTGCTGCCTTGCATGCCGTTCCTGCTGTATCAATAATATCATCCATTATAAAACATACTTTACCTTGAACATTACCCATTAATATCATCTTATTTACAACTCCTGCTTGAAGACGCTCTTTATATAGAATAGCTGCTCCACAACCTAATTTATCTGCAATTCGTGTTGCTGTTTTAACGCCCCCTTCATCTGGCGAAACGATAATCAAATCATCCGCCTTTACTTGTGTTAATATTTCATTTTTAATATAATAAATAAAATAGGGTTCTGTATAAATATTATCTAGACGCGTTTTATCAAAAAATCCTTGTATTTGTCCTGCGTGAAGATCAAAAGTAATTACACGATCTACGCCTTGTGTTTCTAGAAAAGAAGCAACCATCTTAGAACTAATTGGTGCCCTACTATAGTCTTTACGATCTTGTCTTTGATAAGGGAAAATAGGTAATATTACACGAATTGATGTAGCACTACCACGTTGAATAGCATCAATTAAAACAAACAGTTCCATTAAGAGGTCATTAAGATTATATTCTGCTGTTGCTGAAACGGATTGTATAATTATACAATCTCTCTTGCGTATATTTTCTTGGATTTTTGGAATTTTAATTTCACCATTAGCAAAACGTTCTACAATACAGTTACTAATAACTGAATTATTAAAATGTGAGGCGACTTTTAATCCAAAATCGCGATTACCATTGCCAATAAAAAATGTTGTATTTTTTGAAATAAATTCCTGATGGATAATATTATAGGTTAGTTGTTGATGAGACATAATTATTAAATTATAACTAGTTAATTTTTTTTAAATAAGTTTTTAAAAAATAAGATTTAGAAAATCTTAACCAAAGAAGTTTTTAACTAACAATTATTTTTATTTTTATTTTTATTTCCTTATATATTATTATAATACGTTTATTTATAAAAATTAATTAATTAAATATGGCGGAGGCAGAACCTACAGTAGATAATTTGATTACTTCATTTCAATATGAAAACAATGAACTTCAACGTAAAATATTTGGAAAAGTAATAGATGATGCTTTTGAAATAAAGATTGATAATCCAGCTATTAAAACTAGATTAATACAATATTATGAACGTACATTTTATAATGAAATCGTAAAGAATAATAATACATTACTAACATTATATGATAATCTAGAATCTAGTAATATGTATATGTATAAACAATTATGGTTTTTTGTAGAGAATTTTGTAAGACCTTGGTTAAAAACATGGGATATGTGGGATATAGCTTTTAATGATGAAAATCGTAATACTAATTTAAATGATTTAGTTGATACTCCTGCTGACAGTATAAAATGGGATGAATTAATTAAAGAATTTATATTATTTATTAAAAATTATGATAAAACCACTGATATATTATCTAAATTAAAATCAGGTAGTGCTATCCCTCCAGATATACTTGATAAATTACATAAAAGTATGAAACATTTAGATAACTTTATTGGAACTAATGGTATAAAAGGTGCTGGTATGTATGAACCCACCGGATGTAAACAATGGAACCCAGTAAAAGGAAATCCAATTGCTTGCACTGTATTTCAAAATCAATTAACTGGACCTCTAGGTAGTGAATATAACAAAAAAATTAAAGTATTAGAAGGATTTTATAGCACTAAACTCACCCAACCAAACAATTATAGAGAAACTATATTAGAAGGAATTGGAAATAGTCACTATCTAAACGCAATAAGAATAATAAGATATTTAAAATCTATAGAATTAATAATAGAAGAAGACCTAAAATATATAATAAGTATAATAAAAATAACAGGTAGTGAACAAATAAAAATTCAACTACTAAAAGAACATAATTATGAAAATTTTATAAATATAAGAGGTGGACTATGTAATTTATTTTTAACACAAATAAATGAATATAAAAAAATAGAAGGAAACACTCTATTGGATAGAATACAAAAGAAATTCAAAAACCTATATTGGTTTTCGAAGGGTTTAGTGGATAAATTTGGAGATGCATTAGACACTACTGGTGGTGGTGCTAGT
>Ga0233433_10003999_pt1 | contig 11596 bp, 9 predicted proteins | sample SI_122_August201_5_FD_179868 | JGI IMG/M metagenome (GOLD analysis project Ga0233433, IMG submission 179868) | Seawater microbial communities from Saanich Inlet, British Columbia, Canada - SI_122_August2016_100_MG | ecosystem: Environmental > Aquatic > Marine > Inlet | place: Canada: British... | reverse complement strand
ACTTTGATGAAGGGCCAACCATTAGCTTACAATAAAGATAATCAAGAAGACAAAGAGCCGCTCTTTGATAGCGTAGAAACAATCTACTCTTGCCTCCGCGTTTTTTCTGAAATGGTACCTACAATTAAAGCCAATAAGGATAATATGTATCAATCAGCAATTAAGGGGTACACCACTGCTACCGATCTGGCAGACTATCTAGTCAAAAAAGGTTTGGCCTTTAGGGATGCTCATGATGTTGTCGGTAAAGCAGTTGCCTTTGGAATCAAAGAAAATAAAGATCTAAGTGAATTTACTTTAAATGAGTTAAAAGAATTTGATACATCTATTGAAAACGATGTATTTGAAGTGATCTCACTAGAGGGATCTATTCGATCACGTAATCATATAGGTGGAACCTCTCCTGAGCAAATCCTGATTGCTATTAAAGCTGGTCGCAACGCTATAAAGTAATGCGCATAGTTTTCGCAGGTACGCCCAATTTTGCGGTCAAAGCACTATCTCACCTTCACGATTCTCATCATGAGATTATCGCTGTTTATTGTCAGCCAGATAAACCTAAAGGAAGAGGGAAAGTCTTAACTCCTTGTCCAGTCAAGCTCTATGCCCTTGAGAATAACTTAGAAGTGATTCAGCCTGCAAATTTTAGTAATGAACAAAACCTCAAAAAGCTTACCTCCCTTAAGCCAGATTTAATAGTTGTTGCAGCTTATGGCCAGATTCTTACCAAAGAAATACTAGAAGTGCCTATGTTTGGATGCTTAAATATACACGCATCACTATTACCACGATGGAGAGGCGCTGCACCTATTGAAAGAGCAATTATTGCAGGGGATAACGAGACAGGAATCACCATTATGCAGATGAATGAAGGGCTCGATACTGGTGATATCCTAATGACGAATAAACACCCTATCTCAAATACAGAAACCTCTGGTTCGTTAACAGAGTCATTATCGGTTATGGGTGCAGATCTGATAATTGAGACAATAGAACAACTTCCTGAACTCAATGCTAAAACTCAAGACCATACAAAAGCAAACTATGCCAAAAAGATCTTAAAAAATGAGGCGCGAATTGACTGGAATCAAAGTGCAGAAAATATTAATCAAATGATTAGAGCCTTCAATCCTCGTCCTATTGCACAAAGTAATGCGGAAGCTAAGGAGTTTAATGACAAAGTCCTAAGAATCATTGAAGCTGAAGTGATACCAACTGAAACCTCTAAGCCCTCAGGTACAGTCATTGAGCAAAATAAAGATGCTTGTCTCATTGCAACTGGTGATGGAATATTAAGTTTAAAAAGAGTTCAGCTTGCAGGCAAAAATGTAGTTTCAATTAAAGACTTTAATAATGCTTATCAACTAATCAAGCTAAATTAATAAAGTTCTAGGTATCGTAAGCCCTTAACATAAATTCGGAATCAATAATTTCATTATTGATTCTCGCTATGATATTAGAATCAACCAACTTGGTATTTAATTTAAATAAGCCACAATTTCCCAATGTTTCTCTGATATTGATCTGCTTACCTAAATAGACGTATTCAACTCTAGTTGCAGCCGGCATATGTGAGTTTCTGCTTCCTACGCCCATTGAGATGCCTGATAGCGAGTCTATAATATTTCTATAGCTAGGGCATAAGATGGTGTGATGAATAACGTTATTAGTGAGTGTTTCAAGTTCAGTAATAAAGATTCGATCAGCGAGATAAAATACAGCTCCTTTGTATTTAAATCGATTTCGTTGAGTGTCACCATTTTCTTTGTCCCATAGATGCTCAATACTGGTTGAATAAAACTTATTCTTATATTGATAGATATGAATCAGGCTTCTAATTAGATAGCCAGGAAATCCAGACGAAAGAAAGTGATTGAAATAATAACCTTCATAGCGGGATAAACTCTTATTTTCACTGGGTATTGAATCAATAATTTTTTCTAACTCACTCCTCTCAGAATGTGGCTCTGACTGAAGATTTTTAGGAGTAATCTGACAGAATTGATCTGATTCTAGATTCAACTCTTCTGCCGAAAATTGGAAATATTGGCAAATTTTATTTAAGTTATACTTTGAAGGATATATTTGACCACTTAAATACTTATTGAATTGCTGTCGATTAATCTCCATCTTTCGACAAACATGAGCTACGGAAATTTGTTCATTACAAATTGTGCGTAAATTTGTAGAAAAATTTTCATTTGCCATGACTTACTTATCTGCTGATTAAACAACATAGAATAACACCATACAATCAAGAATTCAAATTAGATTAGGTATGATTTAAAAATCATCAAACAGAAATTCAAAATCTATAAAACTAAAAATGATCTCTTTTAAATTGCTCATCCCAAACCTTTTTAAATACCTGCTTATTATCCTCCCACGCAATCAAAACTGCATGCAGGTAAAAATGATTTAAGTCTGAAGTGATTTTAGTATAGGTATGCGTTTTTGTTTGCCAATTACCACGTCCATACTCCCATTCCCATTCATATTCAGCGCAAGCAGACAGTGGGTTGGACTCACTAATACTAAAACGATGTAGAGACTTTGATCCCATTTCCATTCCACTCTCTTTAATTCTAATTTTTCCATTATCAGCTTTTATTTCCATTACATTCAAATTCCGCTTTTCATCAAAGCTAGATTGACGATTTTCGTTAAATTCTCGAATGGTTATTGTGGGCTCCTCTTCAGGTAAATTATTTTTAGTGAATTCTTTCAGAACCTCAGTAGACACATTTTTTCCAAGAACTGGCAGTTTTAATAAGCTTAATTCTGAATAAATTGTTAAGGAAGTATTAGTTGGAGCAGGCCAAGCAATGGGCCAGTAACTTGTTGAGACAGCTAGTCGAAGCTTATGCCCCTTGGGCACAGTGTAACCTACATGGTTTAATTCTACTATAACTTCTTCAACTTCCCCTGGAATCATTGCTTCAGGATTTGATTTTCCATTTCGCTGAGACAAGTTCAAAATACCACGAGTAATTAGTGTGCTTGAACCGTCAGGCCAAAGATCACACAGCCTAGCTGCAACAAGCCCCTGCGGCTGATCACTACTCAAATGCAATGTAAGAGCAGCATTGCCAATAATTTCCAATGGAAGCTCAAGTGTTTCAGTATCAAAAACCAGTGATCCGGAGTCCTCGATATTCTGATTACCAGGCAATTCTTCAGCCACTCCAAATGCAAACCAAGGCATGTATTCTCCAGAAAACTGGCCTACCGTTTGTGGCGATAAAATTTTCATTGCTTGATTAGGTTTTTTTCTGACAGATAAACTCTCTTGGTTTAAATAGAAGTACTTAGTTTCAACTTGTTCTGATGGCCAGCTCGATAGACCAATCCAACGGCCAGGTCGATTATCATAATAAGTTTTTGGTTTAACACTATCTTGTAAAAATATTTGGTACTTAGCCTCATCCATCATTCCAGTTTCTTTTTCATTTAACCAGTGATCAAACCAGCGAACCGCATCAGAAAGAAAATCCACAGTCGGTCCAGGAATACCAAGGTGAGGATATCGATGACACCATGCACCCTGTAAACCGAGAGTTGGCACATTAAGATTCTGTAACAACCGAGGCACAGTATTTGGCCAGCAATCTGCATGTCCACTGATAACATAAACTGGTATTTTGATCTTAGAATAATTAATATCTACCGAGTTGTTCAACCAATACTCATCATTATGTTGATGTGTAAGCCAACGCTCAAGATAGTGTGGAGTTTTTTCAAGTCGTTCATGCCAAAGTATTTGCCAATTATCACCAACTAGTTCGGGGTCTGGTGGTCGTGAATTAAATCCAAACATAATCGAACCCCAGCCAAGGGTTTGACCTACCATACAACCCATGTAATATCCCGCGTCATCATAATAACGTTGGTCAGTTGATCCTAATGTGATAATTGTTTTAAGTGCCTTAGGCGATCGTTGAGCAAGTTGTAATCCTATAATTCCGCCCCATGAGATACCCATAGTACCAACCCTACCATTACACCAGGACTGACTAGCAATCCAATCAATTACAGCTACACCATCATCTATTTCCTGATCAGTGTACTCATCGTCCTTAAAACCATCTGAGCTCCCTGAGCCGCGCATATCAACACGGATACAGGCATACCCATGTTTAGCAAAATGAGCAATTGTATTCGAATCCCGTTTAACTGTGTAATCGTCTTTTCGATATGGAATATACTCAAGGATTGCTGAGTAAGATTCTTTATCATCTGGCATCCAAAGTTTAGCAGCAAGTCTAGCACCATCTGGCATGGGTATCCAAAAATGATTTAAATGAATAACGCCCATAATAAATTCCTATTTAAGAGGGTAGTGACAGGTCAAAATTTGCTGACCATTAAAAGTATGTATTGGTGGAAACTCATCATCACAATGTTTGCTAGAAAATGGACAGCGTGTATGAAACTCACATCCATTCGGACGATCCATTAGGCTAGGAACCTCGCCTGTAAGCTCGATTCTATTTTCTAAACTTGTTTCTTGATAAGGTGTTAGATTTGCAGATAATAATGCTAGGGTATATGGATGTCTTGGCTTTGCAAAGATATCGTCTGTTTTACCTTGTTCGACAAATCGACCTAGATACATTACCGCAGTTCTGTCAGAGATATGTCTTACAATATTTAAATTATGAGTAATGACAAACAAACTGACTCCTAAGTCATCCCTCAGCTTGTTAAGTAAGTTCAATATCTCACCTTGCACTGAAACATCAAGACCTGCTGTTGGCTCATCAGCAATAATTAGCTTAGGATCAAGCGCTATAGCTCTTGCAACGCCAACACGACGAGCTTGGCCACCACTTAGTTCATGGGCATAACGCTCTTTAATATTTGTGGGCAATCCAACCAGTTTTAGTAATCGATCTGCCTCCATTTTTAGATCTCGATCTTTAAGGTTATGTATTTTATAACCTTCAGTTATTAAAGAGCCCACACTCATCCTTGGACTAAGTGAGCCGATTGAATTTTGCCAAATAAATGAAATTTTTTTTCGATAAGCCATTATTTGCGATGGTGTCATATTGGTCACATCTTCATTCATAAACTTAATTTGGCCTTCTTTAGCAGTAAGTAAGCCAGCAGTAGCTAAAGCTAGGGTTGATTTCCCCGAACCACTCTCGCCAACCAGGGTAAAGGTTTCTCCCTGCTTAATATCTAATGAAACTTTTCTGACTGCATCAATGAATGGATCATCTATTTTCTGAAGCATTCCCTGCAATGTTGACTTAGCTCTAAACCGAACACGAAGATTCTTAATTGAAAGTATGTTGTTCATGATTCTATCAAGTGACAACTAACATAATGATTGTTTGAAAACTCATTCCATTTTGGAGTATGTTTATCACAGCGATCTATAGATTGATCACAACGGTTTTTAAATATACAACCTCCAGATAAATTTGTTAGATCCGGTATTTCTCCGGGAATTGAAGGCAACAAGCGTTGTTTTTTTGAAATACTAGCAGGGTCACATTCTAATAATTTAACTGTATACGGATGAGCTGGATTATTGAATATTTCATAAGTACTCCCCTGCTCAACAATCTCACCCGCATACATAACTATTACATGATCACATAGTTCAGCTATTACTCCAAGGTGGTGGGAAACGAATAATATTGAGCAACCCATTTCCTCCTGAAGCTCTTTTAACAATTTAAGTATCTGAACCTCGAGAGTCGCATCAAGTGCAGTGGTGGGTTCGTCTGCAATCAGTAGAGATGGTCCAGCCTGCAATGCCATAGCAATCGATACACGCTGCTGCATCCCTCCTGACAACTCATGAGGGTATTGCTTTAGCTGGCTCTGAGGATCTGGTATGCCTACTTTGTTCAGCATATCAATAGAACGTTGTTTTTTTATCTTCTTACTAGTCTTATCTCGATACTGAATATCCATCATCTGACGACCAATTGATAGCACCGGATTTAGTGTAGACATTGGGTCCTGAAATACAATTGAAAGCTGAGTTCCAGAAATATTGCGCATTTTATCCAGTGAAAGCTTCAGAAGATCCTGTTTTTCAAACTCAATTGAGCCATTAGGAATATCGGCATTAGAATCAAGCTGGCGAATAATTGACGTAATCAAAGTGGACTTCCCACAACCACTCTCACCAACTACACCAACAATTGAACCCCTTGATATATCAAGATCAACATTTCTTAAGGCTTTCAATTTGCCTCGATCAGTTTGATAATTAACCGACAAATCACGAATTTTCAGAATGTTATCACTCATACTAATTTTCTAAGCTTGGGGTCGAGCAAATCACGCAATGATTCACCAAGAAAAGTAAAGCCAAGTGTGGCTAAAACTAATGGAATCGAACCGGCAATAATAGGCCAAGGCGTATTTCTAATTAAAGAGAAGCCATCATTCAGAATACTACCCCAGGAAGGTGTTGGCGGTTTAACACCCATACCAAGAAAACTCAAACCTGCCTCTAATGCAATAACGGTTGGGATATCCATTGATGCGAGAATGAGAAGTGGGCCAAGGATATTTGGCAATAAATGTATTGATAGGATTCTTAGTAACGATGCGCCCATTAGCTTTTCTGCCTTGACAAAGTCCTTCGATTTAAGAGTCAGTGTTTGAGTTCGAACAATACGACCATAATTTGGTATTGAACTCACAGCAACTACAAAAATTACCGTAGTTATAGAGGGTCCTACCACTGTAACTGCAGCTAGTGCTAACATAATAGTAGGAACTGAACGAATAGTATCAAATAAAAGCATAATAGAATTATCAAGCCAAGCTGGGCCGTAGCCAGCAATCAATCCTAGTACGATTCCCACAATTAGAGCTAATCCAATTGTTACAAATGCAACCTTTAAAGCTACCTGACCACCAAATAGTACTCTTGAAAATAAGTCCCTCCCAAGCTGATCAGTGCCCAGCAGGTGATTAACTGATGGCCCTTGAAGACGTTCCATGATATTAAGTTGAATTGGATCATAAGGAGCAAATATTGGCGCACCTAATGCACTGATTACCATTAAAGTAACTAAGCATAGTCCAATTAATCCAAGTGGATCTGAAGATATTTTTTTGATTACACCTTTCATAACCACTCTACAAGTTATCTCTGATTCGAGGATCTAACGAAGCGTTTACTAGATCTGATATTGTTGTACTAATGACAAACAAACCTGTACTGATAAATACGGACCCCATTACTACAGGATAATTTCGGGTTGTAATCGATTCAATAATTAACTTACCGAGGCCAGGACGAGCAAACACAACTTCAGTTAATACTGCAGCTGAGATTAGAAAGCCCATGCCTACTCCAATAACTGTAATTGTTGGTAATATCGCAATCTTTAAAGCATAACGATAAACAATAGTAAACTCAGTTAACCCATATGCTCTGGCGGTTCGGATATGATTTTCACCTAACACTTCAAGCATCGATGCACGAACTAAGCGAGATAAATAGCCAACCCAAGATATACCAATTGCAAATGCTGGCAAGACAAGATGAGCTGCCTGGTCAAAGAAATCTCCTTTTTCTCCCGCACCTATTGCAGGGAACCACTTAAGAGTAACGGCAAAAATAAGCAATGAATACAATGCAACAACAAATGAAGGTGCAGTAATGCAAGCGACAGAAATAACACCAGTAACTCGATCTGCGAATGTGTTGCGATGCAAGGCTGAGTAACAACCAAGAGGTATTCCAATAAGCATTGCACCAAAAATGGCACTGAAAATAAGCCAAAGTGTATAAGGTAATTGACCAAAAACAATTTCTGTTACCGGTCGACTAGATAAAACATCAACACCCAAGTCACCTTTAAGAATATTACCTAAAAACTTAATGAGTTGAATGACTAAGGGCTGGTCAAGACCCATCCGCATTGAAATATCAGCTATCATTTCTGGAGTTGCCCTCGGACCAAGCATTATTCTGGCTGGATCACCTGGTACAAGATGAATCATAAAAAACATTAGAGTCATGGCCACTCCAATGATCAAAATACCAAGAAAGATTCGTTTTATAAAATAAAATAACACAGTATTTATCTAATTTAGCTCCGAGTAAAAGAAAATGAAATTAATTATAAAAAAATCTCTTGATTTGAACTTAAGACTATACTGAAGTTTCTTTTATTAACTCTTTTTAATTCTATTGATTTTTTAGAAATATGGAAGGCCTGAGGATTCAGGCCTTCCAAGTAGACTTACTAGTTACTAGAAAAATATCGGAAAAGTGGAAGTCCGTCAGGCCTGAACGCAGGGCTAATTGACTTACTATAAATAACAGGTGTCGCCTCATGAGTTAAAAAGCGATATGCTCCACTGTTCTCCATCATATCCTGCATACGCTGATACATTTGGTCACGCTTATTATTATCGACCTCTGACTTCGCTGCAGCTTCTAACGTATCAAATGCAGCATCACTATAACGTTCCCAGTTCCAAACACCTTTTTGCGAGGTAACAAACCACGCTGTAGCATATGAAGGATCAGGCCCCATTGAGTAGCGATTAAGGATTAACTGAATATCCTTATATCGATCTCCTGCAGTGTCATCTCCAAGTGACCAGAAAGCACCAGATTCATGCAAATTAATATCAAGTGTAATGCCAACCTGTGCAAGGTTCGCCTGAATTACTTGAGCAGTAGTCACATTGGCTGCCTTATTTAAAATATCTAGTGTTACCCTAACATTCCCTGATAGTCCGGAAGCATCTAGGTATTCCTTAGCCCTGGCAACATTAGCCTCAGGAGCCACAAGACTTTCAGCTCGATGGCCAGTTAGACCTGGGGCAATAATTCCAGTCGATGGAACTGCTGCACCAAAGTAAGAAGCTTGCATAATTGATGGCACATCAATAGCATGTTGAATCGCCTTTCTCAAGTTCTGATTAGATAAGAGTTCGTTTTCAACATTCATTCCGACCCAAACATAGTAAAGTGATGGATATTCTTCAACCATTGAGTTTGCTGGTGGTGAATCTTTCAGATTAGCTACTGAGCTCATAGGAACGCGAGTATAGTGAATATCACCCGCTTCAAATGCTAATTGAGCTGTATTTTCATCATCTATTGGGATAATATGAATTTCATCAAGTGATGCTTCTCCACCATGCCATTCAGGATTCCTTACAAAAATAGTTTTTTGCTTCGGTTGCCACTCTTTGAATAGATAAGGTCCTGAAACACTAGGTGTTGAAGTACCTACTTTACCGTCTACAGATTCCCAGGCTTTTTTACTAACAATATTGCCTACAATATATGGCAAAGCAATAGTCCAAGCTGGTGGATAAGGCTCATCAAACACAATTGTCCCCTCATATTTACTATTAACAACTACTTCTTTAAGCGGGCCCCAATCAGGTGAGTTAGTAGATCCAACTTCACTATCCACAATACGCTCATAAGAATACTTTACATCTTCAGCAGTCATTTCACCAAAACCATTGGTGAACATAATGCCTTCTTTTAATTTAAAATCGATTGTAGTTGGACTAGTCTGCTCGATTGATTCAGCTGCATCTAAAACATAACCCCATTCTCTGCCAGGTTTATATTGAATAAGCTTACTATATATAAGACTTTGAATCTCCTCATCAAAAACACCACCTGAAAAAGCAGGATCAAGACTTTTGAGATCAGCGTAAGCTCTAACTTTAACAGCATCCGCTGCGAAAGCAGACAAGCTGGAAAGTCCAAATACACTCATAAATAGAGCAATTAATACTGTTTTAATTTTCATTTTTTCTCCTTTTTTTGAAAAATAAATCTTAAAAGACCATAAATTAATATGTTCTTTAATCAATAGCTTATATCATCTAGACTAAGATTTCAAGAATTGACATTTTTGTTACAATTTAATAATACACCAATCTAGATAATTTTATAATTTCGCATTATTGAAATAGATGAAGCAGAATAATAAAAAAAGTGCTTCACTATGCTTCATTTTTTTGTAAGAGATTATATTTTTAAATTCATTTTTTTGTCAAATGGAAACATTGGTTTTGGAAGTCGAGAAAAATTAAACTGGGAGTAATCTGAACTACAGACACCAGGGCCTGCTGCCATAATAATGCTATTAGTAACTGATTCAAACCCAGCCCTGAAATGCACTCGAGATTTAATCAACATAAACTGACTTTCTTCTGGAATTAACCGTCCATGCATAAAAAGCTCTGGCCCATATGGCTCCCATCCCTCCTCAGTTATAACAATTGTTGCTGAACCAATGTCAAAAACAACAGTCCGGCCCAGACAAACCTTGAGACCTGTTTGAACTGGTGATGTAATTGTAAAACAACCGTCAGTAATTTTTTTAACAATACCCGTACAATTGAGACCACATCCAATTTGATTGATAGAGGGCACAGAATATTTACCACCAACTGTTAGAGTCATCTCATTGCCTTCTCCACAATTGATTAATTGATCAACCGCATCTGGGTCACGGATTGGTGCAACAATAATTCCAGATAAACCCTGTTTCAACATTTCAGCTAAAACACTCATATCGTCAGCACTTCCTCCGGAGCCAGTATTATCTCCATGATCAACAATTAGCACTGGATAAGTGTTAATTTTTTTAGCTTTTTCAATGGATTTAGATAACGGCAATGGTTTATAGATAAAATCATAACGACGCTCCCAAGCCATAGCACATACTTTACTGACTAAATCCTTCCCAAAACTACTATCAACTGATTCAACAGTTAACACGCTCAAAGAAACATGAGGAATATCGGCATAAGCAAAACCACCAAAAACTGATGCATTTAGAATATCGCTATTATTAACTCCTTGAATTGCTAATTCCATAATATCTTTCATGGGCTGATGCCAAGTTGCTTGCATCATCATATGAACCATCATTGGAAGTGGCTGCCAGCAAATTTTAGTTTCCATACCCTTCTCCAGGCAATCAAGTAAAGTCTGCGCAGCCCTTCTACCAGTCTCTCTCATGTCAGTATGTGGGTAGGTTCGATAGCCATCAATGACATTACAGTTTTCTACCATGGTTAAAGTTACGTTAGCATGAAAGTCTAATGCAACTGCAATCGGTATATTTGGAGCAGTTTTTCGAATACGACGCAACAATTCACCCTCTCCATCATCATAACTCTTCGTGACCATTGCCCCATGTAAGTCTAACAAGACAGCATCACAGCCATTTTTAACGGCATTACAAATTTTTTTGCAAATGAAATTAAATGCATCATCATTAACAATACCGCTAGGCTCAGAATATGCTGCAATAGGAACTTCATATTCAACTTCATATGAGCGAGCTATATCAAGTAATCCTGCAAACGCCATATCAGCATCACCAAATAATTCAATAGCTTGAGTATCTGAAGGCGGTTTCTGCAATCCTACAACTCTGCTAAAAGCATCTAAATCAGTTGGTAATAGTGAAAAAGTATTCGTTTCATGCTGCATCATAGCTAATACAATCTTCATAATCAAATTCTATTCATATTGTGTGAGAAAAATATACTACAGAATCAAATTTGATTTTTCAATTTCGCAATTGCGAAGTGAATGACGCACTTTATGATGAAAATAAGCAGATTCACC
>Ga0233433_10003994_pt1 | contig 11604 bp, 15 predicted proteins | sample SI_122_August201_5_FD_179868 | JGI IMG/M metagenome (GOLD analysis project Ga0233433, IMG submission 179868) | Seawater microbial communities from Saanich Inlet, British Columbia, Canada - SI_122_August2016_100_MG | ecosystem: Environmental > Aquatic > Marine > Inlet | place: Canada: British... | reverse complement strand
TCGATACGTACCAGTCCGCCACGATCATAGAGGTCTTCAAAGGCAACCCCATGGTTTAGCCTTAGCGCCTCTGAGGGCGCGCGCTCAGTGTTATTGGTTCGGCGGTCCATTTGGGTCCCGGCGTTCTGTTCAGGGGCGGAAATCGTGTCGGTTCGGCATCAAGTCGAGGCGACCCGATACGAACGAATGACAGCGTCAAAAATCTAACGAAACACGGGCCGCCGCGCAATGGATTACCGGTTGCATGACCGCATGTTCCGGCCCCATTGGTCGCGTCCTTATGAAATGAAAAAACAACGGAAACCCTTAGCCGCCTCCAAAGCCAATCCGGCGCCGTTTATTCCGGCTCATGGCGGGTGGTGTACATACGGCATCCCTTGGGCGTCGGTTGACTTGAGGTGGCGGCTCCATGCTGAAATCCGTGAAAACAAAATTTTGGGTCTGACAGTGCCGATCACGATTGTGCTGTTCGCGGCCTTACTTGGTGGGTACGAATGGCATAACTACCAGAAAGCCCGCGATGATGTGGGCCAGCGCATCAATCTGTCCGTCGCTAGTCATTCGATAAATTTAGGCTGATCAATGCCCCAAACGTTCGAAGCACCAAAGAGGCCAAGTTATGATGTCGTCATTGTTGGCGGCGCCATGTACGGATCGTCGGTAGCCTGGTTCTTGGCCAACAACTTGGATTTCGACGGCTCGGTCCTGGTCGTTGAACGCGACCCGACCTACGAATTCACCTCAACTGCTCACACCAACAGCTGCATGCGCCAGCAATTTTCTCAGGAAATTAACGTTCGCATCTCGCAATTTGCCGCAGATTACGTGAAGAACTTTCGGTCTTTCATGGGCAATGATCCGCGAGTACCCGAGGTAACACTCCAAAATTTTGGATATATGTATCTTGCCGACAACGAAGCGTTTGCTAGAGTTTTAAAAAAAATCAGGAAATTCAGGTCGCCTGCGGTGCTGGCACCAAGCACATGAGCGCCGAAGAGATCAAAACCACATATCCCTTCTATCACCTGGACGACATCATTGCCGGCAACCACAATCTGATCGATGAAGGATATTTTGACGGCAACACCTTGTTCGATTGGTGGAAGCGTTCGGCCCGCGAAAAAGGCGTTGAATATCTTACCAACGAAGTGATCGCCATGACGCTAAACGCCAGCGGGAGCCAGGTTGAAAGCGTAACTCTGGCAACTGGTGAATTGATTGCTTGCGGCACCGTGGTGAACGCGTCAGGGCCGAGGGCCGTCCGCACCTCGCGGATGGCGGGAATCGAAATTCCCGTCGAGCCCCGCAAGCGCTATACCTTCATTTTCGATGCCGAGACGCCGCTCAAAGGCGATTTGCCGCTGACCATCGACCCTTCCGGCGTGCATATGCGAACCGACGGCGCCTATTATCTCGCCGGCTGCCCGCCCGATGATGATCCACCAGTCGATTACGACAACTTCGTCCAAGATCACAGCATCTGGGAAGAAAAAGCCGGGCCCGCAATCGCGCACCGAATTCCTCAATTCGAAGCGATCAAATTGATCAATTCCTGGGCTGGGCATTACGCCTATAACACGTTTGATCAAAACGCGATCTTGGGGCCTCACACGACGGTCAGAAACTTTATCTTCGTCAACGGATTTTCAGGGCACGGATTCCAGCAATCGCCGGCCATGGGTCGAGGCACGGCCGAGCTTATCGTTTTCGGGGAATACAGATCGCTGGATTTGTCGCCGTTCAATTACACGCGCATCGAAAACAACCTTCCGTTCACTGAGGACGCGGTTATTTAGTGCGGCGCAATCTCTAAACCGGCGCTTCGCCTTCCAAAATCACCTGGTCCGTAACTCAGTGTTCCCTGTGGTCATTGCCATAAAACACAACGGCCCAAACTCGTTCAGAATTCGACACACCGTCGTGAACTTCCTATACTGACTACTCGACATGGGGAAGGAACATGTTGAGAGTCGTGAATAGTGAACGACAATATGGATAAGGCCAGCGGTGCTCCGGCAGCCGCGGCCGTTTCGACGGATGCTGGTGCCGCGCCGGCGGCGAGGTACAAAACCCCAATTCAGGTCAACGTGGTGGCGGTCGACGACCTCCTGGACGTTCTGGCCTTGGCGCTCCGTGATTTTCGCGCCGCACCCGTCTACGGGATATTTTTTTCCGGTATATACGTGGTCGGCGGCTGGGCGCTGATCGCGCTGTTGCTACTTTTCGACCTGCCCTATCTGATCTACCCGCTGGCCGCTAGCTTTGCACTGATCGCGCCGTTCATCGCCAGCGGCTTCTATGTCGTTAGCCGGCAGTTGGAAAACGAGCAAGCCATGCGGCCAGGCATGGGGCCAGACACGGGGCCGGACATGGGCAAGCCCGACCTTTCATGGACTTTGGTGTTCGCCACGGTGAAATCCATGTTCGATCGGGACCTGGGCTGGATGGCTCTGGTCACCGGTTTCTCCTGGTTCATCTGGCTGGATATTGCCGCTTTTCTGACTTTCGGCTTCATGGGCTTCCAGATCTTCGGCTTCGAGGAACTGATCGACGTGATCTTCACGACGCCGTCTGGTTGGCTGTTCCTGGTTGTCGGCAACGCCGTCGGCGCGATCATCGCCTTCGCCGTGTTTTCCTATTCGGTGGTCTCGATCCCGATGTTGTTCGACCGTGACATCGATTTCGTCACCGCGATGCTGACCAGCGTCCGTTTCGTCACTGCAAACCCCCGCGTCATGGCGGTCTGGTGTGCGATCATCGCGGCGACGGTCGCGGTTTCGCTGCTCTCGGGCCTAGTCGCCTTGTTTGTCACGCTGCCAGTTCTTGGTCATGCCACCTGGCATCTCTATCGCCGTGCCGTGCCACCGCCTCAATAGGGCACTTCGCCCTGCTAATTCTCCGGCGGCAAACCTAAACATTAGCCGGCCGGCACATCTTCCAACGTGTGTTCAGTGGGTTGCGGCGTCACGGTCATCAAGGTGACTCCGTCGGGCGCTTCGAACCGGTGCCAGGTGCCTTCGGGCACGATGACGATCATGCCGGCCTTCAAATTGTGTTGTTCGACGGCCTCGCCGGCGACCAGGCTGATGACCGCCCCACCACCCAGAACATGAACGATCTCATCAGCGGGATGGCGCTCCCATGGGCTGGTGCCGGAAAAGCTGCCTGCGAACATTGCGCCGTCGCGGTAGGTGCCAAGGCGGGCAAATGTTCCCGACGTATCGGACTCGGGCGTACGGCCGTCTAGAAAACTGACGGATTTGAGCGCCGCCTCGATATCGATCGTTTCAGCCATTTTATTCTCCCGAGAAATGATCCGCGTAGAACGGCGTCGCTTTCAAACCCGTGCCGGTCAGAATGACGACGGTTTCCTCGGCGGCATCGATTTGCCTCGACGCGATGAGTTGAGTGAACCCCGCCGCGGCGTGCGCCGACGTCGGCTCGGTATAGATGCCCGCCGCCGCCAAATTCAGCGCGGCCCGGGCGATGTCCTCCTCGGCTACCGCCACCGTGCCACCACTGCTTTCGCGCACCGCATCCAGCATCTGCTTCAACCGGATCGGTCGTTTGATCGCCGTGCCCTCGGCAATGGTCATGCCGAATTCGGTTTCAACAAAATCGTCCGAGCCAGCCTGAAAACTGGCATGCAAGGGGGCGCAATTGGCCGGCTGGGAGACGAACAGTCTCGGCAACCGCGTCGTTTCACCCGACGCCATCAATTCTTTGAAGGCTAAATAGCAACCCAAGAGATTACTGCCTGCCGACGCCGGGATGACGATGTTATTGGGAACAGTGAAATTCAAATCTTCCCAGATTTCATAGCCCAGCGTCTTCGTGCCCTGCAAAAAGAATGGGTGCCAGTTGTGACTAGCGTACAATATTTCAGCCGCCTGGGTGATGGCTGCCGCTTCCGTGGCTTCGCGCGGGCCTGGGATCAATTCAATCTCGGCACCGTATGCGCGCGCTTGGGCGACCTTTGCGGGCGACGTGGTCTCAGGCACCAATACTTTGACTTTGATACCCGCCGCCGCCCCGTACCCGGCAATGGCCGCGCCACCGTTGCCGGAACTGTCTTCCAGAATATGGGTGATGCCTTGCTGGCGGAGGATTGAGACCAACACCGACGCGCCCCGGTCCTTGAACGACCCGGTCGGCGAAAACCATTCCAACTTGAAGTTACACGCCACGCCATCAAATTCGCCCCGGTGCAGCGGTGTGCATCCCTCGCCCATGGTCACGGGGGCGTCGACTTCCAGAGGTAGTGCGCGGCGATAACGCCAAATTGAGCGCGTCTCCGCGTCGATCTGATCGCGCCGAATACCCGGCAGGTCAGTCAGCATCAGCGGATTGCCGGCAGGCGAACGCCAAATGGGTTGGTCGAGAGGATAAGTATCCCCGCTGACGAGGTCGATGTAGGCGGCGTCTGTATTGAAGGACATTCTGAGCCTCATTTCATGGGTGTTGTCGCCATTATGCGTCGTCGAGGGCCATATTAACGGCCGCACGGCAGTGGATTTCAGTGGTTGAGAAGGTGGCGATGTCGGTGTCGCAGGGGCGGATCAGCAGCGGGATTTCCGTGCATCCCAAAATGACGCCCTCGGCGCCCCGATCGGTCAAATCGCACATGATGCTGAGGTAGCCCGTGCGCGTTTCCTCGGTAAAGACATCCCTTACCAACTCGTCGTAAATTTTGTCGTGGATATATGTTTTTTCACCCTCATCGGGGATAATCGTGGTGATCCCATGATTTTTCAGAACGTCAGGATAAAACGGCTCTTCCATGGTTTTTCTGACGCCCAGCAGCGCCACCGTGGTCAACCCGGCGGCCTGGACAGCGCAGCCTGTGGCATCGGCGATATGCAAAAACGGGATGGATATTTGCGGCGCGACGCGGGGCACAAACCGATGCACGTCATTACACGAAATCACGATGAATTCGGCGCCACCGCGCTCAACCGCCTTGGCGGCATGCAAAATTATTTCACACGCCGCGTCCTCGTCCTGGCGCTCGATCACGGCATCGACATAATGTTGCCGGTCCACACTTTGCAGGATCAATTCAGCCGAATGAACACCGCCCCTTGCCTCTTGTGTCATTTCATTGATGCGTTTGTAATATTCCGCGGTGGATACCCAGCTCAAGCCGCCGATCATGCCGATTTTTTCAATATTCCCTCCCCTGCATTGCCCATGTTCGGACACGGCAAGCCCCGTCGTTCAGGCCCGCGCTTCCAGCCTGGACAACTGCACGCCGGAAAAGATGATCAGTCCGATCCCCGCGACGGTCAACATATCGGGCCACTGGCCGAAGAACACGATACCCAACAACACCGCGTAAATCAGGGTCGAGTATTTGTAGGGCACCAGCGCCGAGACGTCTGTGGAGCGGAGCGCGAAAATAAACAAGAACTGTCCGGCAATCGCCACGGGGCCCATCAAGGCGTAAAGCATGAGGTCTTCAAGTGGCGGCCAATCGCCGATATAGAATGCCGGAACCGTCAAAAGCGCGACCGCGAACATGTTGGTGTAGAACAGCAGCGTCACGGCGCCCAGGCGGTGGCTCAGATGTTTAATGACAATGACCTCACCGGCCATGATCGCCGCACCCAAAAACGCGATGCCGGCGGCAGGCTCCATGAACACTCGGCCCAGAAGTTCCGGCGACGGTTGGGCGACGATGACAGCACCTGCCAGGGATAATGCCGCCGCCGCCCAGCGCCGTGGCGAAACGCGTTCGCCAAGAATCAACATGGCCAGGACCAGCACGAAAATACCGTCGGCGAAACTGATCGCCAGGGCATCGGCGTAAGTCATATGGGTGGTTGCGTAGATCACACAAGTGACGCCCGCGGCACCGAACGACGCGCGCAAGGCAATCAACGGCCAGGCAGGGGCGCGAAACGAGCCCCCCCGCGACACCCGCCAGAGCATGATCGGCAAGATCGTCAGAAAACCCGTAAAGTAACGGATGAACGTCACTTGCAGGCCGTTGACCTCTCCACCGGCGAGCTTCGGGATGGAGAACATCAAGGCGAACAAAAATCCTGACGCCAACATCATCAAGATGCCCCGTTGATGGGCGCTGATCGGCCCGCGGAACCGGCCGAAATGCCAGCGCGATGACCACCGCTCAAAGGGCCTATGTGGCTGTTGCATTATGCGTGTGAACTCTTCCATGGTGCTTTTGTAGGACATACACTTTCATATAGGAATGCACTATTTTGAATAATTCTTATTCACAATTGCATGGTCTTGAATCCCTGTAATCGGCTATAAATTCATCATGAATTGGGATGATCTCAGAATATTCCTGGCGCTTTCGCGCGACGGCACGCTGTCGGAGACGGCGCGCAAGCTGAAGGTTTCACAGCCCACCGTGGGACGCCGGATCGAGCGCTTGGAACGCGACATGGACGCCAAGCTATTTGACCGGCTGGCCGACGGCTATGCGCTGACGGCCGCCGGCGAACGTTTGGTCCCCATGGCCCAGGACATGGCGCACGCTGCGGAAGCTCTGGATCGCACCACGGCGGCGCTTTCCGACACCATCGACGGCACGGTCAGAGTTTCCGTCCACGAAAGTCTGACGCCGTTCATTATTGATCACTTGGAGCCCATGCGCATCCAACTTCCGGACGTTGAGTTCGAATTGTTCGTCACCCATATTCAGGTCAACCTGTCGAAACGTGAGGCCGATATTCTAATTCGCGACGAACTTCCCGCCGCTTCCAGTCTCACCGCGCGGAAACTTGCCGAAGCCGCCTATGCGGTTTACGGCGCCAAGAATTATGTGGACGCCCATCCGGCGGCAAAAACCGACAGACGCTTTCAAGATTGTGATTGGATCGGCTTTGACGAGATGCACGCCCGGTTCGCGGGTTACGCGTGGCTCACGAACAATATGGGCAACCGCGCGCCCGTCTATCGCACCAATAACGGCCTCGTCCTAAAAGATGTGGTGAAATCCGGCGCGGGATTGGGCGTGCTGCCGTGCTTCGTCAAAGACGGTGATCCTTCATTGGTCCGCCTGACGCCGCCGCTTAAAGACGTCGTCGAACCGTTGTGGATGCTGGTGCACCCTGACATGAAACGCCGTCCCGCTATCCGCGCCGTCATGGACGCGCTGATTGCGGCGTTTAACGAAAAGAAATCTGTGTTGGCGGGAACCACCGCCTGAGCGAGCGGCTCAGCCTTCGTCTTGAATTTGCTGAATGGCGACGGCGTTCAATTCGCTGATTTTGGCGCGAACGGCGTCTTCCGATACGTCGGATCCTTTCGCCTCGATATCGGCCATCACTTTGCGCATGACGTCTTCGATACCGGGCTCATCCAGATCAGCGATGACAACTTCCTTGGCGTACTCCTCGGTTTCCGCCGGACCCATGCCAAACTCACCGGCTAGCCACTGCCCCAACAGCTTGTTGCGCCGGGCTTCGGCCTTGAACTCAAGTTCCTGGTCCATCTGGTATTTGCGTTCTTCGCCTTTTTGGCGATCATTCATGATGTCGGACATGACGGTCTCCCTCGATAGCGTGAATTGGGCGGCGTGAATTTCGCCATTGATATACGGTTGTTTGGCACGCCCCGCAAGCGTCGCCGGTGTGTATATGCCCATCATGGCGTCGCCGGCTGGTATGCGTTGGCGAAACGGTTTATGAGAGCCCCATGTGCACCGTCGTCATTCTCCGCCGCCCCGATCACGACTGGCCGCTGATCATTGGCGCCAACCGCGATGAAATGCGCGATCGCCCGGCCAAGCCACCGGCCCGCCACTGGGACGACCGCGATCATGTCGTCGCCGGTATGGATGAATTGGCCGGCGGCACCTGGCTGGCACTCAATGACGACCGATTGGTGGCCGCCGTATTAAATCGCTACGGTTCGCTGGGCCCCGACGCGACGAAACGCTCGCGCGGTGAACTGCCCCTGGAAGCCGTCGATCACGCCGAAGCCAAACAAGCCGCGAAGGCGCTCGCTTTGCTGGAGCCCGAAAGCTATAGGACCTTCAACATGGTCATCGCCGATACCCTGGACGCCTTCTGGGTGCGCTCCGACGGGAAACGGGTTGAGGCCCTGGAAATTCCCCAAGGCTTGTCGATGATCACCGCCAACGATCTCAACGACACCGAAGGCTCGGACCGCATAGGTTTTCATTTGGACCGCTTTCACCGGGCGCCGGCGCCCGATCCGGGCTTGGGTGATTGGGACACCTGGAAAGCGCTGTTGGCGTCGGGCGACGCGGCACCGGGCGCCGGGCCGGGCGGCGCCATGTGCGTGGGAACAGACACCGGTTTCGGCACCGTATCGTCATCGCTGATCGGGTTGCCCAGCGTCAACCGGACGACCCTGAAACCGCAATGGCTCTATTGTGATGGTCCACCGGATGCGGCTGTATTTCAGTCCGTTGATTTTGCCTGACGTATCACCGACGGCTTGATTCGGCGCTTTTCAGGGCGCCCGCAATGGGCGCGATTGTCTTCCCCCAAGACACCTGCTATAGGGACAAACATTCCAACGGGCGTCTTCCAGCCCAAACGGGACAAAACATCATGGCCAGACGTCGACAAGTATACGAGGGCCGGGGAAAAGTGCTTTTCGAAGGGCCGGAACCCGGAACACTCGTGCAATATTTCAAAGACGACGCCTACGTCCGCAAGACCCGCAAGCAGGGCACCATCACCGGCAAAGGCGTGCTGAATAATCGGATTTCCGAATACCTGATGCAGCGGTTGGGCGAGATCGGTGTACCGACGCATTTCATGCGCCGTCTCAATATGCGCGAACAGTTGGTCCGCGAAGTTGAAATCATTCCGGTCAGTGTCGTGGTCCGCAACGTCGTCGCCGGCGAATTGGCGGAACGCTTCGCCATGCCGGAAGGCACCGCCCTGCCACGCTCCATCATCGAGTTCTATTATAAGTCCGAAGAGCTGGACAATCCGATGGTCACCGAAGAACACATCACCGCCTTTGGCTGGGCGCATCCCCACGATATCGATGAGATCCTCGCCTTGGCGCTCAGGATCAACGATTTCCTGACCGGGCTTTGCTTAGGGATCGGGCTCCGGCTTGTCGACGTACAACTGGAATTCGGCCGGCTTTGGGAAAACGAACAAATGCGTATCGTACTGGCGGACGAAATCAGCCCCGACAACTGCCGGCTCTGGGATCTGGAAACCAACGAACCCATGGACAAGGACCGGTTTCGAAAGGATCTGGGCCGGGTCGAGGAAGCCTATCAAGAGGTTGCCCGACGGCTTGGCATCTTGCCGGAATCGGGCCCCAGCGACATCAAGGGACCCAAGACCCTACAATAAACCTACAGTTATTCTTACGGGCGATGAGGCACATTCAATGAAGGCAAAAGTTCACGTTACCTTGAAAAACGGAGTCCTCGACCCGCAAGGCAAGGCCGTCCAGCATGCGCTCGGTGCGCTTGGTTTCGACGGCGTCGACGATGTCCGCCAAGGCAAGTTCATTGAACTGGAACTGACGGAAACGGACACCGCGGCCGCCCACGCCCACGTCACCGATATGTGCGAAAAATTGCTCGCCAATACGGTGATTGAAAATTATTCCATCGAGATCGCCGAGCCCTAATCGCAACCACCGGGAGCTTTGCCATGAAAGCCGCCGTCATCGTATTTCCCGGGTCAAACTGTGACCGTGATCTTCAGGTGGCGCTTCGCAGTGCCATGGGTGCTGCGCCGAAAATGGTCTGGCACGGCGACAGTGACATGCCCGACGTCGATCTGATTGCGGTACCGGGCGGTTTTTCCTACGGCGATTACCTGCGGTCCGGCGCCATGGCGGCAAAATCACCGATTATGAAAGAAGTCGTCGCCCGAGCCGGTAAAGGCGTGCCGGTTTTGGGCATCTGCAACGGCTTTCAAGTGCTCACCGAAGCCGGCCTGTTGCCCGGCGCCCTGATGCGCAATGCGCAACTCAAATACATCTGCAAGGATGTGCTTTTGAAGGTCGCGGCCAACGACACAGCCTTCACCCAAGCCTATGACCAAGACCAGGTGATCAGGATCCCCATCGCCCATCATGACGGCAATTACTTCGCCGATGACGACACCTTAAACGAATTGGAAGACGATAACCGCGTGGCTTTCCGCTATTGCGACGCGGCGGGCACCTTGTCTGAGGACGCCAATCCGAACGGCTCGCAACGCGCTATTGCCGGCATCTTCAATAAAAACCGCAACGTGCTCGGCATGATGCCGCACCCCGAACGCCTGGCCGATGCAAAGCTTGGCGGCGCCGACGGCAAACCGATGTTTGACGGACTGGTGCAGGCGCTGGGCTGAGACCAACGGCCAATTTCACAATCAATTTAGAAGGTTTTTTTAAAGCCCGCCCAGCTTACAAAGCTGGTTAGCGGCGCCGCTGCAACCATTCATCACGATGCGGCTGCCGCCGTGACTGATGGTCAGGCACATATGATTGAGCTTCGAGCGAATTTCGCCCTTGCTGGTCACATACCATTGCTGGCTTTTGGCTTTTTCGCATGATTCCTGGACAACCGCCGCACCGCGTTTCTTATCGGCGTTCAAGATATTCAGACACAGCCCGCTGTGCTTGACCTGAAATTGCTTCGAAGACGTCCGCACCCATTGCTGCGAAACCTTGCCATGGCAATCCCCGATGACAGCACTTTTGCCTTGTGAGCGCGATGCCCTCTGAATAGCCAAGCAGCCACTTGCGCCGGCAGCGCTGATGACAACAGGTTTTTTCGCTTGCTTGGCGTGTGTCGACGATGTCGCGGACGCGAAAATGCCCAGCGCCGCAACCAGGGCGGCGGCAAATCCTATCCAACATCTGATATTGATGCGTTTCATGATTCCCCAGGCACAATGAGTCAATAATCACAAAACCTAGCACGAAATCCCTAAAAAAGCGATAATAAACGAACAATCTCATTTCAGCCCAATATGAGCATTCTTTCGTAGCGCTTTGATTCATTTGACTCTAATGGATGGCGACCGGCCCGGCATGCGCTACACTGCGCCGATCATGGCCATTTTGCCGCTTCACGACGACACGCCGCTTCGCCGCATCCGACGCGCATATGTCTGTATGTCGATGATCACGGTCTGCGTCATGGTGTTCATTTATGAACTGACCTTGAGCGGCGCCGAGATCGAAAATTTCATCCTCGCCTTCGGCGCCATTCCCCGCGTTCTGCTCGGTGGTGCCCATCTTGATCCAGGCATAAAAGTCATTCCCGGTTGGGCGACATTGTTTTCGTCCATGTTCGTCCACGGCGGCTTCATGCATCTCGCCGGCAATATGCTGTTCTTGTGGGTGCTGGGCGACAACATCGAAGACGCCATGGGACATTCCCGGTTCGTACGCTTTTATTTGCTTTGCGGCGTCACCGCGGCATTGGCGCACGCCGGCACGGACATCTGGTCCGAAGCCCCCATGGTCGGCGCATCGGGGGCAATCTCAGGCGTCATCGGCGCTTATCTGGTCCTGCATCCGCGCGCGCCAATCCGGACCCTGGTCTGGTATTTCATCATTTGGCTGCCGGCCTGGTTGGTGCTGGGGTTTTGGATCGGATTTCAATTCCTGAGCGCCGCCCTGGCCGCCGGTGGCCTG
>Ga0233433_10003992_pt1 | contig 11604 bp, 11 predicted proteins | sample SI_122_August201_5_FD_179868 | JGI IMG/M metagenome (GOLD analysis project Ga0233433, IMG submission 179868) | Seawater microbial communities from Saanich Inlet, British Columbia, Canada - SI_122_August2016_100_MG | ecosystem: Environmental > Aquatic > Marine > Inlet | place: Canada: British... | reverse complement strand
AAAGAGCCTTCCGCCCAACGATGAATATTCACCCTCAGTGTTTTCGCGCACCACGTAATAATCAATATCCCCCGGTTTCTTGTTTGCCAGCGGAGACTTAACGCCAGGCATCAGTCGCACGGGTCGAAGGTTCACATACTGATCGAATTCTCGTCTAAATTTGATCAGGGAATCCCAAAGCGAGATATGGTCTAGGACTTGTTCTGGCCACCCCACAGCGCCGAAGAAGATGCAGTCATATTGGGTCAGTTGTTGTTTCCAGTCAGATGGCATCCAGCTTCCAATCTGATCGTATTGATCGCATGACCAGTTATATTCGGTAAACTCTATCTCGATCCCGAATTTTTTTGCAGCCGCCGAGACCGCTCGTACCCCATGAGGCATGACTTCTTTACCAATACCGTCCCCTGCGATGACTGCGATTTTGTGTGTTGATTTTTCGAGCATAAGGTTTGGATTGGGTGTTGATTGATTTCGTCAGAGTGTAACTTAGAGCGACAAGAGATAAGGTTTCAAGCAAGTTTGACCCGAAGGCTTGCCTTTTTGAGGATATCGGTAATCCTTGTCACATTTCGGGTGCGACGATTAACTTGGGGATATTAATGACAAATTATGTTTTCAAACCAGCCCGGCAACCGTATCTGTCAATTTGCGAAAGCGAACACCAGTTTCCGGTGCGACGAATTTATTGTATTGGTCGAAACTACTATGACCATGCGATCGAGATGGGTGCAGATCCTACGAGGGAAAGCCCGTTCTTTTTCCAGAAAAACCCGCAAAACCTCGACTTAACAGGAGAGTTCCGATACCCGCCTCAATCCAAAGATGTTCATTTTGAGTTGGAAATGGTCGTGGCGCTTAAATCAGGCGGCGAAAATATCTCAAAAGAAAAAGCGCTTGAGCATGTTTTTGGTTACGCGCCGGGTCTCGATATGACGCGCCGGGACCTTCAGGCAGAAGCAAAAAAGCTCGGACGCCCCTGGGAGATCGGCAAAGCATTTGAAGGTTCGGCGCCCGTGGGAAAACTAATGCCTGTCTCCCAGTATGGTCATCTTACGGATGGCCCGATATCCTTGTTCGTCAATGGCCAATGTCGACAAAAGGGCGATATTAATCAGATGATTTGGAAAGTCCCTGAAATAATAAGTTATTTATCTCGGTATTACGATATCGCGGCTGGAGATTTAATTTTTTCGGGGACGCCAGCCGGGGTCGGCGCCATAAAGAAAGGGGACGTCATGGAGGGAAGTATCGCTTCTCTCGAACCGCTACGTATTCAGGTTGTCTAAGAGGTCGAACCTTTAGGAGAGTAGAAAGTCTTGGCTCAAGATGGCAGAACAAGTTGCCATTTTTACGACCCGTGATCTGAAAGAATAAAGCGAGCCCCTTGATGCGCCACCATAATTGTCGGGGCGTTGGTATTGGCCGAAGTAATGTTGGGAAACACCGATGCATCGATGACCCGCAGTCCATTGACACCATGCACTTTCAGTTCAGGGTTAACGACCGAGTTTTTGATGGATGTTCCCATTCGACAAGTGCCGCAGGGATGGTAGACGGTTGATGCCCGACTGCGAAAATCCTCGATAATCTGGTCTTCGCCAAGATTTGTTAGATCCATGTTAGGCGCCTCGGAGAGAATATTTTGGATGGCTTGAGTGTCTTGAATTTTCCCAATTAATTTCGCCATCCCAACAATCGCATTAAGGTCATGCCCGGTTGACAAATAGTTCGTGCGAATTTCAGGAGCGTCGTTGGGATTATTAGATCGAATGGTTATTGCGCCTTCGCTCGTGGGTCGACAGGGGTTGAATCCCATAATGAACCCGGGATAGGAGTCGGGCTGGGTCAATTTTCTGGCGTAAGTGTCTGCAGGCTGGTAGCTCACCGGGTTGCAATAAAGCTGTGTGTCAACGTGAGCGGTTTGTGGGTCTGCGCGAACCAGGCCGCCGACCTGATTAACGCTTAACGAAAGTGGGCCTCGTCGACGTGCGATATATTGAATACCCGAACGAAGTCTGCCGGGCCAGCTACCCAAGGTATTATTTAAGGTCGGTTTTTTAGACTTGAAAAAATAATTGATCCCCAAATGATCTTGCAAGTGTTGCCCCACGTGAGGGTGTTCAACAATGGGTTTGATGCCGAGGGTGTTAAGGTGGTGTGATCCTCCAATCCCAGACAGCTGGAGGAGTTGTGGAGAGTTAACGGCGCCGGCGGCGACGATGACCTCTCTCCTCGCCTTGAGTGTTCTTTTTTTGTTCTTGCCGGTGACTTCGATACCAACAGCGCGCTTATTCCGGATATTAATTTTGGTAGCGCTAGTCTCAGTCAATATATACAAGTTGGGCCGGCTTGCCGCCGGGTGCAGGAAGGCGGATGCTGAAGAGCACCGTTTTCCATTTCGAGTGGTGAGCCAATAAGGCCCGAGACCTTCTCCTGCAAAAAATCCCTGCGATGATGAGGTCAGGTTCAGCTCCGAAAATGCGTCTTGAAAATCGTGTTTGAGATTATGGTAATCGGCAGAAGCATTAAATACGCTGAGTTTGTTTACCGGCTCGGGGATATTATGGTTTGATTGAACAACACTGTTTGGTTCCAAGCGCTCTTCAAATGATTCATATATTTTTTCGGCATTTTTATAATTCCAACTGGTATTCGTTGCTAATGCCCAGTCGTCGTAATCCTGCATCTGCCCGCGGTGGTAGACCAAAGCGTTAATCGAACTCGAGCCGCCCAACACTTTTCCTCTGGGCCAGTACAGGGATCGGTTTTTAAGCGCAGAATCAGGGGCCGCGGTGAAGCACCAGTTCACTTTTGGATCGGTATACGTGATGCCATATCCGATTGGGGTTTGAATCCAAAATTTCTTATCGCTCGATCCCGTCTCTACTAAGGCGACAGAATATTCGCCTGACGCGCTGAGTTTATCGGCGAGGACGCATCCAGCAGATCCCGCTCCGGCAATGATGAAATCAAATTCAATAGGCATACAAATTCAACGCTATTGCGAAATGGAAATAGAGGTGCATTTAAAGTGGGTCAGTTGATTAGAGTGACTGACGGGCTTTATTCCTTAACAAGAATATAAACGTAGATTAAATTAATAGTGAAGAAAACTTAGATGTGGAAGAAATCAGATTAATGCGATATTCTTAATGCCGAGAATTAAATCGGAGGAAAAATATGTCCCATTACATGTATCAGGCCTCGTATTCGCCCGAGGCGATTAAAACATTGGTGAATAATCCGCAGGATCGAACCGGCGCTGCTAAAGCGGCCATTGAGGCTAATGGCGGGTCCATGATCGGCGCATGGATGGCCTTTGGAAGTGATGATTTGCTCGTGATTGCAGATATGCCTGATGACGCCTCGATGGCAGCAGTTGCTTTTGCGGTATCTGCCGCCGGCGCGATCGTCAATGGTAAAACTACAAAATTGCTTGATATGCCGACCGCCGTTGAAGGTATGACAAAAGCTAAAGCGGTTCTGGACGCCTACCGTCCGCCGAGTTAAACGGACAAACTTGATTGGCTTAAAAATAAAACCCGGGCTACAACGCTCGGGTTTTTCGTGAGGTCGGGAGGACAATACGGCAGAAAGTCGAAAAATTTGTTATCTAGAAGATCGATATCAAATTTGCCCGAAGCAGGTTAATCGAAAAGCAAATCGAAAATTCCAATCAACCGGCCGGTTACAATTGCACCTTGATTAATACAGCTTTTGATTCAGGTCTCATTAAAAAGTCACACATGTATTCTGCAAGCGATTTTGATTATTCCCTGCCGGAGTCCCTGATTGCTCAAGAGCCGCCGGTGAATCGCGGTGATAGCCGGTTGCTTATTGTGCCGCCCGGTGATGCTGCGTTGATTGATGCCGGTTTTGGTGATTTAGGCTCCAGATTGCGTGAGGGCGATTTACTGGTTATTAATGACACCAAGGTGCTGCCCGCCCGGCTTTTTGGACATAAAACTGAAACGGGCGGGAAATTTGAATTAATGCTTGAGCGCATTCTTTCCTCCTCACGAGCGCTTGTTCAATTAAAAACGAGCAAGACGCCCCCGCCTGGAACTCGTCTTAAGACCGAGAAAGGATCGGACCTTGAAATTATCGGTCGGGAGAATGCATTTTTTATTATTGAATGCTTGTCTGGCGGATCTTTTGTCGATCTGCTCGAGCGTGAAGGTGTCGTGCCCATTCCGCCCTATATCAAACGCGATGCCGTGGAGACGGACGCCGACCGATATCAAACCGTCTATGCATCTGATAAGGGAGCAGTTGCCGCTCCCACAGCTGGACTTCACTTTTCGGCCCGTCATCTGGACGCGCTTCAAGCGAAAGGCGTAGAGCTTGCACAGGTTACGCTTCATGTCGGGGCGGGCACATTTCAACCACTGAAGTCCGAGTCGTTAAATGATCATGAGATGCATTCGGAATTTTTCAATGTGGGGAGAGAAGCGGTAGACGCGGTTCGCAGGACGCGGCTTCGGGGCGGGCGAGTGGTGGCGGTGGGAACTACGGTTGTTAGATCCCTGGAAGCAGCGGCACGCCAGGGTGACCTGAAAGAGACAACCGAGCAGACCCGTCTTTTTATTCAGCCAGGATTTCGGTTCAAGGTGATTGATATGTTAATTACTAATTTTCATCTGCCACGCTCGACATTACTCGTTTTAGTCAGCGCTTTCGCTGGCATGGAGCGTATTCGTCAAACCTACGAGCATGCCATAGCGAATCAGTATCGTTTTTTTAGCTACGGTGATGCCATGTTACTTGAGGCTCGCCAGTAGATATGAAGTTCAAGATTATTGCGACCGATGGCCATGCCCGCCAGGGCGTTCTCGAGTTTGATCGCGGAAAGATCGATACGCCTGCTTTTATGCCGGTGGGAACCTTGGGATCCGTTCGATCGGTGGATCCGGATGAGGTGCGCGGAACCGGCTCACAAATTGTTCTTGGGAACACTTTTCACTTAATGCTTCGTCCGGGAACCCAGGTCATCAATGCCCATGGCACGCTTCATGACTTCATGGGTTGGCCTGGCCCCATTCTCACTGATTCAGGCGGTTTTCAAGTGTGGAGTCTGGCGAAGAAGAAAAATATCAGCGAGCGGGGAGTGAAGTTTCAATCTCCTGTGGATGGCGCATCTATTTTTCTTGATCCCGAGTCATCGATTGCGGTTCAAAAAGCGCTGGGTTCGGATATTGTGATGTGCTTTGACGAGTGCACGCCCTATCCGGCAACTCGAAAGGAAGCGGCTGACTCGATGCAACTGTCGATGCGTTGGGCACAGCGATGCCGTGATTCGGCACTTGGACCCGAACAAGTCTTATTCGGGATCGCTCAAGGGGGTATGTATGAAGACTTGCGGCTTGAATCACTTGAAAGCCTCGAAAGAATAGGCTTTGATGGATACGCGCTTGGCGGGTTATCTGTCGGAGAGCCCAAGGAGGACATGAATCGCGTTCTGGAGTTGGTCGCCCACAAGATGCCGGTAGGAAAGCCGAGGTATCTCATGGGCGTTGGAAAACCTGAGGATCTAATCTTCGGGGTTGGGGCGGGTATTGATATGTTTGATTGCGTATTGCCAACCCGTAATGCGCGAAATGGATGGTTGTATACCCGTTCGGGCATTGTTCGATTAAAAAATGCCGTGAATCGATTAGATAGTGCGGCGGTTGATCCAACCTGTGACTGCTTGGCGTGCCAAAAATTCAGTCGTTCTTATCTGCGACATTTGCACGTCACCGGGGAATTATTAGGTCCTCGCCTTTGTACGATACATAACTTAACGTTTTTTCAAAATCTGATGGCCGATATTCGGAAAGCAGTGAAGGCGGGACGATTTCAGGTATTTGCAGGGGAATTTTTAAGGAATTTTCGTGGACAGAGTTCCAATTAGCGTATAATTTGGCGCCTTTCAGGGCCTTAAAACGAGGAAGTTAAATGAATTTTTTCATCTCTGACGCTTGGGCACAGGGAGCTGACGCCGGCGGTAGCCTGTTCAGCCTGTTGCCACTGGTCGTCATCTTTGTGCTTTTTTATTTTCTGTTGATCCGACCCCAGCAAAAGCGCGCCAAACAACATAAGGAAATGGTGGCAGCACTTAAAAAAGGCGAGGAAATCGTGACCAATGGTGGACTGCTAGGTAAGGTCACCGAAGTCAGTGATAATTTTGTGACCGTTGAGGTTTCGAGTGGTCTGAATGTTCGTATTCAGCGGCAGTCGATTTCCCAAGTGATGCCTAAAGGGACCTACTAAAAAGATGCGCAATCATACGCCCTGGTGGAAATGGCTAATCATTGCGGCCGTTATTTTGCCGGGCGCTTTCTATGCTTTGCCGAACCTTTTTGGGGATGACCCGGGTATTCAGTTACGAGGGGCCCGAGGAACGACGCTTGGGACTTCGCAGCTGACTACGATACAGCGGGTTCTCGATGAATCAAAGATAGGCTACAACTCGCTCCGGCTGGATGAGCAAGGTATCCGGATTCGATTTCCGGATACCGATTCACAGCTTCAGGCAAGAGATGAGCTGGAGATCCGACTTCCGACAGGCTACACCATTGCCCTCACATTAATGCCCGCAGCGCCAGACTGGCTGTCGAACGTTGGCGCACTGCCAATGTATTTAGGGCTTGATCTTCGGGGCGGGGTTCATTTTCTCCTCGACGTGGACATGGAGTCTGCTCAACGACGGGCTGAAGATCGCTATATCGCAGACCTCCGATCAACGCTTCGGGAGGCCAAGATTCGGTATCGCGACGTGGGTCGAAATGTGTCGGGAGACCTTTTTATTTCGTTGCGGGATGCGAGCAATAATGAGGATGCGCGAGCAGTTATTGAGAAAGAACTTCCCGGATTACTCTTAAGGGATGGACAGGATATTGAAGGTACCGATATAAAACTGTCTCTGGCGCAATCGGAAATTGATGCGCTCTCTGAGTTTGCGCTTGAGCAGAATATGACGGCGCTCCGAAACCGTATCGATGAGCTTGGTGTGGCCGAACCCGTGGTCCAACGCCAAGGCGATCGACGAATTGTTGTACAGCTGCCGGGCGTCCAGGATACAGCGCGCGCCAAGCGTATTCTGGGAAGGACAGCGACTCTTGAGATGATGATGGTCGATGAAGAGCACAGCCTTGATGCTGCTTTAAGCGGGAAAGTGCCACCGGGTTCAAGGATTTATCGTTTTCGTGACGGTCGACCAATTTTGATTGAGAAAAGAGTAATTTACTCCGGCGATAATATTGTTGATGCAGCCGCAAGCATAGACACCCAGAGCGGCGGCCCGATTGTTAGTATCACGCTCGATGCGATCGGAGCGCGCACTAATCAGAAAATTACGGGCAAGAATATTGGTAAGCGAATGGCAGTTCTCTACATCGAGAATCGCTCGGTTATTCAAACGGATACTCAAGGACTGCCGGTTCGGGATGAGCAGGGTCGTATTGTTCGGGACAAACAGCGCCTTGAAGAAGTAATTACGGCGCCGGTTATTCGGGATCAACTGGGTAAGCGATTTCAGATCGAAGGACTAGATAGCGTGACCGAAGCTCGTGATCTAGCGTTGATGCTCCGGGCAGGATCCCTTGCCGCGCCTGTCGACATCATCGAGGAGAGAACCGTCGGTCCTAGCCTGGGTCAAGCGAATATTAGTCAAGGGTTTCTCTCTGTGGTGGTTGGCTTTGTCCTCGTGCTCGTCTTTATGGTTTTTTATTATCGCGTGTTTGGCTTGGTTGCAAATATCGCGCTCGCCCTAAACTTGGTAATGATCGTCGCGGTGTTGTCATTGTTGCAGGCGACGCTGACGCTTCCGGGTGTTGCGGGGATCGTTTTAACCGTTGGTATGGCGGTTGATGCGAATGTGCTTATTTTTGAGCGTATTCGAGAAGAAATCCGGAACGGGAGCACGCCACAAGCTAGTATTTTTTCGGGTTATGAACGAGCGTTATGGACTATTGTGGATGCCAATGTCACCACGTTGATTGCCGCAATCGTTTTATTTAATTTTGGTACGGGACCGATAAAAGGGTTTGCAGTGACACTGAGCATTGGGATTCTGACATCGATGTTTACCGCCATTGTTTTGAGTCGCGCTGTAATTAACTTTTTTTATGGTGGAAAGCGCGTTAAAACGCTTTCGATCTAGCGGGATAACCATGCAGTTTTTTAAAAACGTAACGAACATCGATTTCCTGGGTCGTCAGAAGAATACATTTGTATTCTCGATTGTATTGATTGTTTGTAGTATTGCTTCGCTCGGCGTTCGAGGATTGAATTTAGGGATCGATTTTACGGGCGGTACGCTCGTTGAGCTCGCCTACGAACGCTCGGTTAATCCGAGTGATATTCGAACAACGCTCAGCAATGCAGGCATCGAAGATGGCGTCGTGCAGTATTTTGGCACCTCAAAAGATATCTTAATCCGTTTGCCCGTTGATCCTGAGCAAGCGACTGCCGAGCAAAGTAGTACTGTGGTGGGTGCGCTTCGCGATGAGGTCGGGGAGCAGTTAGCGGAAAGTCCTGAGGGAGGATTACAGCAATGTGTCTCTCCTGCCGGAGCGGTGAGCGACTGCCACATTCAGATGCGGCGTGTGGAGTTTGTTGGACCTCAGGTCGGTGGAGAATTGACTGAAAAAGGCGGACTCGCGATGCTCTACGCGTTGATCGGTATTTTGATCTACGTTGCAATTCGATTCGAATGGCGATTCGCGGTGGGGTCAGTCGTCGCGTTGATTCACGATGTATTGATCACGCTAGGTATCTTTTCTTTTCTGGCAATCGAATTTTCCCTTCCGGTGCTCGCCGCGATTTTGGCAGTAATCGGATATTCGTTGAACGACACGATCGTTGTTTTTGACAGAATTCGGGAAAATTTTAGAAAGATGCGAAAAGGTCAGGCTGTTGAGATCATGAATCGGTCGATTAATCAGACACTGCCAAGAACGATATTGACATCACTCACCACGCTATTGGTTGTTGTTACGCTTATCGTCGCCGGCGGCGAAATCATTAAGGGATTTGCAATCGCGTTATTAATTGGTGTAATTGTCGGAACTTATTCATCAATCTTCGTCGCGAGCCCAACGGTGCTTTTTCTGGGCATCTCAAGAGAGGATATGCTCCCCGTTTCGAAGGAGGGCGCCGAGGGCGACCCGACTCCCTGAGTCCTCACATGATCTGGAGATTCGGTCATCCGTTGCCCAGCCTGCGCTAACGACGACACCCGTGTGATCGATTCGCGCCTTGGTGACGCCAGGGCAACGGTTCGTCGGCGTCGAGAGTGTCTCGGGTGCAGTCATCGCTTCACCACTTTTGAGAGATTCGAGCGCGAACAACCGCGAGTTGTTAAGGGCGATGGGCGCCGTGAGCCTTGGGACGAAGAAAAGCTTCGCCGAGGCCTTCTTCGAGCGCTCGAGAAACGACCGGTGGGTTTAGATCAAGTCGAAGCTCTGATAAACGACATTAGTCGGGAAATACAATTGCGAGGCGAACCGGAAATTAGATCCGCCGTCATCGGTGAAGTCGTGATGAGTCTTTTGCCATCGATTGATGAAATTGCCTATGTGCGCTACGCATCAGTTTATAGAAGCTTTGAGGATGTCGCTGCCTTTAGTAAAGAAGTCGACAAACTGCGAAAAAGCCGAAGCGTGGCATCTAACGTGACGCAATTATCCTTATTGTCTGAAACCAACGATCGTTCAAAAAAATGATCACAACCCCGTTATCTGAGCAGGATACAACTCTATTGGACCGTGCGGTTGCACTTGCACAGAAAGGCCTGTTCACAACCAAGCCTAATCCCCGAGTGGGCTGTGTTATCGCGAGGGAAGGCAAGATTATTGGCGAGGGGTGGCATGTTAGAGCCGGACAGGTTCATGCGGAGATTGCGGCTTTAATTGCGGCTGATCATGATGTACGTGGCGCGGACGTATTCGTGAGTCTTGAGCCGTGCTCGCACCATGGAAAGACAGGACCGTGCGGTTGCACTTGCACAGAAAGGCCTGTTCACAACCAAGCCTAATCCCCGAGTGGGCTGTGTTATCGCGAGGGAAGGCAAGATTATTGGCGAGGGGTGGCATGTTAGAGCCGGACAGGTGCATGCGGAGATTGCGGCTTTAATTGCGGCTGATCATGATGTACGTGGCGCGGACGTATTCGTGAGTCTTGAGCCGTGCTCGCACCATGGAAAGACAGGACCGTGCGCCACAGCTCTTATTGATGCCGGGGTCGCCCGAGTGGTGATCTCAATGCTTGACCCGAATCCCGAAGTATCTGGCCGGGGGGTTGAAATGCTTCGTCAGGCTGGAATTCAAGTCCTGATCTCGGACAATCCAGAACAAGCCAGAATGATTAATTCTGGTTTTTGTTTGAGGATGGAAAAGGGTCGGCCCTTAGTTCGATTGAAAATCGCCGCGACACTCGATGGCCGGACCGCAGCGTCTGATGGGAGTAGTCAATGGATCACAGGCGATAGTGCTCGCAAAGATGTGCATACGCTTCGTGCGATGAGTTGTGCGCTCATCACCGGTATCGGCACCATCAGAGCAGATAATCCCCGGTTAAATGCAAGAGTCGATAGCGATGTGGAGCAGCCGTTAAGAGTTGTTGTGGAAGGTCGCCATGTGGTTCCACCGGATGCGGCTATTTTTAACGAAGCGGGTCGAGTGCTGCTTGTCGGGTCAAGATCGCTGCCAAGCCGGAAAGAAGTGCCGCCCGGCGCGGAATATTTAAGCGTTGATTCCGATCACGGAAAACTTGATCTAGAACAGCTTATTAGGAGTTTAGCCCGTCAAGGTTGCAACGAAGTGCTCGTTGAGGCCGGGCCGACGTTAGCCGGCGCGTTTGTGGGTGCCGGTTTAGTTGATGAAATATGGATTTATCAGTCTCCCGATATAATCGGGGAATCGGGGAGGGGCATGTTTGTGATGCCCGGTATCAAATCAATTCAAGAAAAAATCAGTTTTGAATTGATTGATAGCCGTCCCGTCGGAGGCGATGTTAGGTCTATTTATCTACCGCGAGAAAAGGGGCTTTAGTGTTTACGGGTATCGTTCAGGATATTGGTGAGATTATCTCGATAGTACCCAGAGAAGGCGATGTCGCCATTGGAATCGCCTTGAGGGAGATTGGTGGCAGCGCCATTCGCATTGGAGATAGTGTTTCGGTTGCCGGGGCATGTCTTACCGTCGTGAATCGTCGGGAAGATAGGTTATTTTTTGACGTCTCAAGAGAGACTTTGACCCGCACGCTAATGGACCAATGGCGTCCTGGAATAAAGGTAAACGTCGAGCTCGCAATGAGCGGTTCAGATCGCTTTGGAGGACATATGGTGAGCGGTCACATCGATGGCAAAGGGCGTCTAGTGAGTCGTTATGAGTCTGCTCGGTCGACGCGTATGGTGTTTGAGGGCGAAAAGGAAATCGCCCCTTTTGTTGCGGAGAAAGGATCAATAACCATTGATGGCGTAAGCTTGACTGTGAACAGTGTTTCCGATGAACCCTCCTCTGTGCGCTTTGAGGTTAATCTTGTTCCGCACACTTTGTCGGTTACGACCCTTGGCAATCTTGATGCCGATGATCGGGTTCACCTTGAGGTGGATCTCAT
>Ga0233433_10003990_pt1 | contig 11606 bp, 11 predicted proteins | sample SI_122_August201_5_FD_179868 | JGI IMG/M metagenome (GOLD analysis project Ga0233433, IMG submission 179868) | Seawater microbial communities from Saanich Inlet, British Columbia, Canada - SI_122_August2016_100_MG | ecosystem: Environmental > Aquatic > Marine > Inlet | place: Canada: British... | reverse complement strand
GGTTAAGCAAAATATTTATAATGGGATTAAAAGAGAACTAATAATTAGAGAATTATTTAAAAGAATAAAAAAAAATACAAAAATTATATCAACCACTGGATACACATCTAGAGAGTTATTTCAAATAAGAAAAAATGAAAATATAAGAGTTGGAAAAGATTTCTACATGGTTGGAGGTATGGGGCATTCTTTAATGGTTTCTCTTGGACATAGTTTGAATAAAAATAATGAGGTAATTTGTTTGGATGGAGATGGAGCATTGCTTATGCATTTAGGATCTCTTCGAACCACAGGGATTTTCGGTAATAAAAATCTAAAACATTTAATTTTTAATAACTACTGTCACGAGTCAGTCGGAGGTCAAAGAACTTTTTCAGAAAACATAAGTTTTTGTAAATTAGCTAAAAATTTAGGATATAAAAATATCTTTAAAATAAGAAACAAATTAGATTTAAAAATCCAACTTTCAAAATTCCTTAAATCCTCTGGCCCTAGTTTATTAGAAATACACACTGAGATAGGAGCTTTGAGTAATTTAAAAAGGCCTCAAAATTTTATTAAGATAAAAGAAAGATTTATTAATTAAATATTTATGATTTTAAATGATGGAAAAAATGAGTTGAATAGGTATCTTAAGAATAAAAAATTTAAAAAGATATTAATTCTTTCTGGAAAAAATTCTTATTATAAATCTGGAGCAAGTGATATTTTAGATTCAATAACAAAAGATAAAAAAATTAAGTTTTTCTTTAAAAAAAATTATATACCTGACATTAAAGAATTAAGAATAATTATAAATTTGACAGATAAATTTAAACCAGATTTAATTCTTGCGATAGGCGGCGGAGCAGTAATAGATTATGCAAAAATTGTAAGTTGTACAGACTATAATGAAATTTCTTTTAAAAAAATTTTTCTTGGAAAGGTAAATCATAATAAGAAATATGAGCTTTGTGTAATACCTACGACAGCAGGTTCAGGAGCTGAGGTCACTTCAAATTCAGTTATTTACATAAATAAAAAAAAGTTTTCTTTTGAAAGCTTAAAATTACTACCTGATCATTTTATTTTAATACCGGACTTCGTTTTTGGGCTTAAAAAAACTATTAAGGCATCATCAGGTTTTGATGCGATTTCACAATCAATAGAGTCTATACTTTCTTTAAAATCAAATCAAAAAAGTATTTATTTTGCAAAAAAATCTTTAAAGCTATCAATGAAAAATTATTTAAATTTTTTAAAAAGGCCCAATAGTTTAAATACATTAAAAATGTGTTTAGCAGCTAATTTTTCAGGCGAGGCAATAAATATTTCAAAAACTATAGCTCCTCATGCAGTTTCATATCCATTTACAAGTCATTTTGGTATCAGCCATGGTCACGCTGTATCATTAACACTCAATAAATTTTTATTATTTAATTATAATAATATCAATTACAGCAAATCTAATTTCGATTTAAAAAAAAGATATAAAATTTTATTTTCCGCAACAAAAACTAATTCTATTAATCAACTAGACGAACTTTTGGGTACTATAAAAAAAAAGGCTAACTTAGAGCAAAATTATAAAAAACTTAATATTGATATAAAAAAAAATCATTCAAAAATCTTGAGCGGTATAAATGAGCTAAGATTAAAAAATAACCCTGTTAAACTTAAAAAAACAGATATATCAAACATAATATTGTCTAAGAACTAATTAACTCTTTTTCATCTTTACTTTTGATTCATTAGGTGCTACCAAACCGTTCAATAGTTGAACAATATGAAACACAATTTGTACAATAAATCCATTACAGACTACAAAAAAAATGGTTGGGTTATTGTAAGAAATTTTTTTGAAAAAAAAGAAATAGAAAAAATTAAATATCAAATTCTAAATAAGATCTCAAAAACAAAAAAAAATAAAAATTTTTATTACGAAAAAATAGGCAATAGGCAAAAACTTAGAAGGATAGAAGGTATTTCTGATTTTTCAGCTAATTCAAAAAAAATTATTTATTCTAGTAAAATTCTTAAACTAATACATAAGATAAAAAAAAAAAAATTTGATCTTTTTAAGGATAAACTAAATTTTAAATACCCTGGTGGTAAAGGATACTTGCCTCATATTGATGGACACTTTTTTTGGAAAGATAAAAATAACAATACACAAAATGGATGGAAAAAATATGCTGATGACTTCGTAAATTTAGTAATCCCTTTAGAAAAGTCTGATAAAAAAAATGGTTGTCTTTTTTTAGCGCAAAAAAAAAATATTAAATATTTAGGCTATACTTTTAATAACGTTGCAAAAAAAATGACCATTGGTACACCAAATATTAAATTAAAGGATAAAAAGAGATTTAAGTATAAACCAGCTGAATTAGAGAAGGGGGATATTTGTTTATTTGATTGGAAATGCGCTCATTTTTCAAAAAATAATAATTCAAACAAATCAAGAATGATTTTTTATGCCACATATTATAAAAAAAATAAAAAGAAAAATGTAAGAAATAATTATTATTTAGACAAACAAACATCTTTAAATGATAAAAAAAATAAATCGCTTTTATTTCGTTAACTAAAGTTATGAAAAAAATTAAAAAAAAAGTTTATGTCGGCTTATCAGCAGATATTCTTCATGAAGGACATATAAATATTCTCAAAACGGCATATAAATTGGGAGAAGTTACAGTTGGATTATTAACAGATCAAGCTATAGCAAGTTATAAAAAGATTCCACATCTTAATTTTAAACAAAGAGAAATAGTTTTAAGAAATATGAAATTTGTAAAAAAAGTTATTCCTCAGAATACTCTTGATTATAGATCGAATTTAAAAATGATAAAACCTGATTATGTTGTACATGGTGATGATTGGAAAGTAGGTATTCAAAAAAAAACTAGATCACAAGTAATTAAAACTTTGAAAAAATGGAAAGGAAAACTAATAGAGCCAAGATATACTAAGAATATTTCTTCAACCTTGATTAAAAAAAATATATTAGAGGTAGGCACGTCTCCAGATAAAAGAAAATCTAAACTTAAAAGAATTTTAGAGGCAAAGGATGTAGTAAGAGTTTTAGAATCTCATAGTCCTTTAGTTGGATTAATAATAGAAAATCTTAAAGTTGTTAAAAATCAAAAATATTCAGAGTTTGATGCCATGTGGTCCTCAAGTCTTACTGACTCTGCCTTAAGAGGTAAACCGGATAATCAATCTGTAGATTATTCAAGCAGGATACTAGGATTAAATGAAATTCTTGATGTAACTACCAAACCAATTATTTTTGATGCAGATAATGGGGGAAGATTAGAACATTTACCATATATGATTAAATCTCTTGAAAGAATTGGAGTTTCTGCGGTAATAATTGAAGATAAAATTGGACTAAAAAAAAATTCTCTTTTTGAAAATCAGTCTGGTGCTACGCAAGATACTATAAAAGGATTTTGTCAAAAAATATCTAAAGCTAAAGATACTAAGATTTCAGATGATTTTATGATTATTGCTAGGATAGAAAGCTTTATTCTTGGAAATGGTTTAGATGATGCTCTTAAACGTGCTGAAGCTTACAGTAAATCAGGAGCAGACGCTATTTTAATTCATAGCAAAGAGAACAATCCTTCTCAAATTTTTTCATTTGCTAAAAAATTTAGAAAAAGCAAGTACTTTAAGCCACTGGTAGCCGTCCCATCTTCGTATTCAAAAACTTATGAAAAAGATTTAATCAAAAATGGATTTAGAATTATTATTTATGCTAATCATATGATGAGAGCTTCTTATCCTGCAATGGTAGAGGTTGCAAAATCAATACTTAGAAATAAAAGATCTTATGATTCTGAAAAAAAGATAAGCTCAATTAAAGAGATTATTAATTTAATTAAGTAATAAGACTTAAAAAACAATGAAACATTACATCAGTTTTGCAAACAAACTATTATTTATTATAGATAAAAAAATATCTAAAATTTTACCACTAATTTTTTTATTTTTATTTTTAAGTTTTATTGAAATACTTGGGATTGGTCTAATAATACCTTTCATAAATTTAATTCTTAATCCTGAAAATTTTAATGAAATTATTTTTTCAAACAAGATTACATTTGAAACATTTACAGACAAATTAATTTTGTTTAGTGGAATTTTAATTATTATTTTTATCATTAAAACAATTCTATCTATATTTGTAAGGTGGGTAATCTCAAAGTTTGCATATGAACAGTATGCTTACCTTCAAATAAAAATGTTATCTCTGTATCAAAAAATGGATTATCTAGATTTTACTAAAAGAAATTATTCTGATTATACAAGGAATGTAAAAGAAATGACTAGTTCTGTTATTTCTGCGATTGAAATTTACCTAAGATTAGTAAGTGAGATAATAATATTTGTGATTATTATAACATATTTATGCTTTGTTAATTTTCAGGTAGTCGTTTCTCTCACATTAATTTTAGGTTTGATAGCATTTATTTTTGAATATTTTTTAAAACCTTTAGCGATTAGATATGGCAAAGCAAAAGCTGAAGCTAGTAGTTTAATTTATCAAGGAATTGATAATGCAATTAAAGGAAAAAAGGAAATTAAAATTTTACAAAAAGAAAATTTTTTTTTAAATATTTTAAAGAATGGAGCTGATAAAGTCTGTCTAAATGAGACAAAACAATCATTAATTTCAAACTCCCCAAGATATATTCTAGAATTGGTTTTAATAATTTTTCTATTATCTTTCTTAACAATATTAGTTTTATCAAATGATAATGATATTGCTTCAGTTTTACCAATCTTAAGTGTTTTTGCAGTTGCAGGAGCCCGTCTTTTACCAGGTTCAGCTGTAATTATACATAGTTTAAACATGCTTAATTATTTCAATAAAGCAACATTGATAATCTATCATGATATTAAAAAATTAAACAAAAAAATTTATAAAAAAAATAATAAACAATTAACATTGAATACAAAAAAAATAATTTTTAAAAAATTAGAATTAAAAAATATTTTTTTCAAATATCCTAAATCTAGAAAATATATTTTAAATAACATTTCAATAAACCTTAAAGCTAAAGATTGTATCGGAATAGTAGGTTTGTCAGGTTCAGGTAAAACTACATTAATGGATTTAATTCTAGGATTAATTAAACCAAATAAAGGAAAAATTTTTCTAAATGAAGAGCTTATTGATACAAAATCAAAAAAATGGTTGGAAATAGTATCTTACCTACCGCAAGAGTCCCTTGTAATGGAAGATACAATTAAAACAAATGTTAGCTTTGATAATAATGAGTCACAAAATAATGCAAAAAAAATAAAATTTGCAATTAAGAAAGCTAATATTGAAAAATTAATTGAAGCACTTCCAAAAAAATTAAATACTAAAATTGGTAAAAGTGGAGTCAGACTTTCAGGAGGTCAAAATAAAAGGATTGCTATAGCAAGGACTTTTTTTCATGACAGACAGATTATAATTATGGATGAAGCTACTAGTTCACTAGATATAAAAACAGAAAGTTTGATTTTGGATCAGTTGAAGATTTTAAAAAAGAAAAAAACAATTATTTTAATTACTCACAACTCTAATACTCTTAAATATTGTGATAAGATTTTTAGAATTAAAAACGGAAAAATTACGAAAATTTAAATGATGAAAAATAATAAAAAGATGATTGAAATTTTTAAAAAAGTTTTAAAACAAAATGAAAAAATTTATAATATTAAATCTACAGCAATTATTTTACTTTTTTTTTCTAAAATTTCATATTTATTTTCTCCATTTTTAATTTTATTAAAAATAAATCCGAATAAAATTACATACTTTAATTTTTTAACATCAATTATATTAGTAACCTTAATTTTTTTTGCTTCAAATCAAAATAATTTTATAATTTATGGAGTTTTACTTTATTTTTCATGCTTAATCATAGATTTTTGTGATGGAACAGTTGCAAGATATTTTAAAATTACAAGTTTTTATGGAAAATTTATAGATGGTTTAGTTGATGTTTTTTTGAAGACCTTTTTAATTTTATCATTGAGTGTATATGGGTTTGAGATGAGTGGAGATAAACTAATTCTAATATTGGGTTGTTTATCTTCTTTATTAGCATCTTTTGATACGTTTATTCTTGATCGATACTCAGCAATAGTAAGGTGGTTTAATAAAGAAAATAAAAAAGATATTAAGCCATATATTCGAAAAGTTTTTTTACCAAGATTAACTTTTTTATACAGTGATATCTTTATTATTTCGATAGGGTTCGTTTTACTAACTAAAGATTATCCTGAGATTTTTAATTATAATTTATTATTAATTTTTTTTATAAGCTCTTTATCAGCAATACAAAACTTAATTATACATATATTTTTTTCCTATAAAAATCTAAAATATAAAAATAAGGGTTAATCATGCAAAAAAACTATAATTTTATCTTTACATTTGATAAATAAACAATTTATATGTTCAATAATTGAACATATTTAAAAATTAATATTATGGAAGATCAGGACAATTTAAATTTATTAAGAAAGATAAACAAAAAAAAATATTCCTCTCAAAGATCATTGGCTAAAGATTTAAGCTTTAGCTTAGGTAAACTCAATTATTGTATAAAATCATTAAAGGAAAAAGGTTTTATAAAGATTAATAATTTTAAAAAAAATCCAAAAAAAATGACCTATTTTTATGTTTTAACTCCAAAAGGATTAACCGAAAAAACTAAGTTAACTATATCTTTTATGAAAAGAAAAATGATTGAATACGATGAGTTAAAAAAAGAAGTTGAAGAAGACAAAATAAATCGAAATGAATAGATTAAATATTTTTATTACAGGTGCTGATGGATTTATAGGCTCACATCTAACAGAAAAATTAGTTTTAAAAGGGCACAATGTGAAGTGTCTTTCTTTGTACAATTCATTCAATTCCTGGGGATGGCTAGAACATATAGATCATGAAGTTAAAAAAAATATAGAGATTATTACTGGTGATATAAGAGATGAATATCTTATAAGAAGTATAATTAAAAATAAAATTGATGTAGTTATTAATTTAGCTGCATTGATAGGAATTCCTTATTCTTATAGAGCTTCAAAGTCTTACTTTGATACCAATGTTTATGGTTTAATGAATATCCTCAATTCAGTTAAAGATTTTAATATAAAAAAAATAATTCATACCTCGACAAGTGAAGTTTATGGAACACCCGAAAGCGTCCCAATTACAGAAAAACATAATGTTTCTGGTCAATCTCCATATGCTGCGAGTAAAATAGCAGCTGATCAACTTGCTATATCTTACCAAAAATCATTCAAATTACCTGTGACAATTTTAAGACCCTTTAATACATTTGGTCCAAGGCAATCCGCTAGAGCTATAATACCAACGATAATTACTCAAATTTTACACAGCAATGTCATCAAATTAGGATCTTTGTCTCCAACAAGGGATTTTACATTTGTAGATGATACAGTGGATGGATTTATAAGATCAATTAGTAGTAAAAAAAATATTGGTGAGATAATAAATATTGGTAGTGGTTTTGAAATATCAATTAGAGATTTGGCAAAAAAAATATCAAACTTAATGGGAAAAAAAATTTCAATTATTGAAAAAAATGAAAGAAAAAGACCTGAGGCAAGTGAAGTGAAAAGATTGTTAGCATCTACAAAAAAAGCAAAAAAACTAATTAATTGGAATCCTAAATATTCCTCAAAAAAAGGTTTTGATGCTGGACTAATAAAAACAATTAATTGGTTTTCAAATAAAGGTAACTTAAAATTTTATAAACAAGATTTATTTAATGATTAATTTATGAATTTAAAAAAAAAAAAAATATTCAAAAAAATTTTCGATTTTTATAAAAATAATAAAAAGCTTCCAAAAATTGATTTTCATATTCACACCAATTGGACAGATGGTAAACATTCTGTAAGAGAGATGGCTGATGCTGCGCAAAAAAGAAAATTAGAAATGATAATGTTTACAGAACACTCAAGAAAAAGTAGTAAAGTTTGGTTTAATAAATTTGTTCGTGAAATAAAGGAGACTCAAAAAAAACACAAAAAGTGTAAAATGTTTATTGGCACCGAGGTTAAGATAAAAGATTTTGATGGATCGTTAGACATAAATAATTCAATAAAAAAAAAATGTGATTATGTAATGGCCAGTGTTCATAGATTTCCAGGGGAAAAAGGGAATATATTTAAAAATAAACCAAAAATTTCAAAAAAAGATGCAATTAATATAGAGTATAAATTGTCAATAAGAGCTCTAAAAAAATCAAATTTTTCAATTTTAGGTCATCCGTTTGGAATGTCTTTAAAAAGATTTAAAATTCAACCGGATTGGAAATTATTTCAAAAGCTAATAAGAGAGTGTAAAAAAAATAATAAAATCTTTGAAATAAACTTTCATTACCATAAAAATTATAAAAAGCTATTAGAGGAGTGTATTAAACAAAAAGCTTATTTTTCTTTAGGTTCAAATGCACATACAAAAAAAGATATTGGAAGAATTAATAGCTTTTAAAATATGAAAAAAATTAAGATTTTAGTAACAGGAGCGGGAAGTGGTGTTGGACAATCGATAGTTAAAGCTTTAAAGATTTCTAAGTGTAGTGTGAAGGTAATTTTTGGCGATATTGATTATTTAAACTCAGGACTTTACAGGCTTAAAAATTCCATAATAGTTCCAAAAGTAGAAAATAAGGGTGCACTTAAATGGTACATAAAAAATTTGAAAAAATTAAAAATTGATATTCTCATGGTTGGTTCTGAATATGATTTGGTTTTTTTTTCAAAACACTCTAATGAAATATTAGAAAAAACCCAATGTTTAGTATGTACATCTAATTTAAAAATAATAAACACCTTTAACGATAAATATCTTACACAAGTTTTTTTACAAAAAAATAATTTGCCCTATTTAAAAACCTTTAATTCAAAAAATCTTAAAGAAGCTATTACAAATTCTAAAAAACTAAATTTTCCTCTTATCTTAAAAGGTAGATTTGGTACATCATCCAGAAATGTCTTTTTGATAAGAAATTTAGATGATTTAAAAAAAAATTATAAATTTGTAAAAAAGCCTATTTTACAAGAATACATTGGGTCTAAAACAAAAGATGATAAAATTGAGTATACTTGCAGCTTTTTTAAAACAAAATCAAAAAAAATTCTGGGTCCGATAATATTAAAAAGAAAAATTGTAAATGGAACTTCTTGGATTACAGAAGTAAAAGATAGTGCGAGTATTACTAAGTTAATTTTTAAAATTGCCAAATTAGTTGATTGTGATGGAAGTTTTAATATTCAACTTCGTATTAGTAAAAGAGGTCCTATTCCATTTGAAATTAATCCAAGGTTCTCGGGCACTACTGCTATTAGAGCTCATTACGGTTTTAATGAACCCGAGATGTATATTGAAAATTATTTTTTGAATAAAGAGATTAAAAAAATTCCACAAATTCAAAAAGGAGTTTGTTTTAGATATATAGAAGAAATTTTTTTAGATAATACTAATTTGAATTTATTAAAGAAAAAAGTTGGAAAAGGATTTATAAAAAAATGGTTTTAAGACCACGAATAGGAATTACTGGAAGTTCAGGAATGCTTGGAAAACATGTGGTAGAATTTTTTTTAAAAAAAAAATATCACGTGATTGCATCAAGTAGGTCGAATCCAAAAATAAATAAAAAAAATTTTTTATGGAAAAAACTCGATTTAAATGAAAAAAATTTTACAGAAAAATTTAAATTATATTTTAAGAATATTGAATGTTTAATTCACATAGGAGCTTATGTACCAAAAAAAAATGATAAAATTGATATCAAGTATATTTATAACGTAAACACAAAAGCAACGGTACAATTAGCAAAATGGTCAAAGAAAAATAAAATACATTTTATCTTTATTTCTGGTTCAGCAATTTATAAAAAAGATAAAAAGAACATTGAAAGTTCAAAAATTTTAAATTTTTCCAAAAATGTCTATTTAAATTCAAAAATAAAATCAGAAAAGAAAATAACTAAATTATCTAAAAAAAGTAATTTTAAATATACAGTTTTAAGACCTTCATCAATTTATGGAGCTGGAATTGATAAAAATAAAATTATTTCCAAATATTTAAAATTAACTAAATTAAATAAAAGATTAATTATTTTTGATTATGATAAAACATTAGTTAATTTTGTTCATGCAAATGATATAGCCAACGCAATATACTTATGCTTTATTTTAAAAAAAAAAGGAACATTTAATCTAGGTTCAAAAACTTGTCATAATTTTTATGATTTATCTCGTAAATTAAAAAAAATTACAAAAAGTAAAAGTCAAATTGATTTAGTTAAAACTAATAAATTCAAACAACTAAAATCATTAGATGTAAATATAGATAAATCAATTAAACACTTAAATTGGTTTCCTAAAATTAAATTAGAAAAAGGCCTTAAAATGATAGTTGATAACAAATGGATTTAAAAAAGACATATATCATTGCTGAAGCAGGGGTAAATCATAATGGTAGCTATGCAAAAGCTAAAAAATTATTGATTGCAGCAAAAGATTCTGGAGCTGATGCTATTAAATTCCAAACTTTTATTCCTGACGAGGTGGTAACAAAGAAATTAAGTTTAGCCTCATATCAGAAAACTAGCAATACTACGAAACAAAAAACAATGTTAAGTATGATAAAAAAATTACATCTAAATTTTCACCAACAAAAAAAACTTTATAAATTAGCAAATAAAAAAAAAATAGATTTTATTTCTTCTGCATTCGATCAGAAAAGTTTAGATTTTTTATGTAATGATCTTAAATTGAATATTATCAAAATCCCATCAGGTGAAATTACAAACTATCCATATTTAAAAGAAATATCTAAGAGGAATAGAAAAGTAATATTATCAACTGGATTATCAAATTTAAATGAAATCAAACAAGCATTAAATGTTCTATCCTCAAATAAACTTCAAAGAAGAAATATTTCAATTTTACATTGTAATACTGCTTATCCTACTCCTTTAGAGGATGTAAATTTAAAAGTATTACGCAAATTAAAAAAAATTTTTAACTTACCAATTGGTTATTCAGATCATACTTTGGGTATAGAGGTATCTTTAGCTGCTGTTAGTATTGGTGCAAAAATAATTGAAAAACATTTCACTCTTAACAAAAATTTTAAAGGACCAGACCATAAAGCTAGCTTAGATGTAAATGAGTTAAAAGTGATGATAAAATCTATAAGAAATATTGAAAAATCTTTTGGAAGTGATGAGAAAAAACTTACTAAATCCGAGTCTAAAAATATAAGATACGTTAGAAAATTTATTGTAGCAAAAAAAACAATTAAAAAAGGAGATAGATTTTCAACTAACAACTTAACGATTAAAAGATCAGGTGGGGGCATATCTCCTATGTTGTGGAAAAAATTATTAGGAAAAAAATCAAAATTTAATTTTAAAAAAGATGAAAAAATCAAATAAGTTAATTCTAATTATAACAGGTAGTAGAGGAGATTATGATATTTTAAAACCAATTATAAAAAAAACAAAAGAGTCAAAAAAATTAAAAATTAAAACTATTGTTACTGGCTCACATTTAATATCAACTTACGGTAATCTTAAGAT
>Ga0233433_10003969_pt1 | contig 11641 bp, 10 predicted proteins | sample SI_122_August201_5_FD_179868 | JGI IMG/M metagenome (GOLD analysis project Ga0233433, IMG submission 179868) | Seawater microbial communities from Saanich Inlet, British Columbia, Canada - SI_122_August2016_100_MG | ecosystem: Environmental > Aquatic > Marine > Inlet | place: Canada: British... | reverse complement strand
ACACCCACTAATTCTTCTATAACTCTTCTATAACTGCTAAAAGTGAATTCGCCCTTGATATGACTGGACTTGGTGAAATATGAGGTGATTTTAAGTCCCTTGCGTCTACCAATTCCGCCACCCCGGCTTGGGTTTTTATCTCTGGAAAAAATTCCGACGTGAAATGGGGGCCGCCGGAGTCTATGCGAGGGGAATGTTAGCAGTTTCCATTATAAATTCCAACTGCCAACATGGTTAAAAATTATTATTCGGGGAGAAACCCCCTCAACCCCTGTCAGGGAGACCGTTGCGTAAGTCGATAAAGCGGAGAGGCGAGATGCTTCGAGTACCTCAGCATGACGACTGCGGGGTTTTTTTGGGTGTCATCCTAAGCTTGTCGAAGGATCTCGGGGTTATGCAAAGCTCTCCCTGACAGGCTGGACAAGGGGACGTTTAATCACTGCGGTTTACAAATAGCGTTGTTCTTCTCAAAGATCCCAATCAAATCCCGCGTTCTCTTCTTCCCCTCCTTCAATCGTTAAAAGTGCAATTTCGGCCTTGAGGTCGGCAACAACCAGAGTCAACCCTTCAAGCCGCTCAATGAGGACCCCCCTGCGCAATCGACAAAATACTTTGTTGGTTCCTGCATCAAAAGACTGGACCATACTCTTTTCTATCCTGAATACCACCACATCATTCCGGGCAATGACATTGGTCTGACGAAGAGCATTCTCCGTCATAGAAACCGTCCCGAAAACAGCACCGTACTTTAACTTCGCCAGCTCAGAGTTGGGGTTCTGGTTCCGGGTAACAATCGCTTTTCCCTTAAGTAGAATATAAATAGGTGTGTCGGTCTCTCCCTGCTGAATAATGTAGTCACCCTCTTTGTAATGCAAAAAATTGTCTTCATTTTCTGCCATTTTATCCAGTTCCTGCCCTTCAATATCCTTGAAAAACTGGATTTCCTCCATAAGCTTTAATCGTTCTTGTTTTGTCATGGTTTTATCCTGAAGTTTTTTGGGGCTCGTCTTCCGATTCCGATAAAAGACTGCGCAACCGTTCTTTGCAATGATCGTTTTTAGTGATCTGGGTCACAATCTCTTCGTTGATAGAAAAATTATTAAAATGGTTTTTATTAAAATAATGATTAAACACCGACCACAGACTGTATATGTCGTAGAACTCGTTATAAATCGACAAAATACTCGTCATATTCCCCACGCTCCTGATATCTACCCCTCTATAGGCCGCAAACAACTGCATCGCAAGGTCATAAAGCAACTGGCAAAGTTCTTCAGTAGCTATTTTAATAAAAACAAATTTGTTGACGTGGTCCGCCAGCGAAGGACTGTCAGAGTTAAGCACCAGAATAGCTTTGCTGACCACCTTCAGTCTGGGGCTGATCTCTTGCCATATATTGGGGTTTTGCAATCTACTACTCAGTTTACTCCGGTTTGCCCTTTGCATGATCAAATTATGGAAGAGAGTGTAGACAGTTTTTAAATACTGTATTTTTTTGGGGTAATAAATTCGGGTATTTTTTTCTATTTCAATGTCATAAGATTTTATCAACGCGTAGAACCTTTTTTCATCTATCGGCTCATCACCCTGAAATTTTCGGGTCATCAGGGAAAGATCCTGAAACAGCAACTGCTTGTTCTCAACCGGGTACCAGAAATCTATTTCCTGAATAATAATATTGACCCTTTCCAGGTTTTTCCTGCCGAACTTTTGTTCGTGATGCGGAGTAATCTCTATGGTGATATCCTCCGCCTCCTTCTGCTGTAAAACGATATTAAAGTTTTTCTCCTTCAAACTGCTAAAGATCATTGGCAGACGATCAAAAGGCATGGTTTTAAGTTCAATCTGCGCCCTGACTTCGTCAATAATGTCTTCAAACCTTTTCAGGTCGGCTTCTTCTTCAAAGGTCTTTTCTAAATCCTGAACCGTTTTTTCAAAAGCTTCATCGTGATAATAAATTAAAGTGTTTTTTAGTTTGTTGATTTCCTCCAGCAATGGGGTGAGCTCTTTGAACCGCTCATGGAAAGAATATTTTTTGCTGATTTTCTGATAAACCAAATTGACGCAAATATGAACCTCAAAAAGCTCACCCATTTTGGTGATCCTTTGCGGGAGCTTATTCATTCGGTCCAACAATTTTCTAAAATCTGATTCCATCACCCGCTTTGACAAAAAATCAACAGCGGCTTTTAAATATCTTTGGAAGCAGAAATTAATCTCTCCATATTCCGTTGGGCAGTTTTCATAAAACTGGTACTTTGAAAACATTCCTCCTTGAATTCTCAAGTCATCGTAGCCTCGAATCCGGGTTCCCTCTTTTTCGTAGCCTTCTGCAAATTCAGTGAGAAAAATTTCGTTTTCTTCCAATTGTGTCATCAACGCTTCCAGTTCCGGTATTATGGATTCCGGGGCGTTGGAAGGAATCCGGTAATGCTTGGTGAGAAGATCTATTTCGTTTCTCATGTTGGGAGTGATAAATTGGAACAGTTCCAAAATAGCATCCAGGGCCTTGGATAAATTCTGATTGATTGCATTCAATTTGCATTCGTATTGTTCCTCAGCAATGGTTTCCGTTATGGACCGGATACCCCCAAGGATCCGATTTACTTTCTGCAGGCGGGCAAAATATTTTGGGTGGTTACTATTTACCGCTTCCGGATCGGTCTTGTCCTGGACCAGGCCCTTGATCTCTGATAGATTTTGTTTGTGGGAGGAAACCAGCTTGAGAATTCGGGCCCTTTCCTTTTCCGGGTCCGTGCCATCAGTAATTATTTCTGATGCATTCTTCACCCTGTCTTTAAAAAGACTTAACAGGTGCTCCGATTCCTTAATATCTTCACTCAGGGATAGGAAGTTTCTTGATGAAATCATAGCTATGGTAGTGCGGGTGCGCGCAATTAATCTTAGTAAACTACTAAAAATAGGATATCCTATATATTCTACATCTATTTTCATTTCCTGTAAATTTAATTTTATCACCAATGATGATTTAGCCTTCAAGGAGAAGGAAGGAAGGGTTTTTTGAGGGATCCCAAACGAATATTGCAGAAACTGCTGGGTCCGGAAATGGAAGTCGAGTCTTTTGCGGGAACAGGCGAACCTCTGGAACAAACCGTCGAAACGCTGCGTGACGTGGTCAAATGCCGAAAAATCCGTGAATTTGCGCTGGATCGTTTTGGTTTCGACCTGGCCATTTCACCAGAGGTTTTTTACAGTCTGCTGGATATCCCGCAAATCAATTATATTGAAACCACAAAAAGGGATCTGGAAGTGGAGACGGTTTCTTTAAAAGAAAACCGTGAACCTGATGACCCCGTCGCCATCAGTAATCTGAATTCAGTATTGCGGGAACTTTATGCAAGTCTTTTCATGATCAAGGAACGACTTCACAACGACATCCCCAATGCAGTCCTAATAGGAGAAATGCGTTCGGAACATATTGACCGGGTCCAACAACTCGCTAAAACCATCTCTGTATTGCACGGCAATTTGACAGGTTACCTGCTCACCGGTTGGAAAGCAGGTCGCATCGAAAAAGAATTCATGTCCCTTTTCCCAAAATCGGCCAAGGCGCACCCTCTTAGAAGCACCTTCCCCCTCATTGAGCATGAACTTGAACTGTATCGCGAAGTTCTTAAAGTGCAGAAAAAGTGGGAGCCGCTACAACTCGACCTGTTCGCCATACTCCGTAAAGAAGACGGACTGTCTCAGCTTCTCGAGAATATTCAGGAATTGGGCAACCGGTTGTGGCAGATCATTTACCAAAGTTCTGCCATACGGCAATGTGTAGACTTGGCGGGAATCGATTTCGGAGACATCCGGCCCCTGTTCGATAACGATAAAATAAACCTGAACCCCTTAGGCTAGCCACTAGGCGTGGGGCCAACTGGCAATAACTTTTTACTACTGGCAACCGTGCTCTCGGCCCAACGAGCCCTTGCTATCTGCCTCCCCTGCTAAGGGGCCACTAGGCGCCAGCGTGACGCTGGACCCGGTGTGCCATCGTTTTATTTGGCTAGCAAAAGGTCATCTCGGCTTAAAATGTGATTGCTATATTCCCTCCCACGGGAGTGGGCTCGGCCCAACGAGTCGTTGCCCAGTCGCCAGCGGCGGCTCGCCGCGTTAGTTTTTGACTTGGAAGCCTTCTACTTTGTCTAGTAGCAGGTGTTTGACATTAGACATTTTTTGCGCTTCCCGGAGGGCATCTTTTCCCTCCTCTTTGATCCGGTTGAGGCGCAAATCGAGCCGCACAAGGTTGGTGAAAAGAGGAAGGAATTTCGCCAAAACAATTGCCCCTTCATCGGTAATTTCATTATCCGTAATGACCAGGTTCTGCAAACTCAAAAGGTTGTCTGAAACCGCGAGATACTTCACCCCTTCGTTGCCAATCCGGTTATAAAACAGGTTCAGCGAGGTCAGATTAACCAGCACTTCAGACTGGGCAAGGTATTTCACCCCCTTGGGACCACATAGATTGGTTCCAAAAGCCAGGTTTGTTAAAGGCCGCAAAAACTCCATCCGGGCGATGTCTTTGGCCCCATACTCCTTCAAATAAACAGCAGTAAGATCAAGGGTAAGCCCATCTTTGCTCAAGTGCGTTCGGATAATTGACTCTGTTTCAGCCAGGATCCTTTCCTGACCCATAGAGGTCTTGTTTCCAGCGTAATCCATAATTCCTATTCTCCAACAATATTTCCAGGCACCCGGTACGTAAACTCCGCACCAGACTGAATTCCTGACATGAGTTGATACCAACCTTTAACGATGTCACAATTATACACTCTAACAAGGGGCCAGGTCCAAGGGAAACTAGCAAGGGCTTGATTGCGCCGCCAGCGTGACGCTGGACCCGATGTGCAATCACTTTATCTTGCAAGAAACCATTTTTCCCGGCCTAACGAGTTCTTGCCCTGCTTCCTCAAGGCGTAGCCTTGTTGCCAGCCAAATAAAGCGACGGCACATTGGCCCCACGCCAAGAGGGTGGATTTTCTTGGATATTTGGCAAAAAATATTTTAGAATGCGCCCTAAACCTCAATTCAGGGAGTGGATGGCATGGCTGGATTATACAGAACCGAGACTGAAATGAGTCTGGGCAATAACGTGATCGTGACGCAAATGACCCAGGCAATAAACTGGGCACGAAAATATTCGTTTTTTATCTATCCTTTCATCACCGCGTGTTGCGGTATGGAATTCATGTCCGTGGCCGGTCCCCGGTACGACCTCGACCGAATGGGTGCGGCGTTCCCGCGGTTTTCACCACGGCAGGCCGATCTGCTCATGGTAGTGGGTACCATCAGCCACAAACAGGCACCTATTCTTACCAAGGTCTATAACCAAATGACCGAACCAAAATGGGTAGTCGCCTATGGGGTGTGTACGGTTTCAGGCGGATTCTACGACAACTACTCCACCGTGATGGGAATCGATACCCTCATCCCGGTCGATGTCTATATTCCCGGATGTCCGCCAAGACCCGAAATGGTGATCGACGCCTTAATGAAACTGCAGGATAAAGTACAAGGGGAAACCCTGGAAGACCACGTTAAAGGTCCCGCTCTCGTCACCCCCGCCAGCAAACTCTAACCGGCCAACGGCCGGTGGTAACTAGCAATGGCTTCTATTGGCTAGCAAAGGGTTATCTCGGCTTAATGAACCTTTGCCCAGTTGCATTCACTGCAAGAACCTACTCCCGCGAGAGAAAACGAGGCAAAAGCTTGATTGAGCCGAGTTAACTTTTTTCTACTCAGAAAAATTTATTGCTCACTGGCCCCACGCTTAGTGGCAGGAATGCTTTCCAGCATCCGCAGAGCCCCTTCTTTTTCAATCAGAGTAAATTTTGGGGAGTCTGCCATTTTCGCGATATCACGACGTTTCTCTTCAACAAACAACTTAAAATCTTTCTCATCCGGCACCACCAGTTTTACTTCTCCGTTTGCTCCGATGAATCGTTTTTTTAAAAACCGAAAATAGATTCCCAGTTGGGTTGCCGAATCCTTCAATCGCAAATGATAACTCATTGTCATCAAGGCCTCCCGCTTTCGATCTATACGATAACCCAGCCGGGTGTTATCGAGTTTGTTGAACTGCCTCTCCAAAATGGAAAACGCTTTATCCAGCGCCGAGGGGTCGAGATCCAACGGTGGGAGGGGCAGGATTTTCACCGCCGCGATGTCGAGCAATAGCGAAACAGCATGGGTCTGTTCCCCAAGATAAGCAGACTCCAAAGGATGCTCCCGATTCAGGCGGGACACCTCCCTTAGCACCGGTTCCAACTTTTCTATTGCTGTGGCCACCCGGTTCAGCGTGTCGTCTTCAAAAGGCATTAAAAACCACTGCACCTCTCTGGGAACAATCATATCCTCTCCGAGAACATTCGTTGCCTCTTTAACCTCACGGGCAAAAAACCGGTTGAGAATATCGGGAAAATCCGTAATAAAAAATGCCGTTATCGTATCCGCAAAATAAGGGAAATTCAAAAACAGGAACTTGGGGTCGGAGCGAATATTCAGCCCATACGCTTCCAGTTCATTGGCAATACCCAGAAACGGCTGGGTCAAGTGCAGGGACTCATGCAGGTGAGTGGCGTTCCCGTACACCCGACTGTCCACCAGAATTGCGGCAGGAGAAATACGGATCGTGTCAAAAGTAGTATGCGCAAACTGGCCGGGTCGCAACCATTCATCCGACCAGGATTGGATGATGAATTGTTTTAATGGGGGCGGATCGGGAAAAACAGAGGAAAGGCGAACCAGCGATTTTCGCATCCGGTCGATGGACAGGTCCAGTAGCTGTTCTGCCTGATGACACTCCCCGCAACCATAAGCTTCAAACCCAGGAATTGTGAATACGGTTTCTCCACTTTCCGGCAGGAGTTTTATTTTTTTGGAAGGACCAACATCTTCATGAAATTTTTTTGGCAGGTGAAGTTGAATCAGCCGGTTCAACTCACTTAAGCCCACAGGTTCTTTCGCCTGCAACGGGGAAGCTATAAAGGCAAGAGAAATTAAAAAAAACGGAATGGCATTGCAGACCTTTTTTCTCAAGGCATTGGCTTCTTAATGTTAAAGCGTTGCCAGACGCTGATCACCTTGCGCCCGTTTCTATCTTCCTTAACTCCATCCCAGACAGCAAATGCCACCAGTGCCGGATCGATACGCTGGGCAAAGTCCACATCCCATTTACCGGTTTTTGGCATATCACGGATAAAAACAACGGTCCAGATTCCGTCCTTCCATTCACCCTGGCCCTCCACATTCTGATTTTCCAGCGGCTGTGGCGTGACAGTGCCGAACCCTTCAGCATTCATTTCTTCAACAGGGTTCTCGCCGGTGGTGTTTAAGCGATACACAGGGTTTGACATGATGCCGCCATAGATCAGCGCATCCATATCCACCCCACCGCCGGCATATTCCAGGTCGTCCTCGGCTTCGAGTGCTTCTTCCAGACCGGCTTTCCAATGCCAGATGTTAACCGGTTTGTTGCGGTTACCCATCCCGAAAAACGGTTCATTATGACCATGGGTATGAAGCGTTACCGCCCCCAATGCAAATTGCACCGCCACCCCATCACGAAATATATCCGAATGTAGTTCAGAAAACGCGTCATGAGTCGGGTCCTCCCACTGCAGGCGTATCGCCAGTTGCTCGCCATTATTCACAGAAGCCACATTAATGAACTCCACCGCTTCCCGCCTGGCGGATAAGGGACGCAATACCAGGCTTGTGCTGGCCACGCCTTCCCACACTGGACTAAAAGGATCGGCATTCAGCTCCACGCCAACAGGCAACGAATAAATATCCGTTTCAAATTCCGCCTCTTTAAATTCCTTCACAGACTTTGAGCGAATATAATGCACCAACGCCCAACGGTCTTCTTCCGGAATATGAATGTACGAACCCATAGGCGTTCCATCCAATCCAGAGGTGAGGGTTCTGAAAAGATCTTCCGGCTTGTGTCCACTCTTGAAATAATTCGGATCGGTGATGTCGTGCACAAACACGGCGTGTTTCCAGGCATCCATGAGTGATTCAGCCAGTTCGCCATCCCCTTTTAAAGACTCTCCGTGACATCGAATGCATTTTAACTTTTTAAAAAGTTCCTTGCCTCGGGCCACCAACGCCGGGGAAGAAACAAGAGAAGCACCCACTTCTATTTTTTCACCCTGCGGTTCGTTTTTGAATCGCGGAGAAAAGTTTTTAATATGATGTATCAAAGCCCAGGTGTCCTGGGGACTCAACGCATCTTTCCAGGCTGGCATAGAGGTGCCGGGAATACCGTTTATGATGGTCCGGTATAAATCCTCATCGCGGGGAAGCGTCCCCGTAGGAGTGGTGCGGAATTTAAAAATCCCTGCTCTGAAATCCCTCGGCCAGGGATATAAATATTCAACCGCCTGGCCACCGCCATTGCCATCTACTCCATGGCAGAACACACACATATGCATATAAATGTTGCGGCCACGGGCCAGAAGACTTTTGGCATCGACATCTTCCGGCTTGTATTGGTCCGCCTGATCATGGGATCCTCGGGTGCGAAACAACCCTTCTTCGTGGTGCATCGCACCGTGACCGCCATGATCCATAGGCTCATCCGCCCGGTATTCCTGCCCGGATACCGAATGATCCATCGCAGAATGGTCCATTTTATGCTCTTGCGCCATTGCAGACGAAGAACACAATCCCACCAACACCAACAAAATAAACACTGAATGAAAAAATTTTGGTTTCATATTATTTGTTCTCCAACCGGCCCACTAACGTGGGAGGTAGCTAGCGATGACTTGTTAAGCCGAGATGAGTCATTGCTAGCAGATAGAGTTATTGCCAGTTGCCGCCGGCCGCTTGGCCGGGCCTAGTGGCGGACCTAGTGGCGGACCTAGTGGCGGACCTAGTGGCGGACCATTTTGACACCTTGCTCCAGGTCTGCCAGGTCTTTCAGGTTAAAATAGTTTTCTTTATGACCGAGACCAAAATACCAGGCATGGTCCAGTCCGCGTTCGTCCCCGGTCCATATATAGTAACTCCCTCCACTTGCAAATCCGGAGGGAAGACCAAGCGTTTCCTCATCTTTACTTTTTATTTTTCCTGCGGCTATCCACAACTGATTCAGTTCTTTCAGGGTAGGCAAACGCCAGTCGTCATGGTCCGCGAACTTTTCTGAGTTTTTTCGCGTGATATACTCCAAAGCTTCATACCAGTTGAGACCTTTTTGCAAATCATGAAAGGAGTCGCCTTTTTGCCAGACCAGACCAGAATTGGAATCTGTCACAGTTCCATTTCGGTTGTCGACAAAACCTGCCGCCTCAACTGGAAAAACATTGAGAAAAAAAACAAGGAGGATTGTAGAAACAAAATATGATAAAGCTGGCATGTGCTCACCCCTTTTTACAATTGAGCAATTACCCATAGATTATACCGGAGAAGAAAACCGGAATGAACCCGAAAAACCATACAGAGCAAAATGTTTGCAAGAGGTCACCCGTTACCCCAAGAACCCTGAAAAATAAAGGCTTTGCCAGAAAAAACCAATCATGGAATACATTATAGACAGCATCACAAACTTTGTCGTTGACCTGCCACCTATGTTGCAGATGTTAGCCGGCCTGTTTGGAACCCTCGCGATTCTCCGGATATTCATGTTTGTGGTGGACTTCATCGAAGACCGACGCGAGGGGAAAAGTTAGGTGTTTGCCTAACGGGGAATGTTTAACCCCCCTCAGCCCAACGAGTCATTGCCCAGTTGCCACTTTTTTCATAATTGAAACTGCATACCGTCACGAGCCAAGGCCAGTTCGCCGTCATAGACAGCGGATACGGTTTCGCGCATGACATCCAAATCGCAGGGCGGGTAAAAATGGGTGAGGCAAAGCATTTTACAGTCGGCTTCTTTCGCCAGCTTGCCTGCCAGCGAGGGAACCAGATGCCCCGCTATTTTATTTTCCTCTGGCATGGCGCATTCCAGGATCATGAGGTCGGCCTCTCGGCCCAATTCAATCATGCCCTGGCAATAATCCGTATCTCCAGATAATGCCACTGACTTTCCGGCACGGTTCTCAAACCGATAGCCCCGGCTCATCTCTATATGCTGGACTTTTTTGAAGGTGACATGATGGGGACCAAACTTTTTTGACCCCTCATCAATTTCCGTGATTTGGATTTGGTATTCGCTGGGGACGAGCCAATGCTTGTATGCGGACATGAGTTTATCGAAAAACTGCTGAAATCCGGGTCCCGCCACAATTTCCAGAGCCTTTTTTCTTGCAGAGAGATGGTATCGGGTGCCGAATAAAAACGGGACCAAATCACATATATGGTCGGGGTGGTTGTGAGTGAAAAAAACCCGATCAATATCGTGGTAGGTGATTCCCAGATGCAAAAGTTGTTTCAGGGTTCCGTAGCCGAAATCAACCAGGGCATTGTACCCCTCTTCCTGAATGAGCACGCCGGACGAATTGCGCTCCAGCGACGGCACCGCAGTACCGGAGCCCAGTATGATAATGTTCATAAATCCTCCACCTGCTAGCCAGAGAGTGTTTACCCACTAGCCCCTACTTAAGGGAGCGGAAAATGCCGAACGAACTGGTATAGCCGTGTAAAAAGGTAGTGTTTCCCACCGGTCCAATTTCTCCATTGCAGAAAAATCCTCCCAGAGGAATTTTCCCCAGTTTACCCAGAAACATATCGGTATCGTGATTGGCTTTACCATAAAGGTGTTTCCCACGACCCAGGCAGGAAAACAACAGGGCTCCTTTGGCATTTTCAGCGTTCCCCTGTTTCAGGTAACGGGTCAACATGACATTCAGGTCCTCTGCCGACATCTGTTTATCGCGCAGATGGAATTGCACCAGTTGTCCGTTTCTTAATAAAGCACCTATACCCAAAGCTCCACTCTCCCGGTCAATCCCCATTAAGTTACGGATGAGGAAATCTCCCTGCTTTGGGCTGTCTTTCATTGGGTCCATTTCTATCCCCAGAAACAGAGAGGTTTGCAGTAGTTTTTTGTCGGCATCTGATAACGTTTCGTGGAGTTCTTCGAGTACTTTCAGCGGGGGTTTCCCTTCCAGTTCCTTCAACAAGGTCTGCTCGCACTGAGTGATCGGCATGGGTTCTCCAATGGGACGACACCCCTGCGCGACAATGGTATCAACTTCGATATTGCCGCTTAACGCGATACCCACCAACCCACTATTATAGATTTTATCTCCGAGATACATGGCGTTGCCGCCCGGACCCTGAGCACCGCTGGCGAGTCCGCCAACTTTTTTACTGTTGGGGTAGGCAAAATCCACCCCCGCCAGAAATTCTTCGCCTCGGAATGAAAAGGGGTCTGCCAGAAAAACAAAATGCGGTTTGTCTTCCACATCCACCTTCAACCACTCCCTCCAAGCAGAGGGGGCAGTATCCTGATCCGGCAGGTCGGTGGTCTCGAACTGCAAGGGCTGAATTTTTACACCGGGCAATTCTGCACAGGTGATGCTGAGTGCCGCCTGTTGCTCCGCCTCTTCGCCATTACCAATGATTCCCCCTCCTGAACAACCAAAGAGTAGACCGGGCTTGAAATATCGACTGACTAAATCAGGAATCTTGTCATAAAATTCACTGAACTGGGGAGAAACAAACACTATGGTCAAGTCGGCAT
>Ga0233433_10003965_pt1 | contig 11646 bp, 8 predicted proteins | sample SI_122_August201_5_FD_179868 | JGI IMG/M metagenome (GOLD analysis project Ga0233433, IMG submission 179868) | Seawater microbial communities from Saanich Inlet, British Columbia, Canada - SI_122_August2016_100_MG | ecosystem: Environmental > Aquatic > Marine > Inlet | place: Canada: British... | reverse complement strand
TTCGACTGTGAGTCTGGGGATATGAGCGCGCTCGATCAGGTGATCTGGAGTCCGGGTGTCCCGCATACTCATCCGACACCTCATCCGCTGGCAGAAAAAGCGCGCGCCGCGAATCTCAAACTGCGGTGCGATGTCGATCTATTGGCGACCGCGCAAACCGACGCGACTTTCATTGGCATCACCGGCACCAACGGTAAATCCACAACCACGGCGCTGACCGCTCATGTCCTGGCGGCTGGCGGTAAACGGGTGGAGGTGGGCGGCAATCTCGGGTTCACCGCACTCGATCTTGCCCCGCTCGATGCCGATGGGATCTACGTCCTCGAGCTCTCGTCTTATCAGACCGAACTAACACCGAACCTAAACTGCGCAACGGCAGTCCTCTTAAACGTTACGCCCGACCACCTTGAGCGCCATGGCGGATTAGATGGCTACATCGCCGCCAAGGCACAGCTCTTTGCCCATCAGACAGACGGCGCAACAGCAATTGTCGGAAACGATGACACGCCAAGCAAAACCATTACGCAACAGCTCACCTGTCACGGCCATCATCGCGTCATTAACATTTCTGCTGAGGCCGATGTGTCCGGTGGCGTTTCGGTGACCAATGGTGTGCTGAATGACAACCACTTCGATGACAGCGGCACGATCGATCTCCGAGGCCTGAAGACCCTCCCCGGCAAGCATAACTGGCAGAACGCGGCGGCCGCCTACACGGTGGCCCGCACTCATGGCGTGCCCGCCGAGGCAATTGCACAGGCCTTCACAACATTCCCGGGATTGCGCCATCGACAAGAATTCGTTGGCGCGTCGAACGGCGTAACCTTCGTTAATGACAGCAAAGCCACCAACGCGAATGCGGCAGAGAAAGCGCTCAGCTGTTATGGATCTGTCTATTGGATCGCTGGTGGTGTCGCCAAAGCCGGTGGCATCACGGCACTTGGACCATTGTTTGGCCGCATCCGGCACGCCTTCTTAATCGGTGAGTCCGCGCAGGATTTCGGAGCTGAGCTCACCAAGGCTGGTGTCGCCACATCAACGCATGAAACTTTAGAAGACGCGACCATCGATGCCGGACGCATGGCGTTCGCCGATGGTGACAAGGACGCGACCGTATTGCTGTCCCCAGCGTGTGCGTCTTTCGACATGTTTAAGGATTTCGAAGAACGCGGCGACGCGTTTCGGGCCACAGTTCTCGATACTTGGCCGGAGGTCGCCGCATGAGTTCAGCGTTTACGCGTTCAGATACAAGTGTGGTTGGCCGTTGGTGGTGGACCGTAGACCGGTGGTTGCTGGTCTCTGCCGGCACACTGATCCTGATCGGCATGATCCTCACCCTCGCCGCCGGACCACCGGCAGCCGAGCGGATTGGCGCGGACACCTATCACTTTGTCCGCAAGCAATCCGTATTCCTGCCCATCGCAATAGCGGTGATGCTTGGTATCTCTCTGATGCCAGCGCTCTGGATTCGGCGCGTCGCCGTCGTAGGCATGTTTGCGGCCTTTATGATGATGTTTGCCACCCTTGTCCTGGGCGCCGAAATCAACGGGGCGCAGCGTTGGCTGCGGCTCGGTGGTCTCTCAATCCAACCATCAGAGTTCATTAAGCCCTTCTTTGTCGTGGTCTCCGCCTGGCTGTTCTCTCTAAGCCGCACAACCGAGGGCGTGCCTGGCAACACCATCGCACTTGGATGTTTGATGATGGTGTGCGCTGTGCTTCTGTCTCAGCCGGACGTCGGGATGACGATGGTTGTCGTATCAGTATGGTGCGCTCAGTTCTTTATGGCAGGCTTGCCCATCTTCTGGGTCGTGTTGATTGCCTTCGCCGGCCTCGGCGCTCTCGTCGGTGCGTACTTCATGTTCCCCCACGTGGCTAGCCGAGTTGACCGCTTCCTTGACCCAGCCTCGGGCGATACCTACCAGGTGACGCAAGCGATACGCGCCTTTCAGAACGGGGGAATGTTTGGCCGCGGACCAGGCGAAGGTCGGGTCAAGGAAACGCTGCCAGATGCCCACACCGATTTCATCTTCGCCGTCGCCGGTGAAGAATTTGGCGTTCTCCTCTGCCTTGTTGTCGTCGCGCTGTTCGGTTTCCTGGTGTTGCGCGCGATGATCAAGGTGCTGCGGGAAGACAATCTGTTCATCCTCCTTGCAGTGGGCGGATTGGCCGTTCAATTCGGTCTTCAATCCATCATCAATATGGCCTCGAGCCTGCACATGATGCCGACCAAAGGCATGACGCTTCCATTCATCTCATATGGCGGTTCATCCATGCTCGCCCTCGCCATTGGCATGGGGATGATCCTGGGCCTGACCCGTCGTCGACGCGACACGGAGGGCCTACGCGCATGACCGGATCATCTCAATCGATCGTTCTTGCTGCCGGCGGTACCGGCGGTCACATGTTCCCCGCCGAAGCTTTGGCCAAAGTTCTGAAGCAACGTGGACATACTTTAGTTTGGATCACCGATGAACGGGGCGCGGCCCGCAATGGTCTTTTGTCCGAATTACAAACCCATACGATCAGCGCCCGGGGTCTTGCCGGCTTCGGCGCCATTGGTCGTCTTACTGGCGCCCTTAGTCTCGGCGTTGGCGTATTCCAAGCACGGCGGATTCTCAAAGACTTAAATCCAGCGGCTGTAATCGGGTTCGGCGGATATGCCGCTGCACCCACCATGATGGCAGCAACCCACCTCAAACTACGAACTGCGATTCACGAACAGAATGCGGTCGTCGGTATGGCCAATCGCCTGTTTGCGAAACGGGTCGACCAACTGTGCACATCCTTCGAAAAAACCCGGCTTGTGCCTGAAGGTGTTTCTCCGGTTCTCACAGGAATGCCGGTGCGCGCATCCTTTGGCGCTGTCCGCGCTAAACCCTACACAGCGTCTGAAGACCGCGCTCCGATACGGATCGTTGTCCTGGGTGGCAGCCAAGGCGCAGCCGTGTTTAGTCACTTGGTTCCTTGCGCGATCAAACGGCTACCGGAAGAGCTGCGCAAACGGATCACGGTTGATCAACAATGTCGCAGCGAAATTATCGACCAAACGCGCCTAGCTTATTCGAACAGTGGCGTTCAAGCCCGATTGCAGCCCTTCTTTGAAGATGTTCCGGATTTGGTAGGTGGTGCGCACTTAGTCATTGCTCGGTCTGGGGCATCCACCGTGAGCGAGGTGTCTTACACCGGACGCCCGGCAATTTACGTACCCTACCCCTATGCCGCTGACGACCATCAGACCCACAATGCCCAAGCATTAGTCAGTTCCGGAGCCGGTTGGTGTGGACAGCAAGATGCTCTCACGCCCGATTCATTGGCCGTTCATCTTGAGCAGCTCTTAACCGATCCATCAGCACTAACGAAAGCGGCGGCAAACGCCAAACAGTTTTCCATCACCGATGCTGCTAACCGTCTCGCCGACGTCGTCGACGGGCTCGTGCAAGGCAGCAATGGTCATTCTGTCCAAGCCCGGGGAGCCGCTTAATGCGCACCATGCCATTAGACATCGGAATCATTCATTTCGTCGGGATCGGCGGGATTGGCATGAGCGGCATCGCAGAAGTCATGCACAACTTGGGCTATCAGGTTCAAGGCAGTGACATTGCGCAAAATGCCAACGTCGATCGCCTGCGCACTCTCGGCATTAAGGTCGAAGTTGGGCATCGAGCAGAGAACCTTGGTGAAGCCCGTGTCGTTGTTATTTCGTCTGCCGTGAAATCAGACAACCCGGAAGTGGCTGCCGCCCGTAAGGCGATGATGCCTGTTGTCCGCCGGGCAGAGATGCTGGCCGAGTTGATGCGCCTGAAGTGGGCCATCGCGGTTGGCGGTACCCACGGCAAAACCACAACAACCTCTCTTATCGCAGCGGTCCTCGATGCCGCGGCACTGGACCCCACCGTCATCAACGGCGGAATTATCAACGCCTACGGCACCAACGCACGCCTTGGCGAAGGCGATTGGATGATTGTCGAGGCCGACGAGTCCGACGGCACCTTCATCCGGCTGCCTGCGACCATCGCTGTCGTGACAAACATCGATCCGGAACATCTCGATTTCTATGGCGACTTCGAAGCATTAAAGGCCGCCTTCCGCACTTTTGTTGACGCTATTCCGTTCTATGGCTTTGCCACGTTGTGTATCGATCACCCTGAAGTGCAGGCCCTGATTCCGCACCTGTCTGACCGTAAGATCATTACGTATGGCATGAGCCCTCTGGCCAACGTGCGCTGCGAGAACGTCAGCCTAGATATGAGCGGCGCCCAGTTTGATGTCGCCATTTCCGACCGGATAACTGGCGGCGAGAGACGCATCGAAGGCATCCAACTGCCGATGTTCGGGCAACACAATGTTTTGAACGCGCTCGCGGCCATTGCGGTCGGCGCTGAACTCGGCGTCGAAGACGATGTCATTCGACAGGGCCTTGCACAATTCACCGGCGTTAAGCGCCGCTTCACCAAGACTGGTGAAGTCGACGGCATCACCATCATTGATGATTACGGTCATCATCCCGTTGAAATCTCCGCCGTTCTGAAAGCGGCCCGCAGCGCCGCCGCTGGGCGAGTTATTGCGGTGGTGCAGCCGCACCGTTATTCGCGCCTGGCTTCGTTGTTCGAAGAATTCTGCACCTGCTTTAACGACGCAGACCATGTCGTCGTCGCCGACGTTTACCCAGCAGGTGAAACGCCAATCGAAGGCATGGACCGGGACGGCCTCATCGAAGGCCTACACGCCCATGGCCATACCCAAGTCACGGGATTGTTCGCACCGAAGCATTTAGCCGCAGTGATTGATGACATCGCAGGGCCGGGCGACCTGGTGGTCTGCCTTGGCGCGGGCAACATCACAGCGTGGGCTCAAGCCCTGCCCGAAGACCTATCAAAAATACGAACCAATAAGTCACAGGATATGGCTTCATGATGGCAGCGGAACGCATCGCGCCTGAACTGTTAGACCGTCTCCCCGCTGTGCGGGGTAGCTACGAACCCTGTGCCGTGCTCGCACCGACGACTTGGTTCCGCGTCGGCGGTCCGGCCGAGGTGTTGTACACACCGGCAGACACAGAAGACTTGGCCACGTTTATGCGCGGCAAACCAGCTGACGTTCCTGTTACCATCATCGGGCTCGCCTCAAACCTTCTCATTCGCGACGGCGGCATTCCCGGCATCACCATCAAGCTGGGCCGCGCCTTTAATACGATCGACGCAGACGGCACGGCATTGCGCTGCGGTGGCAGTGCGGTTGATGCCAGCGTTGCGACTACAGCCCGTGATCATGGCATTGCTGGTCTCGAATTCTTCACAGGGATTCCCGGAACCATAGGTGGTGCTGTGCGGATGAACGCCGGTGCCTACGGTCGTGAAGTTCAAGACGTTCTGATTAGCGCGACCGCCATGGACGAAACAGGCACGCTCCACAAGCTGACCCGCGAAGATTTGGGCTTTAGCTACCGTCATTGTGCAATATCGGCCAATTGGGTGTTTATTGGTGCCGAGCTCAAGGGCATTACTGGCAACGCCGACGAAATCACAAAACGGATTCGTGAAATTCGCGCCGAGCGAGAAGACGCTCAACCCGTTCAAAGCCGAACCGGTGGGTCGACCTTTGCCAACCCATCAGAAGCCAAGGCGTGGGAGTTGATTGATCGCGCCGGGTGTCGCGGCCTGATTCGTGGCGGCGCTACCGTGTCTGAAAAACACTGCAACTTCTTAATCAATACTGGGACCGCTACAGCCTCCGATTTGGAAGGCTTAGGCGATGAAGTCCGTCGGCGGGTCCTCGACGTTACGGGCATTCCCCTCACCTGGGAGATTCGTCGGGTGGGTGTCATCTCCACCGACGAAACAGCACCGATTAATCGTATGGAGGGATCTGTATGACTGCAGCAAACGCCTCCAAACGCGTCGCCGTTTTGTACGGCGGATTCTCTTCAGAGCGTGACGTCTCGCTGGTCTCCGGACGCGACGCGGCCACCGCGTTAGAAACTGCGGGCTATGATGTCACAACCATCGATGTGCCGCGCGATATGCCGGCGCTGACGTCGGCGATCGTCGAGGCGAAGCCGGACGTCGTGTTCAACGCCTTACACGGTCGCTATGGCGAGGACGGTTGCATCCAGGGTCTGTTGGATATGATGGCCCTGCCGTACACCAATTCTGGGCGCTCTGCGTCTGCCTTGGCCATGGATAAGTCTGTGGCCAAACGGCTCTTTGCAGCAGCCGGGTTACCGGTTGCCGAAGAGATTATCGTCAGCCGAAAAGAAGCGGAGCGTAGTGATCCGCTGCCTCGCCCCTATGTAATCAAACCGATCAACGAAGGGTCGGCGGTCGGCGTTCATATTGTCTTAGAAGGCGACAACAAAGCCCCCCTTGACGACATGGGTCTCGACGCGGACAGCCCGATTATGGTCGAGCGTTACATTCCAGGCCGTGAAGTCACGGTTACGGTGATGGGTGATCGCGCCCTTGCAGTCACGGAGATTACCACGGACCGTCAGTTCTACGATTACGACGCGAAATACGCTGCAGGTGGCTCCATTCACAGCCTACCGGCTGTTTTGAGCCAGCCAGTCTATGATCGCGCTCTAGAGGTCTCCCTGACGGCCCACCGAGCACTCGGTTGCCGCGGTGTTACGCGCTCTGACCTCCGTCTTGATGGCGATGATCTATATCTATTGGAAATTAACACTCAGCCCGGCCTGACCCCGACCTCTCTGGTCCCGGAACAGGCTGCACACGTCGGCATGAGCTTCGCCGATTTGGTGTCGTGGATGGTGGAGAACGCCCAATGCGACGCGTAAAACCCTGGGTCATAAACAGCACCTCAGCGCTCGCCCTCGCCGGCAGCTTAATCTGGGTCGCGCCACAATTGATTGACGTGAGCGGTTGGCCTTCCATGCCAGAACAGGCGGCGGAATCCTTGTCGGCGGTTGGCCTAAGTGTTGAAGAGGTTCTTGTCCTCGGCCGAGAACAAACCGACGCGGCAGATATCTTAGATGCCCTCGGCGCAGTACGAGGCGCACCGATCTTGGACATTGACGTACCGGCCGCGAAAGCGCGGATCAGCGGGCTGCCTTGGGTAAGGTCCGCAGAAATCGTCCGGCACCTGCCCAACAGCCTTCACATCACATTGCAAGAATATACGGCTTACGCGCTGTGGCAGCACGATGGGCGTTACACCCTCATCGACCGTGATGGTACGGCAATTATCAGTGTCGCAAACGCGCCACCTGAAATGCCTGTCTTAGTGGGCCAGGACGCACCGGCACACGTTGATGCTTTATTCACTGCCCTTGATGAACAAGTCGACATCCGGCGACGAGTGAAAGCGGCTGTGCGTTTTGGCGGCCGTCGTTGGGACATCCTTCTTGATGCCATGGATGGCGGCATAACGATCAAGCTTCCGGAAAAGAACGTCACTGATGCCCTGAGTGGCTTGGCCGCGTTAGATGCCAAGCATCAACTGCTCAGCAGAGCGGTGTCAGAAATCGATCTCAGAATTGAGGGGCGCCTCGTTGTCCAGCTTAAGGATGGCTACGCCCCGATCCCGCAACAAAGCCGTTACAGCCCAGCCGAACGAGAGGTCCGTACGGACATTCGTGTCGTGCCCGATAAGGAGTTACCCAAAGGTGTCTAAAGGTACCGCCCGTAACAGCGTAATTGCTGCCCTTGATGTCGGAACGACCAAGGTTTGCTGCTTTATCGCGACAACAGATGAACGGAGTCAGCTGCAAATTGCCGGCGTCGGGCATCATCGCGCCAGTGGCATGCGCAATGGCCAGGTCGTCAACATGGATGCGGTTGAAGCATCGGTGCGTGCCGCCGTCGATGCCGCTGAACAAATGGCTAACCAGCGCGTCGACAGCGTGTTCGTCAACGTTAACTGTGGCAGCCCTAGGTCGTCGCAAGTGGAAGTCGAACTCGCCGTTTCTGGTCATGAAATTCGCGACGTCGACGTGCGACGCATTATGGAACACGCTGGGGGTCATTTTGATGCCGGCGACCGGGATCTCATTCACTGTATTCCTACAGGCTATTCGATCGATGGTTCTAACGGCATCATCGACCCCCGCGGCATGTACGGTGAACGGCTTGGCGTGAATATCCACCTCGTCACCGCCGCGCTCGGGCAGAGCCGCAATCTATCCACGGTGATTGAACACTGCCACTTGGACATCGAAGACAAAGTCGTATCCGCCTATGCCTCTGGTCTCGCCTGTTTAGTTGAAGATGAGAAAGAATTGGGCGTAACCGTGATCGACATGGGCGGTGGCACGACATCGGTTGCCGTATTCCAAGAAGGGCACATCGACTTTATTGAGTCTGTCCCCATTGGCGGCAATCACGTCACCAGTGATATCGCCAAAGGCCTGTCGACGCCTGTCGCCAAGGCTGAACGCCTCAAAACCGTATACGGCAGTGTGGTTCAAACACCATCGGACACCCGCGAGCTTCTCAAGGTGCCCTTGGTCGGCGAAGACGATGAAAACAGCGCCAACGAAGTGCCGAAATCGATGCTGGTCCAGATCATTCAACCGCGGCTCGAAGAAACCTTCGAACTGGTACGCGGCCTACTGGACGCGAGCGGCTATAGCCGCGTCGCCGGTCGGCGTGTCGTGATTACCGGTGGCGCCAGTCAGTTGGAAGGCGTGCGCGATCTTGCTGAGCTCGTTCTTGATAAGCAGGTCCGCCTTGGCCGACCAAAGATGATCAAAGGTTTACCGGAGTCCGTTTCCGGTCCCGCATTCGCCACCACGGCTGGCCTGCTGCGCTACGCCGTCAACGAACACGTAACGCTTCCCGACATAGCGGCCATCGACGCGGTGGCTAAAGGACGCGGCTTCGGCCGTATCGGGCAATGGCTGAAGGAGAATTTCTAATGAGGAGAGGACGCAAAACCAGGGAAAACGAATTAGCGACGGGCCCACCGCCGACACCTGGAAAAAAATCGGAACAACCGAATAAAAACGTCCATTCGAGCTTAAGAATACAAACCTGGAGGAAGGTATGACATTAAACATTAGCGTCCCACAATCAGGAGCGGAACCGCTTCTGAGACCAAAAATCACAGTAGTCGGCGTCGGCGGCGGCGGCGGCAACGCAGTCAACAACATGATCGAGAGTTCATTGGATGGCGTCGAATTCGTCGTCGCCAATACAGACGCTCAATCTTTGTCTTTGTCACGGTCAGACAACCGCATTCAGCTGGGTCCAGACACCACGTCTGGACTTGGTGCGGGTGCCCGCCCCGATATTGGCAGGCATGCTGCAGAAGACTGCATTGAGCAAATCGGGCAATACATCGAAGGCTCCAACATGGCCTTTGTCACCGCCGGTATGGGCGGCGGCACCGGCACTGGGGCTGCACCCGTGGTCGCGAGAGTCGCTCGCGAACTCGGCATTCTAACCGTCGGTGTCGTGACCAAACCCTTCCAATTTGAAGGGGTTCACCGCATGCGGATCGCGGAAGCGGGCATTGAAGAACTAGCCCAATCCGTTGATACGCTCATCATCATCCCGAACCAGAACTTGTTCCGGGTCGCCAACGAGAAAACAACCTTCGCCGACGCATTTAAGATGGCGGACGATGTTCTCTATTCCGGTGTGCGCAGTGTCACCGACTTGATGATGATGCCTGGGCTAATCAACCTAGACTTTGCCGACGTCCAAACCGTGATGATGGAAATGGGCCGGGCAATGATGGGCACCGGAGAAGCTGAAGGCGAAAAGCGTGCCATCGAGGCAGCAGAAGCGGCGATTGCCAATCCGCTCCTCGAAGACACGTCAATGCGTGGTGCCAAGGGTGTTCTCATCAACATCACTGGCGGATCGGATGTCACGTTGTTCGAAGTCGACGAAGCGGCCAATCGCATCCGCGATGAAGTTGAAACGGAAGCCCACATCATCTTCGGCTCCTGCTTCGACGAAAGTCTGGAAGGCCGCATTCGGGTATCCGTCGTTGCGACTGGTATTGAAGCCGCTGCTGGTCAAATGCCCAAGCCCATCTTGGTGAGGGATGAAACCAAAGCGGTTGCCGAAAAACCGATGGAGATCAAAATCGAGCAACCCAGTATGCGTCCGGCTGTTATGGCCAGAAACGTGTTCGGTTCAGGTCCGGCAGAAGCTATCCCTGCCGCGCCAGCACCGACACCCGGAGCGACCCTTGCTCCGGCAAGTGCAACCACACAGCCAGAGGCCGATTTCGCAGACCGCGTCGCCCAGTCGGCCCGGGAAAGCGTAATCGCGAGTGCTCCGACCGCACAGACCGATGAAATCGCACAAGCGATGGCCAATGCGCCGGCTGTCACGCCAAAACCTCAAGCAGCTGCGGCCCCTGCGCCTCGTCTGCCTGCTGACACCTTCATTCCGAAGGCGCCAGTGATGCCAAAGGCTATGCCTGCGGCTGAGGAAAAATCTGCACCGATCGCAACCGCTCCAGCGCCAGCACCCGCTGCGCCGGCGGCGGCAGATAAACCGCTGATCTCGACTGATACGACTGAGCCCGAAGCCGGCAAATTGAGCCTATTCAGTCGGTACCGCAGCCTGGCCAAGGGGAAACCCGAAGCCACTCCTGTCGCGGCACCTCAAGCTGCGCCAGCGCCCCAGGCAGCCCCGTTGCGGGCAACTGCCCCGCAACCCAAGCCTGAAGCCAAACCATTGGCAAAACCGACCCCTGCGCCACAGTCAAATTTGGCGATTTCAGTAAACCCAGCTGATCGGCCGGTTACGTCTCATGATGAGGAAGAACTGGAAATTCCAGCCTTTCTGAGGAGACAAGCCAACTAGAGGCACACACAGAGCCGTGGGGGTGGTCCGCTGAGGGGGATGGGCCACCTACCGGGAGGGGGAAGGGCTCGCCGATAGGCGGGCCTTTTCTCATTTTAAGACCCCAAAAATAGTGGCGAAATAATCGCCCCGAAACGATGCCCAAAAGCCAGAAAGTTTTTACTTGTCAAAGCGTTACAATCTGCAACAATGATTGAGTTGCATGGGTCTTACTGGGTTGTTAGCAACTGTTTCCGTCGCTGTGCGGGCGCAGACGTGTGCCTTAATATTGTTTGTTACAGATAGAACCGGTGAACTATGGCCCATGACGTCAGCGACCTTCGCACCTTGAACGGTGCCAGCCCGGAATTGATTCCTCAAGACCTCCCGAAAGCGTCCAATCTTCAGCGCACCCTAAAGTCGTCGATCGGCTGTAGCGGTGTTGGATTGCATTCCGGTGTTCGGGTCGCGATGAAGTTGCACCCTGCTCCTGCCAATAGCGGCATCGTATTCAAACGCATTGATTTGGTCGGCGGTGGATCTGAGATCCCAGCCCGCTGGGACAGGATTGCCGATAGCCGCATGTGCACCGTTCTCGCCGCAGAGAATGGCGTCAGCGTTGCCACGGTCGAGCACTTGATGGCCGCGTTCTACGGCATGAGCATAGACAACGCGTTGGTCGAGCTAAATGGACCGGAAGTTCCGGCCATGGACGGCAGTGCTGCTCCCTTTATTTTCCTGATGGAATGCGCCGGCGTAACCGAACAATCTGTACCGCGCAAACATCTCAGAATTTTAAAGCCCGTTGTCTATAGCAACGGCACGAAAGAAGTCACACTCGCTCCAGCAAAGTCAGGCCTAAAGCTCAATTTTGACATTGATTTCGCAG
>Ga0233433_10003957_pt1 | contig 11656 bp, 11 predicted proteins | sample SI_122_August201_5_FD_179868 | JGI IMG/M metagenome (GOLD analysis project Ga0233433, IMG submission 179868) | Seawater microbial communities from Saanich Inlet, British Columbia, Canada - SI_122_August2016_100_MG | ecosystem: Environmental > Aquatic > Marine > Inlet | place: Canada: British... | reverse complement strand
ACGTTTTGGCAGCTATCGCCTTGTATGGTAAAGACAAAATTGCTGTTGTGATTGGGACCAGCACGTCGGGGGTTGAGGAAGGTGAGAAGGCCCTTGAAAGTCAAGCTATTACTGATGTCTTACCTGCAGATTATAACTTTATACAGCAAGAAATGGGAGCGACCAGTGAATTCCTTGCGAGAGTTTTGGGAGTCTCAGGCCCTGCCATAAGTATCTCAACTGCTTGCACCTCATCAGCGAAAGCATTTGGTACGGCAAAACGATTATTAGATCAAGGAATTTGTGACGCTGTCGTCGTCGGTGGCGTTGATAGCTTTTGCAAGTTAACAATAAATGGTTTTTCAAGCCTTTCAGCGCTCCACAGTGGCGGAGGGTGCTTGCCATTTAGTGGCAATCGCAACGGTACCGTGCTTGGCGAAGCCGCAGCATTATTTTTAATGTCTCGAGAAGAAAAAGGTTGTTTGCTAGCAAGCATTGGTGAAAGCACCGATGCATATAATATGACATCACCGGATCCATCTGGTGCTGGTGCGATAGCAGCTATGAAATATGCTCTTTGTGATGCCGGACTATCAGCAAATGAGATTGATTATGTAAATCTTCATGGTACAGGAACTCGTCAAAATGATGCCATGGAGTCTATTGCAATCAATGATGTGTTCTTGAGCAAGCAGCCGCTACTTAGTTCTACCAAACCTTTGAGCGGTCATACTCTAGGTGCTGCAGGGGCTCTTGAGGTTGGATTTTGTTGGTTGTCACTGACAGCCCGGAATCATGGGTATGGTTTGCCAGTGCATGTCTGGGATGGTGTGGTCGACGCAGAGTTTCCCCTAATGAACTTTGCTAAACAGGGAGATTGTTTGCCTGCTAGCGGCATGAGGTGGTGCATGAGCAATTCTTATGCTTTTGGCGGTACCAATACGTCGGTAATACTAGGCAAATTAGCTAAATGAAGAAGCAAATTTTTCCTGAATTGATTGAGATAATCCCCCATCGGCCACCTATGGTGCTCCTTGATGAAATCACTGAATTTGGTGTGGATTTTATCTCTACGAGCGTAAGAATTCATGAAAATTCACTCTTTTATGAAAGAGGCAGCGGAGTACCCATTTGGGTGGGCCTTGAATATATGGCTCAAACCGCCGCAGCGCTTATTGGGGTCGAAGGTAGCCAAAAAGGCGACGATACTAAATTGGGCTTTCTATTAGGTAGTCGACGATATGAAACCAGTACTTCATATTTTACACTGGGCATAAAAATATATATCAAAGTAACCAGAGTTTTCCAAAAAGAAGAGCTAGGGCAGTTTCAATGTTTAATTACTGATCAGCAAGGGCAAGAATTGGCTTGGGCACATATTACTGCTTTCATGCCAGATGACAGCGATGCTTTTTTTAGAGCATAGGAAATTTAAGTTCCTGATCTTATTCTAGAGAACATTTATTTTAATTTCTTTAAACTATATACTCATAGATAGGTTTCAGTAAGGGCTTGAATATTTGAATCATCAAGAAATATAAGGGAGTTCATATGTCACCAGAAAATTTATCGAAGGGTTCACTGGAGATAGTGAAAACTAAATGCATAGAATTTGGGGATGTCGACATCACAATCGAAGATGTTGTCTTAATAGCTCAGCAAGGCGTAAATTCTTCTCTATGCGCGAATGAAATGTTCCAACAAAGGATACAGGCTGGTCAGAATTTCCTTGCAACTATGCTTAAAAACAACGGTGTGATTTATGGCGTAACCACTGGCTATGGTGACAGCTGTACGATTGACATACCTGATGAACAGGTAGCTGAATTACCCCTTCATCTTACACGATTTCACGGGTGTGGACTCGGAAAAATATTAGATGTACCAACCGCGCGGGCGGTCATTGCTGTGCGCTTGGCATCCTTAGTTAGAGGGTATTCTGGCGTTCGTATGGAGCTTTTAGAGCGCCTTGTTTGGTTGTTAAATAATAATGTTCTGCCACTCATCCCAGAAGAAGGCTCAGTTGGTGCTAGTGGTGATTTGACGCCGCTATCTTACGTTGGGGCACTTCTAATTGGTGAAAGAGATGCTCTATACCTTGGTGAACAGAACCCAGCGAAAGAGATATTTAAGTCATTAAATATAACCCCGCTAACTTTGCAGCCAAAAGAGGGCCTGGCAATCATGAATGGCACTTCTGTTATGACAGGCTTAGCCTGTTTAGCTTATTCCCGAGCTGAATATTTAACGAAATTATCAAGCCGTCTAACATCACTGGCTGTATTAGCAATGAAAGGAAACGCGGGGCACTTTAATAAAAAGCTTTTTGCAACGAAACCTCATCCCGGACAAACAGAGATTGCAGAGAGGATCCGCAATGATTTAGATGGATGGGCACAACGCCACACTGATAATAGGCTACAGGATCGCTATAGCCTGAGATGCGCACCACACATCATAGGTGTGTTGCAAGATGCTCTTCCTATGATGCGCCAATTTATTGAAATAGAGTTGAATAGCACAAATGATAATCCTGTTATTGATGGTAAGGCAGAAGAGCTTTTACACGGCGGCCATTTTTATGGTGGTCATATAGCTTTTGCGATGGATTCTATGAAAAACTGTGTCGCAAACCTTGCCGATTTAATGGACCGTCAGATGGCACTTTTAGTCGATACAAAATATAATAATGGTTTGCCAGCTAACCTGTCAGGGTCATCATTGGAGCGGGCTTCAATTAATCACGGATTTAAAGCTGTGCAAATTGGTATGTCATCATGGACTGCTGAAGCTTTAAAGAACACGATGCCCGCCAGTGTATTTTCGCGCTCTACAGAATGTCATAATCAAGATAAAGTGTCGATGGGTACAATAGCTGCTCGTGATTGCTTGCGAGTGCTTGAATTAACAGAGCAGGTGGCGGCTGGTCTTGTACTTGCTTTGACGCAAGCAATTACTCTCAGGCAACAAGGTGGTGGCCTTCAAAAAGGTGTCTCTCAGGCCGTTCAAGATTTCCACAGGAGCGTTAGTGAAGAGTTTGAGCTAGTGACTGAAGATAGGCCTCTTGATAATGACTTGAGAAAAACCATAGATTTCATCCAAATAAAAAAATGGAAACTCTATTAATGGCTAAGTCGTATGCAAGTGCTGAGGTTGAGATAGAAATACCGTTTCATGATGTAGATAGCATGGGAATTGTCTGGCACGGTAATTATGCAAAATACTTTGAAATTGCCCGTTGTGCGTTATTTGAATCTATCGAGCTTAATTACGACAAAATGGTTGAGTTCGGATATGGGTGGCCTATTATTGATATGCGTATACGGTACCCAAAACCAGCTCGATTTAAACAAGTGATAAAGGTAAAAGCTAATTTGGTTGAGTATGAGGAATGCCTTAAAATAAATTTTTTAATTACGGATGCTAAATCAGGAGAGAGATTAACCCGAGGATACACAACACAAGTAGCGGTTAATCTCGAGAGTGGCGAAATGCTTTTTTCTACCCCATCTATAGTGGCTAAAAAGTTAGGAATTTAATTGTGCTTAAGTTACTAATCATTTTATTTCAAATCTTGCTATTCGCTGTTTCGGTAGATACCGCAGCCAGAGCAAGTTTAGCTGATGGCGATTTAAAGGCCCTGTATTATCAGATGGAACCTTCCATTGGGATCATTTTTGAATTCAAGCAGGTAAAAAATATTTCAGTATTAAGTCGACCTCTTATCTCTAACGGAACAGTTTATGTAGTTGATAGTGAGACGGTTAATTGGTACCAGACCTCGCCCTATGCCATGATGATGAGTTTTACCCCGAATGGCATGATGGAATGTTTAGATGTTTGTAATGGCAAAATATCTGCGGGTAATAGCAATCCGTTTGCAATTACGCTTTCAAACGCTTTTATTGGACTTCTGGCCGGTTCTCCTGAACAACTTGAAGCTTTTTTCAATGTCGATATAGAAAAAAATGAGCATGGGAGCTGGGAACTCTCGATGACTCCACTCGACCCAATGTTATCTGGTGTTATAAAAGAAATCACGTTGCAGGGAGACCAATATCTACGATCGGTGAAAATATTTGAGATTAATGGTGATAATACTTTAATGAAATTTAGCAACCACCACGAAAGATCGGATGTAGAACCAGAGACTAACTGATGCTTAATCGCACTAGAGCTCCTCTTTATTGTTTTATAATAATTTCGTTAACCGTTTTGGCATTTCTTCGTATTGGACCTAATGGGGCAATAGATCTTAATATCTTATCTTTACTTCCTACAAATGAGAGAGATGTTGTAGTAGATCAGGCAGTAGACTCTATAACTCAAAAAATAAACCGTAATCATAGCTATCTAATTTTTTCAGCCAAAAAAGAGACTGCTAAAAAGTCGGCGCTTATTGCCACTGAAATACTGAAGGATAGCGATTTATATAGCGATATAAAAGTGATGTTTGATGGTCCTGAAAGTAAAAATATTGGCAGTTTTTATTTTCCTTATAGATATAGACTAGTTGATATTGGGGTCGCGGACCAAGCTAGAGATGAAAAATTGGTGCAAGAGACGATTAAACAGCTTTATTCACCAGTGGGTGGCGGGATGGGAGCTTTGTTCTCTAGCGACCCTTTTTTCTTATTCAGCCGTTTCCTGTCTGAAAATTTAAAAGATAATCAACTCACATTCACAATTGAAGATGGCATGCTCATCAAGACAACATCTGATTTAACCTATGTGTATATTCAAACCACTCTCAGAGATAGTCCATTCAATTTAGAAATTCAAAAAGCTGTTGATAAATTAAAGATATCACTCTTGTCCAGTTTAGATGGTAAAAGTCAGATAGTAACAGCTGGAATTATTGAACATGCGATTAAGGGCTCGAAAAATGCTGAGGCTGAGATCGCTTTAGTCGGTGGTGTTTCTATTCTTGGAATTTTACTACTTGTCTTACTTATTTTTAGAAGTATAACGCCAGTTTTGGCCAGTTTGGTGACGATAATTTTAGGCTTAACGGCGGGTTTCTCGATCACTTTATTAATTTTTGGACAAGTTCACATCATTACACTTGTTGCTGGTGGTAGCCTGATTGGAATTTCAATAGATTATAGTTTTCATTTTTTCTCTGATATGTTTCGGCAAAAAAGTGGTTGGTCTCCATCAGATGCATTAAATCATATTTGGCCAGGTATTTCCCTAGGCTTGATCACCAGTATTCTTGCGTTTGCAGCTCTTTTAATGGCTCCTTTTCCAGGTTTAAAACAATTGGCCGTATTTTCGATAGCTGGATTACTAGGGGCCTTTGGGTCTGTTATATTTCTATTGCCACACCTCACTGCCCGTATGCAAGTGCATAAAAACCCAGCAATATTGTCATATTTGAAATTGTGGGTAGCTTGGTGGCAGCTTAATAATTCAAGAAGAATTCAATTGATAATTTTTGTTGTAAGTATTGTCCTAATGTTTGCTGCTTCTGTGATTCTTAAAAGTGATGATGATGTAAGAATGTTACAAGCACCAGCTCCTGAAGTATTAGCTGACGAAGCTCAACTTAAATCGCTACTCAATCAAAATTTTGGGACTCAATTTATTTTAGTTGAGGGAAAAACAGCTGAAGAGGTATTGCAGAATGAAGAATATCTGATTGAGGGTTTGTCTGAATTAGATTGGCCTCACAGTAATCAGCTAAATTGGTTGGGAGTTTCATCTTTTATACCTTCTATTAAAAAGCAAGAAAACAACTTGATGTTAGTAGCATCTCTTAGTCGTCCGAACAATGATGGCGCTATCGATCAATTGGCTGAAAGTGTTGGCTTGTCCGATACTGTGATTGATATATTTAACGCTGAAATAGATAAATCTTCCACTATTCCTTTAACGTTTAATACTTGGTTTACTGCTCCAATATTGTCAGATATTAAAAGACTATGGGTTGGGGATACCCTAAGAGGCAAAGCATCAATCGTGCTGCTAAGAGACGGTTTAGATCCTAAGGCAATATCTACTATAACGCGCTCAATAAATAATGTGAGGTACGTTGATAATGTAGCTGAGATATCGCAAACCATAAAAAAATATCGGGAAAAAGCAATCTATCTGTTAATCATTGGATATATGATCATTGTGACCACTTTATTTAGACGATATGGTGTCTCTGGCACGGTATCAGTAATCTTACCGCCGTTCGCCGCTGTGGCTACAACATCTATGTTATTGGTGTTTCTAGGGGAGGTCATGAATTTGTTCACACTGGTGGGCTTCATTTTAGTTTTGGGAATAGGAGTTGATTATACTCTGTTCTACCGAGAGGCTGGAAGGGCTAAGCCATCGACTATGCTGGCACTATTTCTGTCTATGGCATCTACAGTATTAGCTTTTGGATTATTATCATTTTCAAGTATTTTAGCTATTCATTCATTTGGCATAACTGTGTTAATTGGTATTATCATAGCTTTTTTACTGGCCCCGATGGCAGGGACAAGTCTTAGCAGAAAATGAGAAATTGATTATTGAAATTGTGAACAATGTTAATAGCAGTCCTTGCAACCTCATCATAAAGTGCCTATTGTTATGAAGATTAATTGTATGTAAATGGGAGATTAGAGATGGCTTCGATTAAACGTTTTCTTATAACAGGGTCCAGTCGTGGTATTGGAAAAGCTATTGCTTTGAAACTAGCTGAAGATGGATTTAACATTACTGTTCATTGCCGGGGTAATATTGAAATGGGTGAGGAGGTCTGCAAGCAAGCTATAGCTATGGGTGTTAAAGCTAATTTGTTGGCCTTTGATGTTGGGGATAGAACTGCCGTTCGGGCGATCTTACTAGCAGACATTGAAGAAAATGGTGCTTATTATGGCATTGTCTGCAATGCAGGCATCCATCGTGACAACGCCTTCCCATCTCTTACTGATGACGATTGGGATGAGGTCATAGATACTAATTTAAATGGGTTTTATAACGTAGTTCAACCATGCACTATGCCTATGGTGCAAGCAAAAAATGGTGGTCGAATTGTTGTAATGAGTTCTGTTTCAGGCGTAATGGGGAATCGCGGTCAAGTGAACTACAGTGCTGCAAAAGCGGGCTTGATAGGTGCGGCTAAGTCTTTAGCAATAGAACTTGCAAAGCGCAAGATAACAGTGAATGTTATAGCGCCGGGGATCATTGAAACTGATATGACTGATGATCTTGATCCATCTATTATTAAGCAGATGGTGCCATTGCGGCGACCAGGTCGAGCAGTGGAAGTTGCTGCACTGGTTTCTTACCTAGTATCTGATAATGCCGCTTATATAACGCGGCAAGTAATTTCGATTAATGGCGGTATGTTTTAGGGTATAAATATGAGACGTGTAGTAATAACAGGAATGGCAGGTATATCAGCGATTGGGCAAGACTGGGAGACCGTCAGTAAAAGACTGAAGTCTATGAAAAATGCCATCCTGTATATGGAAAACTGGGATATTTATCAAGGTCTAAATACCCGCTTAGGAGGGCCAGTTTTAGATTTTGAACTTCCTGAACATTATACTCGAAAAGTTCGCCGTACAATGTCTCGTGTTAGCCAGTTTGCTACTCGCTCTAGTGAACTTGCTGTAATCGACGCAGACCTACTTGATGATCCTGTTCTAAAGTCTGGGCGAGCGGGTGTGTCATTTGGCTCTTCAACAGGGGGTACAGACTCTATTCGTGATATGGCTAGCATGGATTTTCTATCATCCACCGAAATGGTAAAGGCGAACACATATATTCAAATGATGCCGCATACCACTACATTTAATGTGGGAGCATTTTTAGGGATGACAGGGCGATTATTGCCATCGTCTAGCGCTTGCACATCTAGCAGCCTAGCTATTGGTCTGGGTTATGAGAGCATTAAATTTGGCATGCAGGATATTATGATCTGCGGCGGTGCTGAGGAACTATGCCCGACAGAGGCGGCTGTGTTTGATACTTTATATGCGACCAGTACTATGAATGAAACTCCAGAATTAAGTCCATGCCCCTTCGATAAATCGCGTGACGGATTAGTAGTCGGGGAAGGCGGCGGCGCACTTGTTCTTGAAGAATTTGAGCATGCTAAAAAGCGTGGTGCGCATATCTATGCTGAGCTTCTTGGCTTTGGAACTAATTCAGATGGCAAACATGCCACGCGGCCAGAAGTTAGGACCATGGGAATTGCTATGCAGTTGGCACTAGATGATGCCGGGATTGATAGCGATGCAATAGGCTATGTGAGCGCTCATGGAACTGCTACGGATACAGGAGATATAGCAGAGAGTCAGGCAACCCGGCAGATATTTGGTCGCGCAGTGCCTGTCAGCTCTTTAAAGAGTTACATAGGACACACCCTAGGGGCCTGTGGAGCTTTAGAAGCTTGGATGTCAATCCATATGATGAACAAAGGGTGGTTTGCCCCAACGATAAATTTAAATAAAGTAGATGAAAGGTGCGCAGAACTCGATTACATACGCGGCGAGTGCCGTGCAATAAATACAGATTACATTATGTCAAACAATTTTGCTTTTGGCGGCGTGAATACCTCTTTAATATTTAAACGTTGGGCATAGTGTGACTTCACGAAGGTCATTTGTCAGGTATGCGAAAATACCTTCAGGTGAAAATGTACTGACATCGATTTATAAGAGTCTACCCACCACTCAGAAAAAAGTGGCTCGAGCCATCAAAAATGATTTGAAGTATAGGCAAAATATTATTTCAAGGCACCTTTTGCAGTCATGTACTGAAAGTGCCCTTAATATGACGTTTGATAGATTCTCACTCTCTTTTCCCAAGTTTAGCCGCCCAGAATTTCACAGTGATTTCAATGAAGTTGACATTTCATTATCTTTGAGTCATTCAGGAGATTGGGTTGCCGTCGCTGTTGGTGCTAATTGTGTTATTGGTTTGGATATACTTGATACCACAAGACCTAAGGGAGGCTTTTCAATAGCGGATCATTATTTCCATAATAATGAAAAAAAATTACTAGCAAACCTTCAAGAGGGAGATCGACGCGTTGCGTTTCAAAAGTTATGGTGTGCTAAAGAAGCAATGGTAAAAGTCAAAGGGTGTGATTTATCTGATTGTTTAGGTCAAGACTTTAGTGGTGATGGGGATTTGGTAGACAATTATTCAGTTGACGGTGTCGTAATTCAGGTATTTCAAGCAACAGATTTATTAGCTGTTGGTGTGGTCGCTGTTGAAGCAGAAGAAGAAGAGTTAGAAATATTCATTGAACGGACAATACTATAGGGTCCATTCACAAAATATGAGTGGCTTTATAATGTCTTTATAAGAAGCGGGTAGTCATACAAGCATGCCTTATGACAGAAAAGAACTACTCCAGAGTAACTACGTCTCCTATCATGGTGACACCTGCCATTATTGAACCATTGCCACATTCAAATTCCATGTTACTTCGGAAATCTCTCTTTTTGTAATAGCTGCGAATATTGATTATTGCATTACCTCCTTCTTTACTTATTCGAGCCTGAAGGCTGTCCATGGCAGATATGAAGGCCCACTGACAGGCAAACTTGTCACTCTTCCCAACCGCACTAGTTTTTTTATTTGACATAAATTGGCCATGATTAGTTTTAACTGGGCCGTGGGATTGGGAACCAAAGCTAAACGTGTACCCTGTGTTCAGTTTTTCTTTGGCTGCACTGGTGCTCATCGCTTCTTCGATTGAGTAACGACTGTAATCATTTCTGGCACTAGCCGAAGCGGAAAATAAAATAGCAAATAATAGTATTAGGGTTAGTTTCATAATAAATTCACTCCATTATCTAGTTTCATTTTATAAAAATTATATCTTAATCTTAAATTATTATGTTACATAATAATTCCCAAGTTTCAAGTTTTAAGATGATTCTTAAGGTTTAAACTATCCAAAATACAGTAATTTATTCTGCCATATAGATTGAAGCAATTCAGCAGACACAAAAATGAATCGGGAGTAAAGCCATACCTTGTCCCTTTAGATTTTTTGTTATGTCCGTATCAACTAGAGGAGGCGCTATATCAAAAACCTAAATAATGTGTCTGACTACGGCTGAACCGATAAAGCCTGAACTACATGCAATAAGAATTTTCATAGCCTGTCCATAAACAAGCCTAAGGGCGATTACTGGAATAGCTAGATAGATAAGGTCATGTACCAGGGCATTACTTGCTCAATACCGTGCGAGATAGTGAATTCAGGTCTGTAACCTAGACCATTTTTTGCTTTACTAATATCAGCTTGTGAATGTCGTACATCACCGTCTCGAAAATCTCGATAAACTGGATTGGCACTGACTTGAATGCCACTAGATTCTAGTGAGGCTTTAATGGAAGCATACAAATCGTTAAGAGTGGTGCGATCACCAACAGCTACATTGTAAACCTGGTCTTTGAATTTATCAGGGGCAGTAGCAGCCAAAATATTCATTTGCACGGTATTTTCAATAAAGCAAAAATCACGGCTGGTTTCGCCATCGCCATTGATAAATACGTCTTCACCCTGAATCATAGCGGCTATCCACTTTGGGATAACAGCTGCATAAGCACCGTTTGGATCCTGGCGCTTACCAAACACATTAAAGTAACGTAGACCTATTGTTTTAAAGCCATAACTGCGGGCATAAACTCCTGCATATAATTCATTAACGATTTTCGTAACTGCATATGGGGAGAGCGGATTGCCAATATTTTCTTCAACTTTAGGCAGTGCCGGATGATTACCATATGCGGAACTACTGGCCGCGTATGTGAAGCTCTTCACCCCTTCCTCTTTAGCCGCTTGCAATACATTCAAGAAACCAGAAATGTTCACCTCATTTGAGGAGACCGGAGCAGCGATCGAACCCGGAACTGAGCTAAGCGCAGCCTGATGCAACACATAATCGATATCTTTAACAGCAGAAACACAGGTTTCATAGTCTCTAATATCACCTTCTATAAAATGAAATTTTTGCCATTGAGCTTCGGTCACCAAACCTTGTACCTCATTCAGATTATATTGATGGCCGGTTGCAAAATTGTCTAAACCTACAATAGTTTGATCTAGTTTTAGCAAATGCTCTAAGAGGTTAGATCCTATAAATCCTGCAACCCCCGTAACCAACCAGACCTTCGGGTCAGATTTGAGCTGAACTTTAATTTCTTGATAATTTGACACAGTAATTTCTCTAGATATGAAAGTTTTTATAATCTAAGATCAACATTATCTTTAGCGAGCACATACTTAAGATCATATAGGATATGTTTTGGCCTACAAAGTTTAGGAAAAGCCTTAATCCCCTTGATGGTTAGTCTATCTGAATATTCGTATCGTTGTTGACAGCGCCTTCTATCATATTGTTCTTGAGTTATTCCGTCTGCTCTGAGATCGAGCTGGTGTGTGCTACTTTTAAAAAATTTAAGATCTTGTTTGCTATATGGAATTTTCACCATCCATTCTTTAACTTCCTGATCAGTTAGTCTTCTTGCTGTTCCCATAGGTTCTTACTCCTTAACGCCCAAGCAGGTTGAGTCACCGCAGGTTTGTTGTAGTGATAGCTTCATAGGATTCACCATATTTACTAGATGCAATTTTGGCAAAAACCTTTGGCTTCCAGAACTTCTTCGGTAATTTTAAATCCTTCCTTCTTTGCTCGCTTGGATATTTCTGCTGTTGCTTTGTGCGAATGAA
>Ga0233433_10003954_pt1 | contig 11660 bp, 14 predicted proteins | sample SI_122_August201_5_FD_179868 | JGI IMG/M metagenome (GOLD analysis project Ga0233433, IMG submission 179868) | Seawater microbial communities from Saanich Inlet, British Columbia, Canada - SI_122_August2016_100_MG | ecosystem: Environmental > Aquatic > Marine > Inlet | place: Canada: British... | reverse complement strand
CCTGAAAGTAATCAAATCCGAATAGAGCAGCCCGTAGGAACCCTCTATTACCGATTGATCAAGTAAATCAATACTCGTTTCAATCGTCGCAGCCGTGCTTCTGGTGGGGTGTGGATCAAGCATTCAGCAAGCTGCTGATACTGGGAACATCGAAGCCGTCAAACAACATTTAGCTGCTGGCGTGGATGTTAATGCGTCGAATTTTGCAGGATGGACTCCTTTGCATCGTGCGGCTAATAAAGGTCACACTGAAATCATCCAACTACTCATCGCCAACGGTGCAGATGTGAATGCGAAACATGATGCGTTCGAGACAACTCCTTTGCATGATGCGGCTCGGAATGGTCACAAGGAAGTCGCCGAACTGCTAATCGCCACCAGTGCGGATGTGAATGCGAAGGATCAATGGGGACGGACTCCTTTGCATCGTGTGGAAACCAAGGAAATCGCCGAACCCCTCATCGCCAAAGGTGCTGATGTGAATGCGAAGGATAAGAAAGGGAAAACACCGCTAGATGGGGCCTTTGGCAAAACAGAAATCACCGAACTCCTACGCAAACACGGCGGCAAGACGGGTGAAGAATTGAAAGATTTGGAAGAAGCCAAAGAATCGATCCACGCTGCTGCCAGAGTTGGACACATCGAAGCTGTTAAAAAGCACTTGGCTGCTGGTGCGGATGTGAATGCGAAGAGTAAGTTTGGAAGGACTCCTTTGCATCATGCGGTTGTTGATGGTCGCAAGGAAATTGCTGAATTATTAATTGCGCAAGGTGCGGATGTGAATGAGAAGATTGCGTATGGATATACACCGCTAGATAAGGCCATCAATTACAACCAATCCGAAATCGCCGACCTCCTCCGCAAACACGGCGGCAAGACGGGTGAAGAATTGAAAGCTGAAGGCAAATGAAACACCTCCTACTCACAACAATCGCAGCCGTGCTGGTTGTGGGGTGTGGTGAGTCGCAACAGTCGGCTCCAGCACCAGAAGTGAAACCAGTTGAACCAGTTGCCGAAGCTGCAAAACCAGAACCGCCGACAGCCAAAGCACCAGACATCTCAATTTTCGTAGCTGCCGCTAGAGGAAACATTGAAGCCATCAAACAGCACTTAGCTGCTGGAACGGATGTGAATGCGAAGGGAAGCTTTCTCTTAGCTGGTGGCACCCCTTTGTATATTGCGGCTGGTTGGGGTCACAAAGAAGTTGTTGAACTACTTATCAACAACGGCGCGGATGTGAATGCGAAGGATGAGAATGGCGCGACACCACAAGATTTGGCCATTCAGTCTAAAGAATTCGAAACCGCCGACCTCCTCCGCAAACACGGCGGCAAAAGCGGTGCAGAATTTTCCATTCAAGCCGCTATTGCGGTGGGGAACATTGAAGCTGTTAAACAGCACTTGGCGGCTGGCTCGGACGTGAATGCGAAGAATAGCGATGATTGGACTCCTTTGCATCTTGCGGCTGATAAAGGTCACAAGGAAATCGCTGAACTACTTATCGACAAAGGTGCGGATGTGAACGCGAAGGATGAAGATTCATGGACTCCTTTGCATCTTGCGGCTTCCGATGGTCACAAAGAAGTCGTCGAACTCTTTATCGACAAAGGTGCGGATGTGAACGCGAAGGATGAAGATTCATGGACTCCTTTGCATAGTGCGGTTCAGTCGTTGGGTCACAGGGAAGTCACTGAACTACTTATCGCCGCTGGTGCCGATGTGAATGCGAAAAGTGAGAATGGAGGGGCACCGTTAGATATCACCATCTCTGCCGAAATAAGCGCCATCCTCCGCAAACACGGCGGCAAGACCAAGAAGGAACTGGAAGCCGCTGGCAACTAAACCAACTCCCTCCACCACCTGAAATGCATTTATCATTTGATAAAGATATTCCGACCATTCAATGTGAAAAATGTGGCACTTGGATTAGTGAAGGTTTTGACTGTGCAACTTGTCACCCTGAAAAATATCCCCCAATGCATAAAACTACTCGGGGAAAGGTGATATTGTTTTGTGCCTTTCTGACCTTATTGTTAGTTATCTTTGGAGTTTACAAATCGTCAGAACGTAATACAAAAAACCGAATCACCTCAGATACAAACGTTTTGCAGGGAGAGATTTCAGGACAAGAGAATTTAATAGACTATTAAACCAACCCACTCCACCACTTGAACGCCGCAGGGTTGTTGTTCGGGGGCAACAGTTAAAACGCCTTGAAAACCGCACTCATCGGGCTGACAGTCGGCCCACCATGAAATCACAACTGATCGCAATCGTCGCAGCCGTGCTGGTTGTGGGGTGTGGTAATCCAGAAGCAGATCGTGCGCTACTTGATGCTGCCGAAAATGGAAACATTGAAGATGTAAAACAACACTTGGCCGCTGGTGCAGATGTAAATGCGAAGACTCCGTGGGGAAGAACTCCTTTGATTGAGGCGGCTGACGAAGGTCGCAAGGAAATCGCTGAACTGCTTATCTCTAATGGCGCGGATGTGAATGCGAAGGATGAGTCTATGGGAATGACTCCTTTGCTTTATGCGGCGGATTACGGTCACAAGGGAATTGTCGAACTGCTTATCGCCGCAGGTGCGGATGTAAATGCGAAGGATGAGTCTATGGGAATGACTCCTTTGCATCATGCGGCTTATAGCGGTCACAAGGAAATCGCCGAACTGCTAATCGCCAAAGGTGCAGATGTGAATGCGCAGTTTGATAAGATAAGTGGAGGGACTCCTTTGCATATTGCGGCTGATAAAGGTCACAAGGAAGTCGCTGAACTACTGATCGCCGCTGGTGCGGATGTGAATGCAAAGGATAAGGGTGGTGAATCACCGCTAGATTGGGCCATCGAAGACAACCAAACCGAAACCATCGCCCTCCTCCGCAAACACGGTGGCAAGACGAGTGAAGAATTGAAAGCTGAAGGCAAATGAAACACCTCCTACTAACAACAATCGCAGCCGTGCTTCTGGTGGGGTGTGGGGAGTCGCAGAAGTCGGCTCCTGCACCAGAATCGAAACCAGTTGAACCCGTTGTCGAAGCTGCAAAACCAGAACCGCCAATAGCCAAAGCACCAGACATCTCAATTCACCATGCTGCTAAAACTGGAAACATCGAAGCCGTTAAACAGCACTTGAATGATGGTGCGGATGTTGAATTAAAATGTGTGAACTGTGGCGGCACAGTATTAGGTCATGCGGCATATGGAGGTCACAAGGAGATCGCCAAACTGCTAATCGCCAAGGGTGCGGATGTGAATACGAAGAATAAGGATAGCACGACTCCTTTGCATCAGGCGTCTTTAGGTGGTCACAAGGAAGTTGCCGAACTGCTAATCGGCAAAGGTGCAGATGTGAATGCGAAAGTTGTGTCAGGTACAAAACAAGGATTGACACCACTTGACGCTGCTAATGCGCGCAACAAACCCGAAACCGCCGACCTCCTCCGCAAACACGGCGGCAAGACGGGTGAAGAATTGAAAGCTGCTGAACTCGTTTTCGAAGCCGCCGAAACGAGAGACATCGAAGTCATAAAACAGATACTGGCTTCCACAGAAGGAAAATGGATATTGAAGGCAATTGGAAAAGAGCAAGGTCAGGAATTTAATGATGCCGGCACTGTCATAAACAAATGGAATGAATCTAAGTCTGAGCTTCTTATGGAATCGAAAATAAACCGGGGAGAAAGAATTATAGAGCTTGTAGACATAATCAAAATAGATAAAGGAAGGATACTGATGGATAGAGGAAGTCATCAATTAATTGGCAAGTGGAATTCGAATGAAAAAACCATTGTCTGGAATAATAAATCCGGGGATTTTGTTTTTACGGGCTGGTCAGATTTCTCTGAGAAACAGAACATTAAGGAAGACTTTTCTATTTATAGAGATGGAACTCAGGTTTTTTCAGTTACAGCTGATTTAAAAGCCGAAGACAAATGAAACACCTACTCCTCACAACAATCGCAGCCGTGCTGGTTGTGGGGTGTGGGCCGCCAAGCAATCCAGAAGCAGACCGTGCACTACTTGATGCTGCCGAAAAGGGGAACATCGAAGCCGTCAAACTACTACTTATCAACAACGGTGCGGATGTGAATGCGAAGAATACTTGGATAGGGACACCGCTGGATATTGCTACTCATCCAGAGAACCCAATCGACACCGCAGAAACCGCCGACCTCCTCCGAAAACACGGCGGCAAGACGAGTGAAGAGTTGAAAGCTGAAGGGAAATGAAATGAATAGAAATCACAACCAACTTTGTTAGGATTCTTAGCTTGTTACCTGTGAATTAAACCATCTTATGCAAGGAAAAGAAAACCCGCTCTCCACGAGGCAGAAGGCCATTACACTCAACTTAGCAACCGAATTATACGGCACATTTTCAGAGATAGGGGCTGGTCAGGAAGTAGCGCGTTGGTTTTTCAAGGTGGGGGGAGCCTCCGGTACTATTGCAAAAACCATGTCAGCTTACGACATGACTATTAGTGATGTCATTTACGGCAAAACTCAACGCTACGTAAGTCAGCGAAGATTGGAGAAGATGTTGCAAAGGGAATTTGACCTGCTTTCCAAACGACTCACACCCGAACGTGGTGGTAGCACTCGTTTCTTTAGTTTTGCCAACACAGTAAAAGCAATGGGTTATCGCATAAAAAGTGATGCGCATGGTTGGATGGGTATCCGTTTCCAGCACAGAGCAAAAGCACAGCCATCGGATATCATTATTCATATGCGCATGCTTAACCAAGAAAACATACAGCAACAGGAGGCTCTAGGGATAATCGGAGTCAACCTTGTTTATGGAGCAATGCTGCTTTTCGATCAGCCAGAAAGACTGATTCAGTCATTGATGGACGCCCTTTCTGCCAACCGCATTGAAATTGACATGATTCAATTTAATGGTCCGGCATTTCGGTGTGTGGATAACCGCCTGATGAGTTTGCAACTTGTCCAACATGGGATTGCTGATGCGACAATGTTTAAAGGAAATGGAGAAGTGGTTCAGCCGTCTGAGATGCTTCATAAGAGAGCTGTCTTGATCCTCCGAGGTAGCTTTCGCCCGGTTACAAAAGTGCCTATCGACATGATCAGATGCGCGCTAACCCGATTCAACATGGAATATAATCTAAAGGGCGAGAAGCCGCTGGTGGTTCTTGAAATGACACTCCAAAATCTGAATGAAAAGGGTAAAATAGATTATCATGACTTTTTGGACCGAACAGCCTTGCTGGGCACCCTAGGATACCCGGTTTTGATTTCTAATTATGATACTCACTACCGTTTGGCTTCTTTTCTTTTTCGTCACACACAAAAACCGATTGGTGTGCTTATGGGGGTGTCAGCACTTCGCAAAGTCTTTGATGAAAAATATTACACTCATTTGAAAGGCGGCATCCTAGAGTCTTTCGGAAGACTGTTTAAGAATGATCTAAAGCTTTTTATCTATCCGGTGTTAGAGAAACGAAAAAAAGAACCCATTACCATTGATCATGTTGAAGTTTTGCCGCATCTAGAGCAACTCTTTGCCTATCTTAGGGTAAATCGAAACATATTGGGAATTGAGGGGTATGCTCGTCGATACCTGTCTATATTTTCAAGAGATATTCTTGGTGAAATTAAAAAGGGAAAGAAGGGGTGGGAGAAAAAGCTGCCCCCGTCAGTTGCTAGGATGATAAAGCAAAAAAAATTATTTGGCTACAAGCCTCATTGATTAATAGATGGAGTGTTTAACCTAGATTGTCGTTTATATATTGTTGTCCGTTGTGTTATAATTCTAATATATTTCGTAAAACATGACGCTCTCCTCCGCAAACACGGCGGCAAGACGGGTGAAGAATTGAAAGCTGAAGGAAAATGAAACACCTCCTACTCACAACAATCGCAGCCGTGGTGCTGGTGGGATGTGATCCGCACATTGATTCAGTTTACCTTGGACACGCTGAATCGAAATTTCTAGGTGATGTTGGGCGTGGAGATACTAAAACTGTTAAAGCGTATTTAGATAAGGGAGGTAACGTAAATTTACAGGATGAGCCGGGAATGACTCCTTTGCATCATGCTGTAAATGGTAATTGGAATCGGGCTAATTTTGATACAATAAAATTGCTCATTGTTAAAGGTGCCAATGTGAATGCAATCGACGACACGCATCATACCCCTTTACATTTGTGCAATAACAAGGAGGTCGCAGGGCTGATTATTGATAATGGTGCGAATGTGAATGCTAAGACAAAGAGAACAGGAGAGACTCCATTGTTTTCAGCAACACACGGAGCTGCTCAGGGCCATGCTAAGAGTTATCAAAAGTATCTGGATTTGGCGAAAATGCTTATAGCTAAAGGAGCGGATGTGAATGTAAAGCTTAGATCAGGAAGTATGATTAATGATGATGAACCCTACCGTGATAAATCGGGAGATACAGTTTTGCATCAGGTGGTTCGAAGTTATTCAGAAAAACATGCTTCGGAAGTATCTGAGTTACTTATTAATAATGGAGCAAAAATAAACGAGAGGAATATTCTTGGTCAAACGCCATTAGATGAAGCACTTTTGAATCAACGCAATAAAACCGCCACCCTCCTCCTCAAACACGGCGGCAAGACGGGTGAAGAATTAATAGCTGAAGGGAAGTAATGATATTAAGATTTGCATGTATGTTTTTAGGAGCGCTTGGCTTGTTTGCTTTTTATGAAATTGGAATCAAAGAGTGGTTCTCATGGGTGACATTAGCGGGCTCAATCTTATTTATATCTCACGCGCTCAATCCGAAATGGAGTGACAGGATTCTAATGTGGTTCATGAATACTGTGTTTAATGCAGGATTAGAACCGATTGACCAAGCGTGCGCGAATGGAAATATGAAAATGGTAAGTGGATACCTGAAAGCTAAATCTGACCCAAACATAACCAACGAAAATCAATTAACACTTTTGGATATTGCCATAGAAAACAATCACAGTGAAACCGCCGACCTCCTCCGCAAACACGGCGGCAAGACTAAGAAGGAACTGGAAGCCGCTGGCAACTAAACCAACCCACTCCACCACTTGAACGCAGCAGGGTTGTTGTTCCAGATCGTGCACAGTCCCGTTGCCAAGCGGCGCACGTAGTTTTCTTCCGTCTCAGTTTCCTTCAAGTCCATCACGTGACTCCGCTCGTCAGTTTCTCCGGCTCGTATGCTTTCGGTTCAGCCATCAACCCTCAGTTTTTAAGGCTGAAGGCATTTTGCGGCAACAGTTAAAACGGCTTGAAAACTGCGCTCAACGGGATGACCGTCGGCTCACCATGAAATCACAACTGATCGCAATCGTCGCAGCCGTGCTGGTTGTGGGGTGCGCTACGACGCAGCAACCAGAACCGCCGACAGCCAAAGCACCAGACATCTTAATTCACGATGCTGCCATGCAAAGAAATCCTGAAGCAGTCAAACAGCACATTGCTGCTGGTGCGGATGTGAATGCGAAGGATGTGAATGAATACACACCGCTAGATTGGGCCATCTTTAACAAAGACACCGAAACCGCCGACCTCCTCCGCAAACACGGCGGCAAAACGGGTGAAGAATTGAAAGCTGAAGGGAAATGAAATACCTCCTACTAACAACAATCGCAGCCGTGCTTCTGGTGGGGTGTGCAAAAAATGATTTAAAGCTCGTAAATAGTGGAACGAATGATTGGCAGCAAATTCAAATAAATGGAGGAGGACAACAATTTAAAATAGATCTTTTGGAAGCAGGCGAATCAAGGGAGTTTAGGTTTAAATCAATAAAAGAGGATGGAGGTTTAATCACTGGTAATTTGAACGGGGAAGCAATCAAGAGCTCAATAGGATACTTCACCCCAAATATGGGTAATAACATAGAAATCTTTTTGGATGACCAAGGAGGAATAGAGATCAAGAATTTGCCATGAAAATGAAACACCTCCTACTCACAACAACCGCAGCCGTTTGCCTCGTTGCTGACATAACCGCCGAGTCATCAACAGCCACTGTGACAGAAATTATGCAGCGAATCAGTCAGCACAAATTTCACCCACTACGCAATGGATTCACCCACGATCGCACCCTGAAGAAGAACGGGGTTGTGGATCTCAGAGATCAGGATTGGCAAGTTCGGATACTGGCGGTGCGCGATCTTTTACGGCTTGGGCCGGGGAGTTCGACCAATGTTTCCGATTTTCTGGATCATGCCAACCCGCATGTACGCCAGATTTCCGCCCGGCTGCTTGGATTATGGAGGCAGGAGCGTCATGTTCAACCACTGAAACAAATACTCAACCACGATGCAGAACCTGTAGTCCGCTCACAAGTCGCCTTTGCGCTTGGGGAGATTGGTTCACGAGCAGCGCTGGACTTGTTGCGTGTACGAAGCAAGTCTGATCCCTCTCGGGATGTGCAGCACCAGTGTGAATTAGCTGTCCACCAAATCGAACACGGGATCAAACCGGAACAAAGCCTCCGCGAAGGATATCTGGCCTTGGACGAAAAAAAATTCAAGTCCGTTCGTGTCGGGAAGCCTGCCCCCGAGATTTCCCTACGGGACACGGAAGGGCGATTGTGGAAACTATCTGATTACAAAGGAAAAAAACCGGTTTTATTGATTTGGATTTTTGCCGACTGGTGTCCTGTATGCCATGGGGAATTTCATGAGTTAATTGAATCGAAGGATGACTTCCAAGCTGCTGGAATTGAGGTGGCTACCATTGAGTGCCACGACCGTTATCGTTGCCGCGTCATGGTCGGCAAGGAAGGAGAACCTAATTATTGGTTTTCAAAGCGGTCATTTAAGGAGGAGTACACCAAAAAAATCTGGTGGCCTCATCTTTCCGATCCCGGTGGATTGGTTGGAAGTATTTATGGCGTTGATCCACTCGCTTTTGCCGTGCACTCAGAATTCATAAACCGTCCTACCACCATTATTGTCGACAAGAGTGGCGTTGTCCGCTTCGCATACTACGGGACATATTGGGGGGACCGTCCACCAATTCGAAAAGCATTGGAGATGATTGGTAATCAACAATTCGAATATGTTAATCCCAAACGACTGAAGTAGCCTTGATTTGAGCCCTCTCTTTTTATTTGACTCTCAATCCCATGACAGTCGACTAAGCATGAAACACCTCCTACTAACAACAATCGCAAAGCGCCGAAAGCTCCATTTTTAAGAGCTTTTGGCGCTTGATAAATGCATTGCATAAATAATCAAAAAAGCCAAGCTTTGGGCGCCATGAAAAACATACTAATCACAATCGCAGCCGTGGTGCTGGTGGGGTGTGGGCCAAGTGTTCCAGATATTTCAATTCATGTTGCCGTCAAATCTGGAAACATCGAAGCGGTTAAACAGCACTTGGCTGCAGGGACGGACGTCAATGCAAAGAGTAAAGGTAATGGATGGACTCCTTTGTTTTATGCGACTTCCGGAGGAGGTCAAAAGGAAATCGCCGAACTACTCATCGCCGAAGGTGCGAATGTGAATGCGAAGGATAAATTAGGAGACACATCTTTGCAAGTTGCGGCTTATCAAGGTCACAAGGAAATCGCCGAACTACTTATCGCCAAGGGTGCGGATGTGAATGCGAAGGATGGTGATGGCGTAACACCGCTAGATTTGGCCATCAGGTTTAACCGTACCGAAACCGCCGAACTACTTATCGCCAAGGGTGCGGATGTGAATGCGAAGGGTAATAATGGCGAAACACCGCTAGATTTGGCCATCTTGGTGGGCCGAGACGAAATCGCCGACCTCCTCCGCAAACACGGCGGCAAGACGGGTGAAGAATTGAAAGCTGAAGGGAAATGAAACACCTCCTACTCACAACAATCGCAGCCGTGGTGCTGATGGGGTGATTCAACCGCTCTCTGCCATCAGTTCGTAATCCGGTCGCTAGAGCAGCACCGACCATAACATCCGGTACTTCTTTGGTAATGTGGCCGCCAGTGAGCCCCTGCAAACGATACTACCGGTCAACCGCGCCCACAACGGTACGATCTTGTCAATTAAGGCATTGTGAGAGCTGCGACGTCTCGTTATCGTTTGCCTGCTTTCAGGCTTATGAAACTTCTACTTACCACTGCTATCGCAACCGTGCCATTGATGGGATATGGGAGGACAGCACAAGAATCCGAGACAAATCCAGTGCCGCAGATCCAGGCACAGAAAATCCAGCGAGTCGAAGAAGGCAAGGCTGAAGAGTCCGAAATCTCAATTCACAGAGCTGCCTGGGAAGGAAACACCAAAGCCATCGAACAATACTTGGCAAACGGAAAGGACGTGAATGCGAAGGACGATTTATACGGAGACACTCCTTTGCTTTGGGCTGCTGGCTTTGGCAACAAAGAAGTCGTAGAAATGCTGATCACAAAAGGTGCGGATGTGAATGCGAAGGCTGAGGAAGGATGGACGCCTTTACATTACGCAGCGGGTGGTAATGACAGGGGAATCGCAGAACGGCTAATCGCCAATGGTGCAGATCTCAATGCGAAGAATGCAAACGATCAGATTACCCCGTTGCATTGGGCTGCTTGGCGAGGGCACAAGGAAGTCGCCGGACTACTCATCGCTAAAGGCGCAGCTGTAAACACGAAGAACAAAAACGGAGGGACTCCTCTGCATAATGCCACATGGAAAGGCCACATGGAAATTGTAGAACTGCTTATCGCCAACGGCGCAGATCCCAATGCGATGGATATTGAAGGGGAAACTCCGCTTAATTGGGTTGAAGAAGGAAAACACAAAGAACTCGCAGACCTCCTACGCAAACACGGCGGCAAGACGCGTGAAGAATTGAAAGCTGAAGGGAAATGAAACCTCAATGACATTAAAAACAAAGCGAACCGTGCCAATTTTCGCAACCGTGATATTGGTATTAGCTACTATTGGTTTTGGTTTTTTGTGGATGTTTTTCGCAATGATTGGAGCTTTCCAACCCGGTTACCTCAAGGACAATGATTTAGTTATGATTATATATTATTCGCCTTGGTTTATAGCCGGCTTATGGATTGTTAATCTTATTGTTTTCTTAAGGAATATGTTCACTAGGAAGAACCGAGAAGTCTCCGACTAAGCCAACCCACACCACCACTTGAACGCCTTTGGGTTGTTGTTCCAGACCGTGCACAATCCTGTGGCTAGACGGCGAACGTAGTTTTCTTCCGTCTCGGTTTCCTTCAAGTCCATCACGTGCACGATGGCGTGGAACACTTCGTGCAGGAACGTGTCTTGCATTGAGTCGTTGGACTGACTTCCCACGAGGCCAATCGTCTGGGTTTCTGGATCGCAGAAACCAACCGCACCTGTGCCTGCCATCTGGGCGTCGTTCAGGAACAGCACCGTGAAGGTGAGGTTCAAGACCTTGAGCCGTTTAGGTCTTCCACGAGTTGACGAAGCCTGTGCGCCTTGGCGGGCGGGCGATTGCTTGCATCGGGTCTTTCCTCGTGGGTTCTTTGGGTTGGCTTTCATCAACGCTCCTAGCCTTGAGCGACTTTGCCAGTTGGTCAAGATTCGCATTGAGGTTCACAAACGCTGCCAGCGCGTAGACACGAATATCCAAAGCCTCGTTGCGTGCTCGCTTTTTCACCCAGACCCTCGTCTTCACTCCGGCCTTGGCTTTGGTCACCGCTTTCTCGGCTGTCAACTGGTCGAAGTATTCCGTGTCGTAACCC
>Ga0233433_10003953_pt1 | contig 11661 bp, 14 predicted proteins | sample SI_122_August201_5_FD_179868 | JGI IMG/M metagenome (GOLD analysis project Ga0233433, IMG submission 179868) | Seawater microbial communities from Saanich Inlet, British Columbia, Canada - SI_122_August2016_100_MG | ecosystem: Environmental > Aquatic > Marine > Inlet | place: Canada: British... | reverse complement strand
CAGCAAACTGCAAAAGAATTTGGCAAGAAAGGAAACTGCAAAGCAGATTTTGTCTGCAATGATGAAGGGGCTGGTAAATGTAACTAAAAAAATGGCAGAGTCATCTGCTCCACTAGAACAGGATAAAAAAAGAAAGAGAAAAAGAAAACAAAGAGGGAGACAAAAATGAAATATTTTCTAGTCCTTCTAGTTCTTTCCCTGGTCTTTGTTGGACTGACGCAAAGTGCAGACGCAAGAGGTCCTGACGAGCCTTGCTCGTATCTCAAACCAACAAAGTACATTAAAGATTCAAGCGGCAATTGTATTTTAGCTCCACAAAACACCGTATCCAATGTTGCACCTGCACCTGCACCAGCAACTGCACCTACACATACAACTACAATCATACATGCACCAACACCAGTTCCTGCAACTGCTGCTACTGGAAGTCTGTCGGATGTTGGCGCGATTGCATTGCTTGGAATTTTTGCGCTAGTTGCATACAAAATTTTTGGAGATAAACTAAGACACCCCCGAATGAAATTTCGTCCACGTCCTACCCAAAAATCTGAGAATTTTGCAGAGAATCACGTGGCAGTAGAGGATGACTCGTCTGTTTCTGATGATGCAGACAGGTGGACTGGAGGGCAGTATTCAGACAGTACAAAGGAGGAATTCAAATGACCCGTGAAATTACCTATCAAAAAGAATTTCACGATTCGGTGTATAACTGGAATAAAAATAGACTGCCTGCGGCAATTCTAATTTTGGGTCTAGTGATGGTAATGGCAGGTGCTGTAATCAAACCCCTGGGGATTCTTGCAGTAATTGGATTTGGAATTGTTGTGGGACTGGCTCTTCAACAAAGACGATTAAACAAAAAACACGGGTTAGGCATCTTTGATCCAAATTCAAAGAGTACTAGAAATATTTTGGGGTGGCGATACTAGATGAAGTTTTTTTATGACGGAAAAGACACCTGGCCAGACCGTGGATTAGAAATTGAAAAATACAATGAATTAAGAAGACGTGGAAAGGCCGCAGACCAGCTGCATGAGATTAAACTGCAAAACGGGCTTGTAAAGTGGATTTTGGGATTTTTCCTTTTCATGCTTTTGATTTCGTTTGTTGCGTTTTTAGCTGGCGATACCGGACTTGCCAGCGGCATTCTTTTCATGCTTGTGATAAAATTCCCTTTTTTTGGCGGCTTTTGCATCTATAAAATTATTAGAAATAAACTAAAAAAAAGAAAACTGATCTTTCATATCTCTAACAATTCATTGACTGCATTGTATGATTGGGGTCATGTCAAATGCAAACAGTGCGGCGGCACTGACTTGGCTGAAATTAAATCAGACATAGACGGACTGGAAGAACAAATCCAAAAGAAAGAAGTTGTGTTGCGCCTTTCCCATCATAAAAATGCCGCCTTGCAATGCAACGGGTGCGATAACTGGGGACATGACAAAAAGAAACTGGACAGCAACTTGGAAAGAATGTACAACGGCGAATACATAGTTGAGCACTGCCCCAAATGCAACGGCACTGACCATGAAAATTTGACTGTCGGTAGAGGATGCACTTTACCTCCAACACCTTTTCCCAACAAACGGTGCAACGATTGCGGACGTCAGTGGCATTCCAGAACATGATGCCGAGACTCTTGGGATTGCTTGCATGTGTTTTTCTTGCTTTTGTCTTTCCACTATACGCATATCAGATAAACAACGGCATCATATTTGATGCAGTAGTCAGCACATCTGTCTTTTCTGCAATCACAGTAGCAGTTTTTTCTAGGAGAGATGATCAGTCAGGTTGATTTAGTTTTTTTGTGATAGCAGCTTGGTAATCATTTCTGATTCATCCCATTTTGTTCATAATTGCATTTGACATGCTTCACTCCTTCTCCCTTCTTCCATAGCTCCCTGTCTCCTACAACAACATCTTTTTTGCATTCCTTGCATTTTGCAGGATATTGTATGGTAATTTCTATCCATTGTGACTCGTTGTCTTCTGATTCAGTTTTTGTATTTTCTTTTTGTGATTGATTTTGTTTTTCAATATAGAAATCAAGTCTTTCTCTTGTTACATCTGAATCTTTGATGCTTAATGATTTTTTTAAGCACTTAATTGCCTCATCGAACGATCCAATTGCACCTAATACAATACCTTTGTTATGCAAAGCACTATCATATTTCCCATCAATGGACAAGGCTCTGTCAAAGCACTTTATCGCCTCATCAGGTTTTTCATCCTTGATATGTAAAACACCTTTTGCAGACCAAGCAACAACATTATTTTCATCAATGGACAAAGCTCTGTCAGTATATTTTTTTGCCTCTTGGTATTCTTCAAGATTAGTCAGTGAAACAGATTTGTTATTCAAAGCACTAACATTATTCCCATTAATGGACAAGGCTCTGTCAAAGCACTTTATCGCCTCTCGGTATTCTCCAAGCTGATTATGTGCAAATCCTTTGAGATCCAAAGCACTATCATTATTCCCATCAATGGACAAACCTCTGTCCAAGCACTTTATCGCCTCTCGGTATTCTCCAAGATTAGCCAGTACACCTGCTTTGTTATTCAAAGCATCAACAGAATTTTTATTCTCAGACAATACTAGATCATAGCACTTTATCGCCTCTTGGTACTCTCCAAGTTCAGCTAGTGCAGTGCCTTTGTTATGCAAAATGGACAAATCAGATTTAATGGATAAAATTCTGTCATAGCACTCTATTCTCTTTTGAAAATTGTCCATTTTTTCTAGTACAATACTTTTGTTCTTCAAAGCATCAATAGCATTCCCATCCATGGATAAAATCCTGTCATAGCACTTTATCGCCTCTTGGTACTCTCCAAGATGATCATGTGCAATACCTTTGTTATTCAAAGCACTGACATTAGTCCCATCCGTGGATAAAATTCTGTCATAGCACTTTATCGCCTCTTCAGGTTTTCCATTTCCAGCTAGTGCAATACCTTTGCTATTCAAAGCAATAACATCATTCCCATCCATGGATAAAATCCTGTCAGAGCACTTTATCGCCTCTTGGTACTCTCCAAGATGATCATGTGCAATACCTTTGTTATTCAAAGCACTGACATTAGTCCCATCCATGGATAAAATCCTGTCATGACACTTTATTGCCTCTTGGTACTCTCCAAGTTCAGCTAGTGCAATACCTTTGTGATTCAGAGTGGACATAGCATTAGCATCATTCGTACCAATTGATAAAATCATATCAAAGAAGTCTATCGCATCTTGATGTCTTCCTGTATCTGACAAAAAGTGTGCATAGTAAAAATATGCCTCTCCTGATTTCTTATTGGTTTTTTCAATTATTGTTTTGAATAACTTCTCAGCTTTATCATTTTCTTCCATGTTGGCATATGCTCGTGCTCTTGAAATATCTGCAGTAAAATTATTTGGAACATGTGTGCTTAACTCCACACATGCTTCAACAATAGCCAAATTATTTTTACTAGAATTAATTGTATCCAATAATTGTGCTATTCTGGGGGTTGATTTTTCCTTAAAACTTTCATCTAGTTCTTTCAATTGTTTTTCGTCTATTTCCTTCTTGGACTCTGTTTTTGTATTTGAAAGATAATGATATTTCCCAAAATTCACATTTGTTCTAACCATCAGTTATCATGAAATATCCATTAATTGAGTATTTTAGATTTTATTGAATTTTTTTAACATTTGTTGCAAAATGTTTTCTCTCACCTATGGTGACACCACATGTGACTTTGTCGCCTTCATTGATTAATCCATCAACTTCAGATTTGTGTACGAACATATCGTCGCCACCTTCTCTTTCGATAAAACCAAAGCCCTTAGTACGGTCAAACCATTTTACGGTACCCGTTATCTTTAGGTTCTTGTCATAATTTTCATTTACTAAATTTGAAAAAGTTTTAGGCGTAACAAAGGCTGCATTAAGTTCTGACAATTCGCCTGAAAATTCTTCAAATATTTGTATTACATCTGAACCAGTTTCTGGATTTCCAAGTTGTGACATCAATGCGTCTAAAACTTTCTCAAAAGAATAGCAAAAAATCTGCATTAGATTTTGAACATGTCTAAGGTCCATTATTGAAAAATTTGCATCATGTAAATCATGTGTCATGTTATTTCTTTTGTTGCTAAGTGACTTCATCAAATAAAACCAGTTTCCTTTGTAGTTTGTTTCAAAATAATTTTTCAATTCTGCAGAATTAATTTTAATTATTTTATTAAAAAAATTCATAAAACTTGCTTCAGCTTCCCTTTGATTTGATTTTTGCACGTACTTTTTCATTTCGAATTTAATTCCAAAGTTATTAATTTTTTTAAAAATTTTATCTGATAGAAGTAAATTAATCCATGAATCTAAATTGTGAATCCATCCTGATCCATCTCCGATTATCTCTTTTCCATATGTTGTTGAACTATTGTTTTCCCCATCAATAGCTTCTTGGACAGACGTTATAATTTTGAATTCAAAAAAAGACATCTGCCGAAATAAAACATAGTTTTTTAACGATACTACAAGTGTTGATTTTTCATTGGATTCGTCTAATGTATTCTCGAGTTTATCAATTTCATCCAATACATCCTCTAGTGCATGTATTTCTTGCTTCAAATTTTCTAATTTGATTTCACTTTTTCTATATTTTTGTCTCAAATTCCATTCACTGATTGATTTTGGAATTTTACTAGTTAAATTTTTTGAATGTTTGTAATTTCTGCATTTTAAAGATTCTTTATCAAATTGTTTTTGATTTCTTTTCATGCCTGAATATTAACATCCGTTGGGATTTGGTTGATTCTGCATGTTTAGATGTGTAGGGTTGATTGATCTTTTACATCGTTTCTCTCATCGACCTCAGCGTTTCTTTTTTGGCTCTGATCTGTTCGTAGTACTCGTATGCCTTTTGGCCCTCTCCGTTTGACTCATAGAGCTGGATTAGAGTTTGTATTGCTCCAAGGTCTTCAGGATCTTTTGCAATTGATAGCTTCAGATACTTTTCAGCCAGTTTCATGTTTCCCAAATGGTGGTAGGATATTCCTCTGTAGTAGTCTGAAACTGAACCGTCTTGTGTCAGCTCAATGCAGTTCCAAAACTCCCCCAGTGCCTCCTTGATACAACCCTCACCGGCAAAAATCAATCCCAGAGAATAGTGGCCTACATAGCTGCTTTGTTTTGCCAAGAATTCAAGCAGATATTTTTTTGACTCTTCAAGTTTTTTTTCATGAAACAGTGACATTGCAAGGTCATACAGGCAGTCAACATGTGTCGGGTCCATCTTCAATGCTTTTTTGTATGCATCTGTTGCATGCGAGTATTTGTGCAGGTTGTCATGTACTTCTCCCAGACCGTAAAAGCATTGTCCAACTTCACGAAACACGTCCTTGGATTCGATTTTTGGCTGCTCTGAATTTTCAGAACGTTTCAGGTACTCACTTGCAGAGTCATTGAATGATTCAATTTTTTCTGAATACCTTCGCATAGCCATTTCCCAGTACATTTTTGACTTGACTTCGTCAAATGAGGAATAGACATCCCCCAGACTGTGAAATGCACGCGGATCAATTGGATCAAGTGCTATGATCTTTTTGTAGCAGTCAATTTTTTCACTGATTGTAGATGTGTCATTTGCCTGGTTCAGCAAAGAGTCCTTTTCGGAATGTACAGTACTCATTGTATCTCCTCCTCAAAGCACTCAAGACACATTCCGTCAAGAACCTGATGGTTTTCCAGTTCCAGGTGACCTATCCATTTCTCACAGACTCTGCATGGCATGTGAAGCGGAATTGGATCCTTTACCCCTCCAGTCTCCACAATTATTCCTGGAACCAGTCTGCTGCAGCAGGCACACTTTACCATGGTGTGCTTGTTTGCGCCTTCTTTGGCATATCTGGCAAAAAGACCCTCAGTCTTTGAGCCGTTTTTGTAAAACTCGGCAATATTGTAGCCCTTGCCTTTTGGGATTAGTTTGGAAACTCTTTGTTTCATCACATACCTTAGTGAGCAAATCTATTGGTGGATGCAAATGCAAAGTGCAGGTTTTTTCTGCACAATACAGGACAAATTTGATTAATTTGTACATCTAGGAACAATATGGATAGCGGGAAAAATTTTGGTGATCAAAATTCTGGATTTTGGTGCGGATGTAAGAATTCGACCATGATAGATTATGGGGACGGGGAAACAGGATGCCAAAAATGTGGCGTAATTCTGCACGAGGATAAAGTAGAAAGAGAGAACAGCCCAATTGATCAGACCCAAGACAACGTACATCAGAGTACTGCAGATTATACAGAAGAGAATCGCGGGTTAGGAGGAATGATGTCTAGCAAGGAAATACAACAAGTTATCGTTCGAGTTAACAAAAAGGATAAAAAAAAGGTTGATCATAGACTGACCAATTTAGCAGACAGCTATGACGAACAAAAGTGTAACAAAGTTTTTCAGGAAATAAAAAATCTCTGCAAAAAGCAAAGACATTCAAAAATGATCAACAATGATGCATGTATTGACTATAAAAAAAATATACAGAGACATGGTTTTCAAAAATATAAAAATGATAAAATTTTGGCAGGCACTTGTGTGCTTCGCGTATGTAAAAATTCAAAAGTTAAAGTCAACATAAGCAAGGTATCCGAATCAATTAATGAACCGCGTAATAAATTAGTAAGATGCTACAATGACGTTCATAAAAAAATCAGTATGAGAAAACCAGACTCCGCGATAAATTCTGAATTTAGTAGAAGGGAGGCAATTATTTTGAGAATATATGGAATGGCATCAATTTTAGAAATACCTGAAAAACTAATCAGAAAAAATTCAGACATTTTGGATGACAAAAAATTTGAGTTAATTATTTCTGGAAGTGATGACGAATCAATCAGTGCAGGAATTATTGAATTTATTTGCAGAAGCAACAATTTCAATTTGAAGACCAAAAAGATTGCAAAAAAATTTGAAATCAGTGAAAATGCGGTCAGAAAGCAGTCAAAAAAGATTGCAGCAGTTTTGAATGTGGAACTGGAAGATAAAAGAAAAAAACGCGGCTAAAGTGACTGCTTTTAGTCACAGGTAGGGGTGTTTTTCAACTCAGAATAGTACGAATCAGACAGGAATTCCTTGCCTGCAAGAATCTCATCCAGGTATTTTCTCTCAGGTTTTAACCCATTTTGTGTTTGGTTTGGGTTTGCAACGTACACTAGGCATTCCAAAAACCCATTGGCAGTTTTTACAGACATGTATGTTTTCTCATAGTGTTTGGGCCAACCTTCATCCTTGTCTAATTTGTTAAGAACATCTTTGGATTTAATTTTGTAAACAATGCCCTCGACACACGAATTTTCTTTTGGTGATATGTTTGAGTATGCAGTTCCGGGTTTACCCGATGCAATTTTGTCAAAAACAATTTCCCATCCGTCAATTTTTCCACTAAATTTTTCATAGAAATCAACGCTGCGTTTTATTTTTAGCTTGTGTTCGTCCATGTTTGAACCGTAAGCAAAATAATATTCAAGATTTGAACTAGCCAATTTATTTCTCATCCTCATTGTCATCTGAATTCCTTTTTTCTTTTTTCTTTAGGAAATCCTTTTTCCATTTTTCGTATGCCTTGTCATTGGAAGATTTCTTTTCTTTAGTTAATGAATCCTTGATTTTATCCAAGTTTTTAGCCATACTTTTTTGCAATTTTTCCATGTCCTCTGGAGTTAATTCTCTTGTGAGAAGTTTACCTTCTCTTGTATCTTTTTTTCTGTCGGCTTCGCATGTGGGGCATTCGCATTGATTGATCTCATGCTCCTCATTGTAATCAAAAAGCATATGTTCTATGTCCACTAGTACCTCACGTATCTGCTTTGCAGTTGATCTGTCGCAGCTTTCAAGGATTGTTCCAAACAACCCCATCAGAGTTTCAAAATCCCCTCGGGTTAATCTTTTTTTGTTGTTCATGTTAACCATAGTCGGCAAGACTATTGGTGGATGCAAATGCAAAGTGCAGAAAAAATATGCATTCTAACTATTATTTCTAAGATTTTTAATTCTAACATGTAATTGAGCGTAAGAAATGGGATTTTTTTTGGATTTTTTAGGTTTTTTGCGCTTAGTTTTTGTGGTTTCAGGTGTTCCTTCTAATTTTTTTTCAAATATTTTTAATATTAAATTATACTCTTTATTTTCAACCCCAACTTTTTGATTTGAATTTATTATCAATGAATAATCTTCTAATGCTTCAGTTAAAATTTCTGCAATATTTTTGCTAGTGATATTTTGACAAATTGTTTCAGGGTTAAATCCAATCCATTGTTGATTTAGTGCTTTAATTATCTGACCCGAAGATATCGTGTCAACAATTAATTTTTTTGGACTAAGTGCATTATCAGATATATTCATAGACAAAAGGGATTTTTTATCTCCAACACATTCCAACCAATGTTTGAATATTTTTTTGTTCAAATTTTCTGGTTTGAGATCATTGTTTCTATTAATTTTTATTTTTATGTTTAATTCTTTTATAATATTTTTTAAAATTATATCATCGGTAAAATCAGATAATAAATACAAAAAGTAAAGTGCAGAAATTTTTTTAGATTTTAAAATATTGTCTGGTACGCAGCTGTAAATGGTTGTCAAAAATGAAATGTTCTCTGAATTGATTTTATAATGTGTAGAATCAAAAATAATTTGATTTTTTTTATGTTTTTTGATTTTTTCAAGTTCTGGAATGTTGTTTTTTAATTTAAAAATTTTATCATCAGTATTTCTTTTACCTGATTCATCATTATCAATAAAAACATATGATTCCGGAAAATTTACAGATGGCTCTACCCTACTAAGATATTCAAATTTACGTTTAGATTTTTCAAGTATTGCAATATTAAAAAGAAGGCTTTTGGGAACGTATTGAAATTCATCAGTACCTGCATCATCTGGATTTTCGGGGATGGAGTCCTGTTCATTATCTAAAGTATTATCAAGAAATGTCTTTTTCCAGGCGTAAAAACTCTCAGAGTCAGCAAATTTTTCCCCAGATAAGTCATTCAGGCCTAAAGATTGAAATGAATTTGCAAGTCCAACGATTGCGTGAATGTTTCCAGAATTATAATCCAGACATAACTTATACTGTTTTATTGCAGCACCAAATTTGTTTTTTGAAAAATAAAAATCCCCACATAACGAATGAATTTGTTCTTGAATTTCTTTAAAATTTTCATTTTGAGTTTCAGGAATAATTTGTTCCTTTAATTTTTCTTCTAGTTTTTTGCCTCTAATTTTTTTCCCAGATTTTAAATAAAAAAATATTTCCAGATTATCCTGTACATTTTTGTTGTAACCATCAGACATTTGGATCTCCTTCTAATTTTTCAATTAGGCGATTTGTTTCTTCTCGTAATGAGGTTTTTGCTTTTTTTTGCTTTTTAAACCAACTAGAGTAGAAGAATTTCAATTTTTCTTCAGGATGTGTTTCGTTTGATATTTGATTTAGCCACGATAATTGATTTCTAACATTCTCTCTGTTGGCGGAGTGAACATTATCAATAGACTTCCTTCTAACTTCTAATGCTGTTTTTATCATACCAACAATACCCGTTAAAATTTTGTCTAAATTGTTTTGAATGAATTCAACATCATCTATTTTAGCATTAAGGAGATCATGGACACTTAGATTTCTTGAATAAATGAAATCAAAAATTTTTTTATTATGTAAATCAAATTTTCCTGGGTTTGGATTGCCCTCCTGCCAGAATCTAAATAAAGCAAAATCACTTAACATTGTAAAAATTCGTTTAGGCGAATTGTAAGTATTACATAGTGATACGACTTCTCCAAGACTTTTTTCAGAAAACTTTTTCTCAAGTTCAACAAAAAAGTCTTTTTCCGCGTAATTATTTTCTGATAATATGTTTTCCATTTCTTCATAGAATTGGGGAAATGGATTACTACGAGTAATTAGCGTTGGAAGTTCATCAAGATAAGTTAGAACAAAAGATGGATTGTTGATTTCAGTTATAATTTTAGATTTGATTTTTGATTCTAACAGGGCACAAAATAACATCAAAAATTCAGCTTTTACAGGAGGAGCATCAATTCCATGCTTTCTTAAATGCCTTTCATACTCCCTTTGTTTTTTAACAATTCCAGATTCAATTTCAGGATTATGAGGATCTTCAAAACTCATTATATCTAATTTCACCTCCCATTGATAATAAATTTTGAAACAGGTAACTGGAGATAGACAACTTTTTAGAATTAACACACAATCAATACACAATCAAAACACATTACATTTTAAATGCAAAGTGCAGATTTTTTCTGCAGTTATTTTTTACGTGGTAGATATCTTACGGCAATATCTCCATCTTCTGTTGTCTTGTAAGCCGGTTGAGAATGGGTTCTTAATTCCCACACTGGATCATCCTCTTCTTCAGATGTGTTGTGGTAAACGTCGTACTCCGGAAGAATTTCAATCAGGTTGCTCTCTTTAAGATTATTCAAGCTGGTAACTGATGGTCTTCTTCCAAGTTTTCTTTCAAGATCAATGCGAGTAATTTGTCCTTTAACAGTATATGGCTCTTCACTGTCAGGTGTTTCTGAATGTCCCGTGGGCTTTACGGTAAATTCAGATTCGGCAATAATTTTTAAAATCTCTTGTGCTTTTCCGGACAAAGATTTTCCCCAGTTAACAGGTACGGAGATTTCCCTTGCCCACTCTCCATCCTCGTTTTCTTTGTTGTCCACGTAAAATGGAACAATTCCTATGTTGTAGATTGCAAATATTTGTGCTGCTGCAGCAATGTTGGTTCCCCCACTAATTTCCAATGCAATGTTTTTTAGAATTACATCATGAACTTTTTGTTCATCTTTAACTATCTCATCAATTCTTATTTGCAATTCATGAATGTCATGGGCATCATCATAAATTTCAGGAATTATTTCAATATGCTTGTGTACTCGTTTTAGTTCTTTGATGGTGTTTTTTGCTAGTTTTCCATAATCAATCAAGCCCCCACTACCACAATGTTTGCATTCAGATGTTCCGACATCTCCATCTCTGCTAGGAGGCTGATCTTTGTCACATGTGTGCAACAAGTGAATTCTTTTTAGATTGTGACCCCTTTCTCTGATGAAATGTTCGACATGTTGTGGATGCTTGCCAATTAAAGCAATCAAGACAGTAATTTTTGGGCTAGCCATGTAGTAATTCAAAATACCTTTCTATTTATGGATCACGCAAATCTAAAGTGCAGATTTTTTCTGCACTTTGCATTTGCACCCACCAATAGATTTGCTGTCTATGGTTAACATGATTAGTACAACTATCAAACTAATCCCGCGTTACAAGGGCTACAATATTGTAACAAAATCGGTATCGCACATACTTGATTACGGCGAGGACACCGTTGAACTATGCTATGTCCTAACAAGGAATATGGGGGCTCTGCTTTAAAATGGCTTTAGAGCAAAAGCGTCCTGACGCCTCAGATGTGGCAGCATCAAAGGCCCTATCCAAAAAATATGGCCAGATGAAATGTACGTGCTGTTCCAGGTTAATCCCATGTGAGGTAGTTCTGTATCATGGCAACTCAAATGATCCAACAAGTGTGGACAGGGTTCCTTTGCACATACCCTGTGCATACTGCAACAAGTGGCTTGGACACCTGGAGTCTGA
>Ga0233433_10003952_pt1 | contig 11662 bp, 8 predicted proteins | sample SI_122_August201_5_FD_179868 | JGI IMG/M metagenome (GOLD analysis project Ga0233433, IMG submission 179868) | Seawater microbial communities from Saanich Inlet, British Columbia, Canada - SI_122_August2016_100_MG | ecosystem: Environmental > Aquatic > Marine > Inlet | place: Canada: British... | reverse complement strand
CCGGGCATTCCTTCGCCTCCGCCCGGTCCACCACCGGGGCCTCCGGGCATTCCTTCGCCTCCGTCCGGTCCACCACCAGGGCCACCGGGCATGCCTTCACCAGCGCCCGGTCCGCCACCGGGGCCGCCTGGTCCACCGCCACCTTCGCCTGAGGGTGTGCCGCCTTGATTGTCGTCGCCTTTTTCGTCTTCGGCTTCCTTGTCTTTTTTACAGCTCGCACTGAGCAGAAGGCTCAACAGTAGCGCGGGGAACAGGGTGTGCAGCAGCGTGGGTTTCATAGGTAAAGAATAAGGGATGATGCGCCCGCGTCAATGCGTGTTGTGAAAAAAACTGCGTCAGCCGTGCGAGTGACCGTGATCGTGATCGGTGGTTTCGGGTGGGTCGACCAGTTCGATCTCAGCGTGTTCGGCGATGAACTCAACGACTTTTTGCTCCATTATTTGGTTTTGGATCGCGCTGATTTGATTGTTGTCGGCCAACTCTTTCATGTGTTGCTGGGGGTCCTTGCCCATTTGCTGGGCTTGCATGGCGATGGCGCGCAGGACTTCTTCACGTGCAACTTCGAGTTTCTCCGCTTGGGCAATGCGTGGGTGAATGAAAAACCACCGCGCGCGGTCCATGGCGATAGGGTTGGCTTCGGCCGTGATTTGTTCCTTGGCCTTCTCAATATCTTCTTCCGAAGCCCCGCCGGCGCGCCGCGTGCGCACCATACTTTCCACTACGACGCGTAGTTCATTTTGCTGAACTGGTTCAGGCACATCGAAGCTCACTTTTTTCATCAGTTCCTCGTGCACTTGCGCGCGTACGACGCGCATGGCCTCGCCCTCCTGATTGGACTTTAAATCATCCCGCACGCCTTCGCGCAGTTTCTCCACGCTTTCCGCTTCCCAACTTTTGGCAAATTCATCGGTCAACTCGGGCATGACCTTTTCTTTCACCTGCATTACCTTCACTTCGTAAATCACATTCAGCCCCTGCAATTTCGGTTGGCTGGGAAACTCGTCGGGGATGGTGACTGTCACCGTGCGTTCCTCACCGGGCTTGGCGTCGATGAGTTGTTTGGTGAAGCCCGGGATGAAATGATCGTGCTCATCGGCGTGTACGTGCAGTGGGAAGTTTTCCTGCTTGGTCATTCCACGCGCGGTGGGCGAGAAGTCCGTGAGCGGCTTACCATCGCTGGTGCCGGTGAAGCTGACCACCACATAGTCGCCCGCTTGCGTGCCGCGCTCCTGCTCTTTGTATTCGGCGCGGCCTTCGCGGAGTTTATCCAGTGCGTTGTCCACGTCGGCATCGGAAACTTCGAGCTTCGGTTTTTTGGCGGGCAACCCTTTGTACTCCGGCATTTCAAAATCCGGTGCGGTCTCCACCGTGGCCAAAAAATTCAACGCTTCGCCGCGTTTGAAGTTGACCTCCTCTACCTCCGGCTGCAGCAGCGGTCGAATTTCGTTATCCTCCAAGCCTTTGCGATAGCAGTCATTGAGCAACTGCTCGCGCACTTGATCCTCAATTTTTCCGGCAAACTGCGCCGCCACCTTGGCCTCCGGCGCTTTGCCCTTGCGATAGCCCGGCAGATTGGCTTGTTTGCGAAACGTGCGCGTGACTTCGGCGAATGCCGCGTCTACATCTTCTGCCGGAAGTTCAAAGCGCAGTTGCTTTTTGCACGGCGCTAATTCAATTATTTCAACTTTTACATTCACGATAAAACCCATTTTTGGGGCCGCCCAACCTAGAAGCGTGGTAAACAGGCGTCAAGCATTGAGGCGTATTTGCCTCGTCTTTGAATAATCTATTGCTAGGCTCGTCAGCTGTCGTAACTAATTATGATTGCACGTATCATTCTATCGCTGACCGTGGCGTTTTCTGCGGGAGTTCAAGCTCAGGAGAAGGCCGTATGGCAGCAGAAACTTTCCAAGCATTTACAGGCGGATTTCCCCTATACCAAGGCGGCCGTTCGCACGCAGTTTCCTAAGAACAACGTGGCTAACAAGGGAATGGCCATCATTGTTGGTCGTGAGGCGTTCATGTGTTTTGACACGGATTTGCTGCGTTGGGCAGCTGGTTGGACCGGAGGCTATATCACTGAAGATGGGGTGAGTTTTAAGGGTAATCACGGGGCCAGCCCACGCATTGCAGGCGAGCAGAAATTTGGGACCTCTCCCATCGCTGGTTGGGCTGATGCCAAAGGCTCCTTTGCAGATTCACGCCCCGAGCCTTTTGGCCCATTGCCTCGTAAACATGTACAATGGCTTGGCAACTATGTGGCGGATGACCAAGTGGTGCTTAGCTATAGGGTGCACGGTGTGTGCATTCTTGAGCAACCGGGAAGTATCGAAAAGGATGGGCAGACGATTTTTGTGCGCAGCATTAAATACGAGAATATTTCTGCCGACCTCGTGACAATGGTTTGCGAAATGGAAAACGCCAAGGGTGGGATGGAAGATGGCGTGGCGATTCTGGTGGCTGGCGATCAAGTCACGCAAGTGGCACTGATGAATGCGCCCAAGGGCAGCGTGTTGGAGGTGCAGGAAAATAAACGAGTTGTGGCCAGGCTTGCCAAGGGAACGAAATCCGGCACATTACAGATTCACATCTGGAGAGGAGCCAAAGCCGATCTTGCCCAATTCGCCATCTTGGCCAAGGCATCGGCCAAGGCTGAGTTTCGCAAGGAGGGTAAGAATCGCTGGCCGGATCCGGTGGTGACCCAAGGCGTGATGAACGCTAGCAAGACACCTGATGGCGCGTATGTGACCGATGTGATCACTTCGCCGGAGAAGAACCAGTGGAATCGCCGTGTGCGTTTTGGCGGGTTGGATTTCTTCAGCGATGGCAATCGGGCGGCACTTTCAACATGGGATGGTGATGTTTGGGTTGTGACCGGCTTGAAGAATGAAAACCTCAAGGACCTGAAGTGGACACGCTTTGCCAGCGGTGGGTTTGAGACACTGGGCCTAAAAATTGTGGACGATGTTATTTACACCTCCGGACGTGACCAAATCACTCGCTATCACGATCTGAACAAAGATGGCGAAGCCGACTACTATGAGAGCTTCAACAACGAAATCACCAGCTCTCAGGGGTTCCATGAGTTTGTGTTCGACTTGCACACGGATAAGGAAGGCAACTTTTACACCATTAAGGCTGGTCCTGTTCGTGGAGGTGGCCGCGGCTTCGGCGGAGGTGGAGGTAATGGCAATATCTCACGCCATGCCGGTAGCCTGATGAAGATCGATAAGTACGGCAAAAAACTCACCGTGGTGGCTACAGGTTTTCGCGCTCCAAACGGGATGGGTGTTGGCCCAGATGGTCAATTGACCAGTGGTGACAACGAAGGTTCATGGGTGCCACGGTGTCCGGTTAATTGGATTCGTGAAGGTGGATTTTATGGGGTGGAAACACTCGCACACAAAACACCCGTGCCTAAACATGACAAGCCGCTTTGTTGGCTGGACAAGGGTTGGGATAACTCCGGTGGCGGGCAGGTTTGGGTGACCAGTGATAAGTGGGGTCCATTCCAAGGTGAGTTGCTGCACACCAGCTATGGTCGTTCCTCGATCTATCTGGTGCTTAAAGAAGAGGTGAACGGCCAGATGCAGGGAGGGGTGGTGAAACTGCCGTTGCGCTTTACCTCCTCTGCAATGCGACCTCGATTTAATCCGAGTGATGGCCACCTGTATGTTGCTGGCCTGAAGGGTTGGCAGAGCAACGCTGCTCGCATTACGGGCCTTGATCGTGTTCGCTACACAGGCAAAAAAGTATATACTGTGCGCGGACTCAAGGTGAATAAGGCCGGTGTGCATCTTACCTTTACACAACCGTTGGATGTGAAGTCGTCATCGGACTCAGAGAATTACGCCATCACTCGATGGAATTATCAGCGTACTCAGAATTATGGATCGCCAACCTTCAAGGTGAGCAATCCTAAGGAACGAGGGAATGAAGGAGTGAAGATTACAGGCGTCGTACTATCTGCAGACCGCAAGACCGTGACGCTTTCCGTGGAGGATCTTCGCCCATGCGATCAGCAGCTTATTAGGTTCAATGTTGAGGCGGCTGATGGCACCAGTATCCGAACCGAGGTAATGCATACGATTCACGCCTTAAAGTAACCACCGCCTTGCCTCTTTTCGGTTAACGCGCTAAAAGGGTCGTCGCTCCTAAGTATGCGGAAACTCATTGCCATCTGTCTATTCGCCTCAGTATTTTTCGCCGGTGCGCAGGTTGCTGAGCTGCAGCCAGGTCTTGCGCTTACTTGGCGGGTTGGCGAGTCGAAGGCATTAACCGTGGTGCCGAATCTTTGGCTGTACGTGCCTGCAGGTCACTCGCCTTCACCCTTTGTGCCGGCGGGCCGCTTCACCGCTACTTTCGAGGGATTTGTGAATATTGATTTGCGAGGCGATTATTCCTTCCTCGTTACGGGCAAAGGCGGTGTGAAGTTGGAGGTGAATAATGCTGTGCTGCTTGATCTCAAAGGCATTGGTGGCGTGGCGCAGGCCAAAACAAAAACCGTACGGCTGAACAAAGGCGCCAACGCCATCAAGGTCATCTACAGCAGTCCCAGCAAAGGCGATGCGCAGTTGCGGCTTTTCTGGAGTGAACGCCCCGACAAACCACTCCCGCACGAGCCTATCCGCAATGGACAGCTCACGCATCTGCCCAACGCGCCGCTCACGCAGGCGAGCCTTGTGGAAACTGGCCGCGAAATTTACCTCGAGCACCGCTGCCACCGCTGCCATGTCAGCGAAGGCGTGGGTATTCCGGAACTGGCCATGACTGGCCCTGACTTTACAGCCATTGGCGATCGCCGGCATCGCAGTTGGATGGCCCAGTGGATTCTTGACCCTAAAGCCCAACGTTCATCCGCGCGCATGCCAAAGTTGTTACACGGCGAGACTGCCCCCGCCGAGGCCGCTGCGATGGCTGCGTATCTTTCCACCCTCAAAGGTCCAGCCAAGCCAGCCAAGGAATTCCCAAAAGCTGATTTCGAGGTCGCAGAAGAATTAGCCGGTCAGCTGAATTGCGTTGGTTGTCACACGCTTCCCGGCACGGCGGGGGTAGAGGGCAAGCTATCGCTCAACCACATTAATCATAAATTCCCAGCAGGCGAGCTAGTCGATTTTCTGCGTGCTCCAGATCGTCATTATGCGTGGACGCGAATGCCGAAATTCGGCATCACCGCGCAGGAGGCGTGGAATCTTTCCCAATGGCTGCGCGTCAAGGCTCAAGCCTACGCCGAACCGAAAAGGGATGATAATCCCGTTGGAATTGCTCACGGCAAAAAATTAGTTACCACCCGTGGCTGCATCAATTGCCATAATCACAAGGGTGAGAATAAATTTACAGCACCCGATCTTAGTTCGCTGACTGTCGACAAATGGATGGGCGGTTGTCTTGCCGAAAAGGCTGATGGCAAAACGCCGCACTTTGGGTTCGCGCCCGATCAACGCAATGCTCTGCGTGCCTTTGCCACCACCGGCCTCGAGTCGTTACATCGGCATGATCCTGCGGAATTTGCCCGGCGCCAGATGCGTGTGCTTAATTGCAATGTTTGCCACGGAGAACTTGAAGGGTTTCCAAAATTAGACACCATTGGTCTGAAGTTGAAACCCGAGTGGATGCAGTTGCTTTTCGAAGGCTCATTGAAGCAACGCCCACGACCGTGGTTGCCTCATCGCATGCCAGCTTTCCCCGCGCGCGCCAAGGTGCTCGCGGAGGGCCTTGCCATGTCGCACGGGTACGCGCCCAAAACATCTGTAGAAAAGATGCCAGTTAATGCCAAGCTCGCCGAGGTTGGCCGCAAGCTTGTGGGAGTGGATGGGGGCTTTTCATGCGTGGCATGTCACGGTGTAAAGAACCGGGATCCATTGCAGGTATTTGAGGCGCAGGGGGTTAATTTCGCCCGAGCAGGAGCACGTTTGCATCCGGATTATTATTTACGTTGGATGCTTGATCCGCTCCGAGTCGACTCGCAATCGCGCATGCCAGATTATTTTGACGAAGATGCGCGAAGCGTATTGGTAGATGTGTTGGAAGGTGATGCCAAGAAACAGATTGAAGCCATCCGTCAATATTTGAGGCAGGGAAACCAAATGAAAATTCCAACGATGCAATAGGGCAACAAAACAAATTTAATAATGAAAAATATCAATGCACTTCTCATGGGCGCCCTAATAAGCGCGACTACACTCACGGCGCAAGCCGAGGGTAAATGGATCACTCTCTTTGATGGGAAAAAAGTTACGGGCCTCCGAGGTTATGGCCAAAAAGGTTTCCCTAGTGGCGGATGGAAGGTGGAGAATGGCACCATAAAAACCATTCCGCGTGGCAAAGGCGGCAAGCCGCGTGACCTCGCGACGGACATGAGCTTTACTGATTTCGAATTTGAATGCGAATGGAAGGTTTCTCCTGGAGGCAACAGCGGTATTATGTACCGCGTATTGGAACAGAAAAAGCCGGCTTATGTCACGGGGCCGGAGCTTCAAGTACTGGATGATGAGCGGCATCCAGATGGAAAAATCCGTTTTCCCCTGCGTACGGCAGGCTCACTCTACGAACTCATTGGTAAAGGGATGAAGGACAAGCCTTACAACAAGGCTGGCGAATGGAATAAGGTGCGCATTGTGTTTAAGGAAAACAACGTGCAGCACTGGCTCAATGGCGCGAAGATCGTTGAGTACACTTGGGGCAGTGACGAGATCAAGGCACTCATCCAAAAGAGTAAATTCAAGACATGGGAAGGTTTCATGCAGCAACCGCAGGGTCATATCGTTATCCAGCATCATGGCGAAGAGGTCTGGTACCGGGCCATTCGCGTGCGAAAGCTGTAGAACTTGCGCAAACCTCAAAGACCATTTACAAAAGCCGCATGACATCCATGCGGCTTTTTTTTGTGACCCTTTCCTTCTCCGTGCCCGGCTTGTTTGCCGGTGAACTCAACTCGCTGACCGAGGCCGAGCAAAAGGCCGGTTGGCAGCTTCTTTTTGACGGCAAAGACATCAACAAGCACTGGCGCAACCTTGGCCAGAAAGGTGTGACCGGCGAGGGTTGGGCGATTGAGAACGGGGTGCTTGTGAAGCTGCAGGGCAAGAAAGCTGGCAACCTCCTCACGCGGCGGACGTGGACGGATTACGAGTTTAGGTGGGAGTGGAAGGTTGGCGCCAAGGGCAACAACGGCGTCAAGTACATGGTGCTCGAGAAGCGCGGCGCTATTGGTCACGAGTACCAGATGATTGATGACAGCTTCTGGCTGAAGCAGCCGTTGAGCCTAACCGCAACGTTCTACGCGGTGTTGCCGCGCGAGTTAAAGCTGACCGAGCCGGTGCGCATCAATAAATGGAATCAGTCGCGCATCAAGGTGGCTGGCCAAAAGGTGGAGCATTGGCTCAATGGCGAGAAGGTGCTGAGCTACACGCTGGGCAGCGAGCGTGTGTTGGCGGGCGTGGCCAAGAGCAAGTTCAAGAAATTCGAGGGCTTCGGCAAAAAGGTCACCGGCCACATTTTGTTGACCGATCACAACGACCGGTGCGAATTCCGAAGCCTGAAGATCCGTGAACTCTCAGCAAAATGACCAGCCAAGATGCTGTCATTGACCCCGTTTCTATCACTCGCGCCTTGCGTGGTGTTTATTCAACCCGTCTGCTCTGTGCTGCCGTATGTCATCTGAAGGTGTTTGAACACGCGGTGGATGGCAGTCACACCCTTGAATCATTACAGGCAGAACTTGGGTTGGCTGAGCGCCCAACCAATGTCCTTCTTCCGGCCCTACGCGCAATGGGTCTGCTTACGCTCGAGGCTGATTGCGTGGTAGTTACCGACGCCGGTCGTTATCTCTGTGAAAGGGAACCCTGTCATCTCATCAATTATGTTGGCGGTGAGGCAAATGATCCCGGCGTGCTGGAGATGGTTGAGCGCCTGCGTCATGACGGTTTGCCGGGTGAGACCGGCATTTCATTCGTCAAGGACGATGCGGCTCCTTCGCCCATGGATGATCCCGAGGCTGCGCGACGTTTCACCTTGGCGCTGGCGGGTCGTGCCCGGCTGCTTTCCCCTTTGGTTGCCAGGGCCATGCCGTCTACCGGGCATCTTCTTGATATTGCCTGCGGTACCGGCTTATTTGCCTTCGAATGGCTTCGTCTCAATCCTGCCGCGCGTGCAACGCTGATTGACACCTCCGAGGTACTGGCAGTTGCCCGAGAATTTTCTGCCGAGTATGGCGACGTCGTTGATCGGATCGATTTTCTTCCTGCAGATATGCTGGTGGATCCTCTTCCCGAGGCCGACCTCATCCTTGCCGGCAGTCTTTTCCATGATTGGCCGACAGGAACCTGTGTCGATCTCATGCGTCGCTTTGCTGCCGCGCTCCATCCGGATGGTCAACTTTTTATCCACGATGTTTATTTGAATGATTCAATGGATGGTTCCTTGCCCGCCACGGACTATTCCGCTCAGCTTTTTCAGCACACCAAGGGCCGCCTTTACAGCCGCGCAGAATACGGATCATGGATGACAGCAAGCGGCCTCGAACCCACTGATCACCATACCCCCACTCAACTCGAGTACGCCCTCATTGCCTGTCGGAAACCGGAGTAGCCGAAAGCGGCACTTGCTCCATCTTGTTTCCGGTGAGAGATGAATTCCTTTATTTAGTTTGATTTCTTGCCGATGCAATAGAGGTGCTTTTGACCTCGAATGAAAATCTGGCCTTGGCTCACGGCAGGACTGCCGGAGACCAGTTCCTTCAGGTCATTCTTGGCAACCACTTCAAACTCAGCGCCGGGCCGCAACACGGTGGTGATACCCCGGTCGGAGACAAAGTAGGCCAGCCCATTGGCGGTAATGGCCGAGGCACTGTGGCCGCCGCCGAGGCGCTCCATCCAGAGGCGTGTGCCGTCCTCGGCCTTGAGGCAGCTGGCGATTCCGTTATCGGCGACAATTACAAAATACGGGCCCAGCACAACAGGTGAAGGGACATAGGACGCGCCTTTTTTTACCCGCCAGGCGATGTGTGTCTTGGTGATATTGCCGCGTCCTTCGGGGCGGATGGCCAGAATGTGGCGCTCGGGGAAGCCGCCGGTGACAAAGGCGTATTTGCCGTTGTAGACCATCGAAGCCACAAACTGTTCTGTGGGTCCGTCAATAATCCAGTGGCGTTCACCGTTAGTCGGGTCATAGCTAGCGACTGATTTGCTGCCGCAAAGGATCATCTGCTCGCGTTTATCGATTGTGCGGATGATAGGGGTAGAGTAGCTGCGGGTTTTGTTTTCCCGTGGCACCTTCCATTTTATTTCGCCGCTTTTCTGATCTAACGCCGCGAGATAGGCCTCGCCGTCATGGTCTCCATTTACAATGACTAAGTCCCGGTACAAAACCGGGCAGGCATTGAAGCCGTGGGCACTGATAAATCCACCCACGTTGCGGGACCATTTCTTTTGTCCTGCCATATCAAAGGCGGTCACCACGAAGGAGCCGGGGGTAATCAGGCGCGCGCCTCCGACATTGGGCGCGGTGATCTTGCGGTCATCCACCTTCATGGCTGTCACATAAATCATTTTGCCATCGGTAACCGGGGTGCTGGAGGCGCGGCTATTGAGCCGGTGCAGAGTTTCCAATGGAGTTTTGAGGACGGTGCTCTGCCAGAGTGTTTTGCCGTTACGGCGGTCCAGGCATAGGAGAACGCGCTCTTCCTTCTCAGGGAGGCAGGTTAGGAGTAATACCTTGTCTTCCCAGATGACCGGTGAGGAGTGGCCTTTACCGGCGATGGCGACTTTCCACGCGAGGTTTTCGGTGGTGCTCCACCGGGTAGGGATATTTTTTTCCAAGCTGGTGCCATCACCGCGCGGCCCGCGCCAGCCCGGCCAGTTTTCCGCGCACAATGAAAATGAAACGACGAAAAAGAGTGCTATGAAACGCATGGCGAAAGTTTATGGATATGGCCACCGCGAGCAAGAGTTTTTGGTATTTCAGAGAATTCCGGTTGACGTGCGTGCGGTTTGCAGGAAATCCTGCCCCTGCCTATGGTGAAGATTCAACGCGCTCTCATTTCGGTTTCGGACAAGGACGGATTACTGCCGTTTGCAAAAACGCTGGCGGAGGCCGGTGTGGAAATTCTCAGCACCGGCGGTACCGCGCGCGTAATGCGCGAGGCGGGGCTCACGGTCATCGATGTCAGCGATTACACTGGCTTCCCCGAGATGATGGATGGTCGCGTGAAAACGCTGCACCCCAAAGTGCACGGCGGGCTGCTGCATCTGCGCGGCAATGCCGAACACGAAGCCGCGTGTGCCGAGCACGGCATCGAGCCGATTGATTTGGTGGTGGTGAACCTCTACCCCTTCGAAGCCACCGTGGCCAAACCGGATGTGACGCTGGAGGACGCCATTGAGAACATCGACATTGGCGGTCCATCCATGCTGCGGAGTGCTGCAAAAAATCACGAGAGCGTGACCGTTATTGTCGATCCTAGTGACTACAAGGTTGTGGCGGAACAAATCCAATCCGCCGGTGGTACCACGCTCGAGTTGCGCCGTACCCTCGCTGTGAAGGTGTATGCGCGCACCGCCGAATACGACGCTGCCATAGCGGCGCATTTGCAAACTGCATTCGGCGACGGAAGCACTGAGGAGACGTCTGAAGAGTTGCCGGCCGAATTGATGGTACAGGCCCCCTTGGCGCAAACATTGCGCTACGGCGAGAACCCCCACCAACGCGCCGGCTTGTACGGCAAGTTTGACGAGTACTTCGAACAACTGCACGGCAAGGCGCTTTCGTACAACAACATCCTCGACGCCACTGCCGCTGCGAATTTGATCTGTGAATTTACGGAGGACGTGCCGACGCTGGCTATCCTCAAGCACACCAACCCTTGCGGTATGGGGCAGGGCGCGAGCTTGCGCGAGGCATGGGACCGCGCGTTCGCCACGGACAACCAAGCGCCCTTCGGCGGCATCATCGCCGTTAACCAACCACTTGATGGTGACTGTGCGGAAGCCATAGCGGAAATTTTTAGCGAAGTCATCATCGCGCCGGAATTCACTGACGAAGCTAAAGCCATTTTGCAGAAGAAAAAAAACCTACGCCTGCTGCGGGTGCTTAAAAACCCCTTCACCGCTGTTGCGTGGGACGTGCGCAATACGGGCGCCGAATCATTTTTGGTACAGGAACGTGATATCAAGATCACTATGGCTGATGATCTCAAGGTGGTTACCAAGCGTGAGCCGACAGAGGATGAACTCAATGCCATGCTCTTTGGCTGGCGGGTGGTGAAGCACGTGAAGAGTAATGCGATTGTCTACTGTGCTCCCGGCACCACGCTCGGCATCGGCGCGGGCCAGATGAGCCGGGTGGATTCAAGTAAGATTGCGGTGTGGAAAGCGGGGGAGGCCGGTTTGTCACTCGCAGGCAGTGTGGTGTGCAGTGACGCTTTTTTCCCCTTTGCTGATGGACTCATTGCTGCAGCAGAAGCCGGTGCTACGGCAGCCATTCAACCGGGCGGATCGGTAAGGGATGAGGAAGTAATTGCTGCAGCCGATGAGCGTGAAGTGACCATGGTCTTTACCGGCACGCGCCATTTCCGGCACTAATAAAAAATGAGCGAGTTGCAAATCCACATCACCCGCAAAGGAGAGCAGCATGGCCCGTATCCGGAGGCCAATGCACGCGAGATGAT
>Ga0233433_10003942_pt1 | contig 11679 bp, 6 predicted proteins | sample SI_122_August201_5_FD_179868 | JGI IMG/M metagenome (GOLD analysis project Ga0233433, IMG submission 179868) | Seawater microbial communities from Saanich Inlet, British Columbia, Canada - SI_122_August2016_100_MG | ecosystem: Environmental > Aquatic > Marine > Inlet | place: Canada: British... | reverse complement strand
TAGGTGTATGTGTTTATTAGACGCAAAGGTTGCTTTAATAAGGCATTTTATTTAATAAATTGCTTTATTGTGTCTTATTAGCAGGGGATTAGAGTGGGGGGGGGGTAAATAAACTTATGACAAGGATGTTCCTTGGGGGATTTGTCAGCTTCGCATGTATTTAGTGATAAACTTGGGATTACTCTCCCAAAAAAGAAGTATTTATTTTACTGTTTATACGGTCGTAAGCCTTTTTGATTGATTCCGAGTTACGCGTTTCTCTATCCAGTTCATCGAAGGCATCCTGTTTACGTCGCGCCTTTTTCTTCAGGAACTCCTGATACAATTCATACGCTTCTTCTTCAATGGTCTCTATTTTGGCTAACCGCTCTTCATACTCCTGTTTGGATATGCTCCCGGTATTGAATCGGGCGCAGAGCTCCTGGTATCGCACAATCAAACCCTGCACTGTTTGATCCCAGTCGATGCCGGTTTTTTTGCCAAAACTGATTTCCGGACCCGCTCCGAATAGAAAGTTTCCGACCTTAAAGCCAAGGGTAATACGCCCGTCTTCTGATTTATGGACTGAGCAGTCCTGCTGTTCCACCATGATATGTTTGGTGCGGGTATTGTCGAGGTACAGCTTGATTTGATCCGCGTAGACAAGGCTTGGCATGAATATTACCAGGCCTGCTAGAATAAATTTAATGTGCGGTAGCATCTTGCTTGCATCTCCTTCGACTTTTAACGACTTCTAATTTTTCCCTTCATTTCTTCCATCATATCTTCTAACTCGTCTTCAACCTGTTCAAACAGGTCTTGTTCCTTGTATGGCCGGACCTCGGTTAATATTTCCGGTTCTTTGGGAGGGTCTTGTTTTAGTTCAGGCGTAATTTCAGTTGGCTCTGGTTTCTGTTTCGGGACAGGGACTATCCCCGCGTTCTCAGTAGGAGCTTGCTTTTCTTCGGGAGGGTTGGACTCCTGTTCTTGATGCATTGCAAAACTTTGCGAATAGCCAACGGAACGCATCCACTTCATTGCGACAGTGGATTTTATTGAAAAATTCACATCGGTTATGGTTATGCCACTCTTTCCCTTACGGGCAATCATCGAGTTGATGCCTACCATATGACCGTACTGGTCGATCAAAGGACCTCCAGAGTTCCCCTTGTTGATACTCGTCTCTGTCTGGAAAACATCTTTACCACGGGTGCCCTCAAAATTTTCTATAAAACTACTTATGGTCCCCGTGGTTAAAGTCCACAACCCTCCTTGTTCGGGGTGGCCTATGGCCAGGACAGGATCACCAATTGAAGTTCTATTTAAATCGGATAATTCCAGTAGAGGAAGATGGTTGGAATGTTGTGGGCTTTGAATTTTTATAATCGCCAGGTCCAGGCGGTTGGAGTATTTAACCAGGGTGGCTCTAAATTTTCGGGAGGTATCTTTTTTTAAATTCCCTGTTACCCGTTCCGGTTTTAGAAAAACTCTTATCGCATCAAAAGGCTTCTTTCTTTCTTCATTGAAAATCACATGGGCATTGGTGAGAATCAAGCCGTCTTCACTGATTATGGATCCCGTTCCGTTACTGGCAAATCTTTGGCCGCGATCTACTGCGGAGATCAGCACTACGGCCTTAGATGTTTCCTCATATATACTTTTAGGATCAAAATCCCGACCTGAGGCCGGGCTGATGAAACAAAGGCTGAGAGCAATCAGAGGAACCCAGAACCTCATTATGATGCTCCTTCTTTCTTGAGGAGTTCCTGTTCCAGCTCTTCATGGAGTTTGTCAGCCCTTTTCTTTATTTCTTCTCTTACTTCCTTGGATAGTTCCTTGTGTTCATCCAGGTTCTTTTTAAATGATTTAAGGTCCAACCGTGCCAGAGAGAACAACTGATTTTTTCCAGGGTGCTCCCAGTGATCAATAATCATAATTCCTGTAAGCGTTGAATCGGTCAGTGTTTTAATTACCACTTCTACATTCTGCTCTTCAGATGTGGCAGTAAAATCACCTGCTGTAACAGAAGCCTGATAATCCTTACCTAATGATGCGGTATAAAGTTTGAATGTCTTTGCCAGATCGTTCCTGGCTCGGTCGTCTGCTGCTGTTCTTTGTAAGGAATAATTTTTAATTCCAGTAGCTGACCCCACACCATAAAACACCTTGCCATCTGAATCTTCAAAGGCTCCCGGTCCTTTTGTGACCCATTCAGGAGGTTTATAATCCCCTAATGTGGTCCTTGTGGGTTCTGGGGTGCTTGTGCAGCCGCCAATCATGGCCAGAAGCAATATTAACCCCCCAAACAATGAATACCTGTTTCCATTTTTCATTTTATTTTCCTCCCAGGTTTACCAAAATAAGAAATTGCTTAACTTTAAACCTTAATAATGTATAAATAATTTTGAGAAATGGAGCCTGCTTAAAAACCTCTCCAATATTTTATACTACATTTTTCATGCCATGGGTTTTAGGGGCACATTGGACAGGGAGATTCATTCGAATTTCCCAAATTATAGAACAGAAATTACGTAAATGGTGGTAAATTAACGAGTATTCTGATTGGTGGTGAATATTTTTATATGTATACCTCCACCTGGGTATTGCATAATTACAGTTTTTAGTGCATGGATGCATGATTCCATGCATGAATCCATGCATGGATTTTAAGGTATCAGTGAAGATTGGTTGGTTCAATTAGAAACATGATTGTAAAAAAAATAGTACTACAAAAAAGTCCCTCTATTTATATAGGTATTTAGTGACCTGAAATGATTTGAAAGAAATATGAACCGCTGTCTTGTGTCTGATTTTTGTGCTGGGGTATGGATATTGCTCTTTAAACAGTTAGGCCGTATCTGAAATTTTCTTCAAGGGAGTAACGATGCAGTTAAAAACCACCATGACCCTGGCAGGTTCGTTGATTTTAATCATGGTATCCGGTTGCGCGGGGGGGCTGAAAGGATTGGGAGTAGAGCAGGATACAATCCTAGAGGAGTCGGCCCCTTCTTCCTCCCCACGGCCAGACTGGACCCTGAGTAAGGGTCATCCCCGCTTTTCCCAGGACCGGTATCTTATTGGAGTTGGGGTTTCTGAAAAGAATTCAGTCTCCGCTAACGAGTCGGCCCGGTCGAACCTGGCCAAAAACCTGAAGGTCAAGATCCACTCCACAATGGTGGATGTTTCCACAACCGAGCAGGCATATGTTAAGTCGGTCATCGAAACAGAGGTTGATACGGTTCTTGAAGGAGTTGAAATCAAGGATGGCTGGATGGACCAGGGCAAAGGTGTCCACTACTCTCTTGCAGTTGTAAAGCGAAGTCTGGCAGCGTCTACCATCCAGGATAGGATCAGTAAAATCGAATCTGTCCTGAAACGGAATTTGAACGAGGGAACGGAAGCCGAAAACAGGGTTGACGTGATTAATGCCCTTTCAAATTACCTGTCGGGATACCAGAAGGCCCCTACACTCACGCCATTAAAAAGTGCCCTGCACGTAATCACCGGCTCCCGAGAGAATTCCGGATCTCAAGACATAAGTGCGGGTGAATTTGAATCCAGAATAAAGGGCATTGTTCACAATTTAAATCTAGCCACGGTTTCAGGGGACCGGCAAATCGTGAAGACCCAGAAAGGGGTGGCCAAACCCCTTGTGGCAAAAGTTTATCTTCTAAAAGAAGGAAATCAGATCCCTGTTTCCAATATCCCCGTGCTTTTCAATTATGAAGTTGGGCAGGGAGATCTTGAGCAGAAAAAAACCAGCGGGTCTGATGGAATAGCACAAACCACCATTCACAAGATTTCTTCCTATGAGGATTCCAACCACGTGATCGAGGTGAAGCTGGACTATTCCAGGATTCGCTCCAATTTTAATGGAGATTTTGTTGAAAAACTTCTTTCACCCCTGAAAAACAAGAGGGCAACTTTTAATTATGCTGTCCAAACTCCCAAATGGGCTTCCAACAAATCCCAAGGCTGGCGAAAGAGTATCACCGACCTGAGCAATCAACTCATAAGAAATATTCCTCCAGGAAAAAATCCTCTCTTGGGAGTGATGCCCTTCAAGGACCTCAGATACGAACGGGTCACACCTTTCAGCCGTGTCCTGAACGAAGATATTAAAACCCTTCTTGCGCGGGCTGACGATCTTAAACTAAAGGAAATCGAATTTACTGAAGACCAGCAGCCAAGGGAAATCGCAAAAGCCAACGGTCTTGACTATTACGTGAGTGGTTCCTACAGGATGGAGAGAGGAGGCCTTGAGGTCAGGTCCCGATTGATTAACACCCAGACAAAGACTATTCAGTCCTCGGCGAATATTCTTATAGAAAGAAAAGAGCTGAACCCGGAAGACATTGCGTTGATTGATACCATGGCAGATGAATTCAAGTCTGCCCAAAAGAAGAAAAATTATCAAGAGCAACTTGAAAAACTGGTTGCTGCCAAACCTCATAAAGCGACCTTTAAAGCCAAGGTGTGGACAGATAAAAAGGAATACGAGATTAACGAAAAAATAGTTTTTTATGTCAAAGCAGATAAAAACGGTTATTTAACCATGCTTGATGTCGGGCCAAATGGGAATATCACCGTAATTTTCCCAAACAAATACCACCGGGAAAACTTTATTCGTGCGGGAGTGACCTACCAGGTTCCGTCTCCGAATTATGGATTCGAGTTTGATGTCCAGGGGCCAGCCGGATTGGAACGGATCAAGGCCATTGTTACATTAAATAAGGTTTCTCTTTTGAAGCTTGATTTGGATAAAGGCTTTCACAGTGTAAAAGGGGAAACGACTCGCGGCACCAGGACGATTCAGGCCCTGTCAAAGCAGGTTGACTCTGTAGACAGTTCTGCATGGGCCGAAGCCTATTCAGAAATATTCATCTTTAAGAAGGGTGAAACATATACAAGGGGGTCTAGAAAAATCCCGATTCTTGAAGAACCTAAAAAACCAATCGACATGATCGGAACTTTTGGTAATGAAGAGGAAAGAAATGAATAAACTCCATTTAAATGGGATTTTCTTAATCGTATTTTTATTCCTCTGGGCATTCACTGACCCACCCCTAGCACACGCAGACAACTTCAGCGCGGATAGAAAATTATCATTCAAAGAGCAGAATAAAAAGGCTCAGCGAGGGGATGCTGAAGGGCAATTCTGGTTGGGTGTTAGATATTATAATGGACTAGGAGTACCTAGGGATTACAAAGAAGCTGTCAAATGGTACCGCCGGTCGGCTGATCAAGGACATGCTAAAGCACAATTCAATCTCGGTGTGAATTACGAAATTGGACGGGGCGTTACGCAAAACTACAAAAAAGCGGTCAAATGGTATCAGCTTTCAGCAGAACAAGGAATTAAAAGGGCGCAATTCAATCTCGGAGTAGAGTATTACCAAGGACAAGGTGTACCTCAGAATTACAAAGAAGCTGTGAAGTGGCTCAGTAGAGCCGCCGAACAGGGGGATGTCAAAGCGCAATTCTATCTCGGTATTATGTATGAAAAGGGACAAGGAGTACCACCAGATTTTAAGGAATCAGTGAAGTGGTATCGCAAGGCCGCAGAGCAGGGACATTCGGAGGCCCAATACTATCTCGGAACAAAATATTACAACGGACAGGGCGTACCTCATGATGATAAAGAAGCCGTTAAATGGTACCGGCTAGCTGTTGCACAGGGGTTGGCTATTGCACAGTTGGGTCTTGGTGAAATGTATGCCAACGGTAGAGGGGTCAAGCAAGATTACAAGGAAGCAACGAAGTGGTACCGCAAAGCTGCCGAGCAGGGAGATGCAATTGGGCAATACAATCTTGGTCAGCTTTATTACCAAGGAAAGGGCGTACCACAGGATGATAAAGAAGCTGTAAAGTGGCATCGCAAGTCTGCTGAACAGGGAGATGCTGATGCTCAATTTATGCTCGGGGGTATGTATTTATTTGGACTGGGTGTGCCTCTGGATAACACAAAAGCCTTCAAGTGGTATCGCAAGGCCGCTGACCAAGGGCATGCTGAGGCGCAAAGCTATCTCGGTGAAATGTATGTCTTAGGGCGAGGCGTATCACAGGATGACAGTGAATCAGTGAGGTGGTACCGTCTGGCTGCTGAACAGGGGTTTGCAAAAGCACAATATACTCTCGGCAAAAAGTATTACAACGGGCGGGGGGTATCGCGAGATTATGAGGAGGCGGTTAAATGGTACCGTAAAGCTGCTGAGCAGGGAGTTGCCGCAGCGCAAAGCTATCTCGGTGAAATGTACGCCAATGGACAGGGGGTATCGCAAGATTACAAGAAAGCAACGAAGTGGTACCGCAAAGCTGCCGAGCAGGGAGATGACTCGGTAAAAGAAGTATTGGGGCAGATTTATTTCACTGGACAAGGCGTGAGGAAGAACTACGTTTCGGCGTATATGTGGTTCAATCTTGCCGAAATAGCTGGTCAAAAGAGTGCCTCAGATCAAAAAGATGTGGTTGCCGGGAGAATGACTGACTCGCAAATTACCGAAGCACAGGAAATGACTCAGCAATGGGTTGCCAATAATAAAAGAATAGGAAAAACATCCGAATTCCAACGTCTCGTCATTGCCGCTCCAGCAAAACCAGCTCTCACACCACCCAGCGCTGTTCCTCAAAAAAAACTTCTTATACATACCGCCGGGACAGGTTTCTCTTTCGGGTCCTCCGGCTATATTCTCACTAATTTTCACGTCGTCAAGGACGCAAAATATATCAAGGTAAGATTTTTAAATGGTGATGTTGCCGAAGCAAAAATAATTATCAAAGATGAATCCAACGACATTGCCTTTCTTAAACCAGAGCGTTCGCCAAAATTGCCGGGTGCAAATATTTCTCTTGGAGACTCATCGGCTATGCGGATTGGTGACAAGGTATTCACCATTGGGTTCCCGATGAGCAATATACTGGGGCATCAACCTGGGTATTCCGAGGGAGTCATCAATTCTCTGGCTGGGGTGGGGGATGACCCAAGGACATTTCGGATCAGCATTCCCATACAATCGGGGAACAGCGGTGGTCCCCTGTTCAGCCAAAAAGGGGAAGTGGTAGGAATTGTGTCGTCTTCTCTCGATTCTGCCAACACATTTCAGGTTTTTGGCAATACGCCGCAAAACGTTAATTTCGCCGTCAAGTCCACCTTCGTTAAAAACCTGCTTCCCATGATTCCTGACGCGTTGATTTCTCCCACAGATATTGTGGTGGTTCCTAAAGATTCGGGTTCACTATCAAGTTTTATAGAGCGGGTGCAGAACAATATTGTTTTGATAGAAGCGGAATATTAGCCGGGTTCTGATATATGAAATGCTTTAAAACCATGGTTCGACCTTTCAGGAAAACTCAAACGCTGATTCTGCTGGCCTTGCTAGCGTGCCCGGTGATCGTGCATGCGGCGGAGAACCGTGGCATCGTGCCCATGCCGATACTGGACAAGAATGGCAGGCAGGTCTGGTTGTACAAGGAAAGCCACGCGCTGGTGATCGGCGAAAGCGAGTACACGGGTGGCTGGAAAAGTCTCCCCGGGGTCAAGGTGGATGTCGGGCTGGTCAAGGCCGCCCTCGAAGCCAACGGGTTTGAAGTGCACGTCAAGATGAACCCGTCTCTGCGGGAACTTGAGGATACGATCAAGGATTTCATCGACCGGTTTGGCAGAGTTCCCGAGAACCGGCTTCTGTTTTATTTCGCCGGGCACGGGCACACGCTGAAACTGGCAGACGGACGCGATATGGGTTATTTCGTGCCTGCCGACGCTCCCGATCCAATACAGGATGAGGCGGGGTTCAAGCGCAAGGCAGCAACCATGCAGATCATGGAGGTTTATGCCAGGCAGATCGAAGCGAAACACGCGCTGTTCATGTTCGACAGTTGTTTTTCGGGAGCCGTTCTTGGATTGAGACGCGGCGGGAGCCGCATTCCGCCGCTGATCGAATCGAAAACTGTCAAGCCGGTGCGGCAGTTCATCACGGCGGGAGACGAGAACCAGCAAGTCCCCGACGAGAGCCTGTTCAGGGAGTTTTTCGTGAGGGCACTGAGCGGCGAAGGGGACTTGAACAGGGACGGGTATGTTCTGGGATCGGAATTGTACCTGTACATGAACGACAAGATAACAAATTATTCCGGAAGTTCACAAACCCCGCTCGAGGGAAAGATAAGAGACACACGGCTGGACCAGGGAGATTTTGTGTTTCCCCTGAAGACGGCGGGTTTGCAGGGTGGGCTGGTTTCTCTCGAGGAAGAAAAAAAGCGTTTGGAAAACGAAAGAATCGGCGTGGAGAAAGAGCGCAAACGTACGGAAGCGGAAAAACAGGTGCTGGAAGAGAAAAGCAAGCTTGAGGCGGAGAAACGGCGACTTGTGGAGGAGCAGGAAAAGCTGGCGCGCCTGGAGCCGCAATTTTCCTCTGCCCCGGCGGGAATGGTTAGGATACCGGATGGCACGTTTTATGCGGGTTTGGCTGGCGAAGGCATAAAGTCTTTCCTTGAGATGAATAGGTTTGAGAAGGAAACGCGTGGGATGATAGGTGAGATGGAAATAGGTATGTTTTACATGGACAAATACGAGGTGACGCAGGTGGAGTATGAGAGAGTGATGGGGATCAATTCAAGCGATTTCAAGGGGGTCAATTTGCCGGTGGATAATGTGACATGGCAAGAGGCAGATGCTTATTGCAAGAGGGTGGGGAAGCGCCTGCCGACGGAATGGGAGTGGGAGAAGGCGGCGAAGGGTGGAAGCTATACGATATTTCCCTGGGGGAACAAAATGCAGTCCGGGAAGGCAAATATCTGTGACGTGAACTGCGAGTTGAACTGGAAGGCAAACCGATTCGACGATGGGCACAAGCATACGGCGCGGGTGGGTAGTTACCCGCCCAACGGGTATGGGCTGTACGACATGGTAGGGAACGTGATGGAATGGACGGCTAGCAATTACGGCTATAGCAGTGGGATCAAAGTTTTGCGTGGCGGGTCGTGGGGCAGTGGTCCGGGAGTTACGCACCCGGGCTTTCGCAACCCGGGTGAGCCACACATTCGCTACGCTCTCGGCTTTCGTTGCGTCCAGTAGAAAATACTCTTTGCTCTCTTGTTTTTGCGATTAGTTTGTTTATCAGTAGGAAGCTGACACTATGAAAAAAACATTTTTATTGGGATTGTTGGGAGCATTCATCACCCTATTGTTGAGTCTGGGGTTTTCTGATCTGTTCCAGGCATGGGAACTTAAGACACTGGATGCAAGATTTCAGGTTCGTGGCTCCATTGAGACAAATCCCGACATCATCATGATCGATGCGGACGATGCAAGTGCCCAACAATTAGGTCGCTGGCCCTGGCCGCGTTCCCTTCATACCCGGATGATCAATTTTCTGAGCAATGAGAATCCCGGAGTCATTGTTTATGACATTCTTTTTTCTCAGCCCGTCGATGAAATGGAAGACCGACTTCTTGCACAGGCGACGAAAAACTCAGGGAACGTGGTCTATCCCTTTGCAGTCAGTCTGGCTGGTTCAGGGAATGCGACCGAAAATATTGCATTACCAGAATATTTTCCTGACACTCAGTTTAAAGAAACCCTGGAAACAAAAGATTATCTTTCCATTGAAAGCGTGATCCTTCCTCTGCCGGGGTTGGTGGAGTTTTCCAAAGGTCTGGGTCATATCGCAGCCAACCGCGACAGGGATGGTGTGATAAGGCGTGTCCCGCTGTTAGTTCGCCATGAAGGGTCTCTCAACCCTTCGCTGGCCCTCCAGGCAGTATTGACCTGGCTGGATGTTTCCCAGGTTGAGATTAGCGATTCGGAAATTCTTCTAAAGCAGGCAAAGCTTCACGGCAACCGGGTTGATATTCATATCCCTGTCGATTCCAATGGCCAGATGCTCATCAACTATGCCGGGAAATGGAGCGAGACCTTCAAGCACGCATCCTTTGCTTCTGTATTATCCAGTGATGAGAAACCAACCGGCCACATGGAAGAAGTGGAAGGGAAATTGATCCTTGTATCAAATACACTCTCTGGTCAGGACATTAAACCCACACCAGTTGAAAAGGATTATCCAGGTTCGGGGATTCACGCCAATATCATCAATACCATCGTTACGCAGAATTTTCTCAGAGAAACGGGTCAAGGTTTTAACCTATTACTTGTTCTATTGCTGAGCATCACTACGGCAAGGCTCCTTCTGCTCAGAAAATATCTGCTTCAGGCCGTTTTCATTTCAGTCCTGTCAGCCGGTTATCTGGTTGCCTGTACCGTGTTATTCAATTCCGGGCTTGTCCTGCAGATTGTTTTCCCCCTCTGTTCCATAATTTTTACGGGCCTCCTGGTGTCCATCTACCAGGCGGGTTCAGAAAAGGTATTATCAAATAGTCTGCAACAGGAAAAGAGCCGGGTCGAATCTCATCTTGTGTCCATCTCCACTGACCTTACGATTAAAGAAGGAGAACTGAAAAAAATACAGGACCAGTTGAAGGGCCTTCAAGAGGGTATGCAGGTGGATCGGGAGCGTGGGGAAGCGCAATCGCTTAAAATCGATGATCTGCAAGGAAAACTACAGTTGTTGGTGCAGGATAAGAAAGAACTTCTGGTACAAAGGACCCAGTTGGAAGACAAGGTGCTGGACCTGCGCGTTCATATTTCCTTCGATCCGCTCGGCGAAGAAACACTGGAACCGCTGAAACAGGAATGCAAAGAGTTTGGAATTAATACGAGAAGCCAATCGGTTCTGGAGGTATTTAAAAATCTCAAACAGGTGGCACCGGTTCCATCCCCTGTACTGATTCTTGGAGATTCCGGTACAGGTAAGGAACTTTTTGCAAAGGCTCTTCATTTAATGAGCCATAGAGAAGGAGAATTTGTTCCTGTCAACATGGGGGCCATTCCCGAAGCATTGTACGAAAGCGAACTTTTTGGCCATATGAAAGGGGCTTTTACCGGGGCCGTAACAGATAAGAAGGGGAAGTTTGCTCAGGCCAATGAAGGAACCATATTCCTGGATGAAATCGGTGAAATTAGGCAGGACCTGCAGGTCAAGCTCCTCAGGGTATTGCAGGAGAAGGAGGTCCAGCCTGTGGGGGGTGCAGCTTTCAAGGTCAATATTAGGGTTGTTGCCGCGACGAATAAGGATCTTCAAAATGAGATGGAAAAGGGAGAGTTCAGGCAGGACCTGTTCTACCGGTTAAACACGGTTACCCTGAAACTGCCGCGATTGAAGGACAGGAGGGAGGATCTTGAAATTCTTGTGGACCACCTGATCAAAAAATACCGTACCGAATATGGAAAGGAGATCCAGGGGATTTCAGACAAGGCCATGCGGGCGATATTGAACCATGACTGGCCCGGCAACATTCGTGAACTGGAAAATATTATTCAGCGGGGTATAACTTTCTCTACTGGAGAATTGATTCAAGAGAAAGATCTGGGAATGGAACAAGGTAAAACCACAGGTGAATTCAAAGAGCATTTATTAAAGCCCCGCAGGGAAGAGGGGGATGAGTTGCTTCTGAACGCTTTGAGAGAATATAATTTTGAAATCAACCAGACAGCCACCCGGTTGAAGATGCATCGCAATACCGTAACGGCGCGGTTCAAGGGGATTTGTTTTGACATGCTGGCCAGGAAGGGAATGGACAGCGCGGTAAAGGAAATTGCCGAAATTCCTTCGCATCTTGTGAACGTCGAACAGATGGTCAATGAGTACT
>Ga0233433_10003938_pt1 | contig 11691 bp, 10 predicted proteins | sample SI_122_August201_5_FD_179868 | JGI IMG/M metagenome (GOLD analysis project Ga0233433, IMG submission 179868) | Seawater microbial communities from Saanich Inlet, British Columbia, Canada - SI_122_August2016_100_MG | ecosystem: Environmental > Aquatic > Marine > Inlet | place: Canada: British... | reverse complement strand
CCTTATATATATACTAATCAAGAAACAAAAAATGCTACAAGTTTTTTTATAGGTTTCTTATATCTTTATTTTATTACATTCGAAAAAGTAAATTTATTTAAACCTTATACAAGTAATCCCGATAGTGGTGAATTTTATGTTATAGGAACAGGATTTAAAGGTATTGATGAACAACATTTAACTAATTTATATTCTATTTTAGATAACTTTAAATTAAATGATGGTCTTATAAAAGAAAATAATATTCCAGAAACATTTACAATACAAATAATAAATTTTTTGAAAAAAATTAATAAATTAAATATAAATACTGTAAAAAAATATAATTTATTATTAACTTGTTATAAAGAAACAAATGATAAAGAAAACGAAAATAAAAAAATAAAAAAAAATAGTAAAACGAAATATAGTAAAGAACAACATACTACCTATAATTTATCAAATATTTATAAATTATCAAATAAATTATTTGATTGTAGTTTAATATTTAATAAAGAATTTAAAAAAGAAGTATTAATACCTAGATATAAAAAATGGATAGAATTATATCATTTTGAGTAAAATGTATTAATATTTATTATAAACATTATCCATAAATTTAATACTTGTTAAATAAATTAAATAAATTAATAATAGTATTAAAATAATAATTACAATAGGGTATATTTTAGTCATTAATGAATTTTGTTGTTTATAACCATCCACTATGTCTAGATTTAGTTTAAGTTTTTCATCTAATGTTTCATATTTATCTTGTTTATTAGAAATGTAAGCCACATCTTCATTTATTTTTTCGTAATTATCTTGTTGTCTTCCCATAATAAGATTATTTTGTTGTATTCTTTCTTTTGCTTTGTTAATTTCATTTTTGATATCTAATAGAAATTTATTGTAATCACTAGTAGATTCTTCAATGTTCTTATTAATATCAATTAATTGATTTTCTATCTTATTAACCTCTGTTTCTATCACATATAAATAATTATGTTTCTCTTCAGCAATTTGAGAAAGATAGGTATTTATTTGTTGTTGTGTTAAATCAATTCCTTTAGGGTTAGGTAAAGCATTAATCTGTTCATTTTTTTGTACTCTCGAAAGAGTGTTATTTTGATTTATATCACGTATTTTCTCTTCGTAATATGTTGATGTTTTATCAAATAATTTTCTATCATAATCTAATCTATTTCTCATATATTGTTCAATTTCTTCGTAATTATCTCTAATATTAGTTTTTAATGATGAAAATGCTTTGTTCATATTTTCTAAAGCAATTTTATCATTATTTAAATTTTTAAGACTGGTTAGTATATTTTCTTTTGTAACAATATATTCAACACCAGTATATTCTCCATATTTATTATTTACTTGGGTTTCTTTTTTAGCAATCATTAACCATTGTACACTTTCATTTTTACCATAAATAATTTTTAAAGGTTCTTCGGCATTTTTAAAACTTAAATAAAAATCAGTATATTGTATTGATTCAAACAAAACTTTATTATTCACTCTACTAACAGTCCAAGAAGCCATTGTTCCTATACTAGTGCCTGTAAAACTGGCTCCCCATTCAGTATTTGCTATTAAATATTTACCATAAGGAGACATAATTGAATAGACATTATTATTTTGAGGTATTAAGGTAAAATAAAATTCATCTTGATTTAATGTTGAATCATTAATATCTCTAGTAAAATACAATTCATTATTAGTATCACACGCCATATAATCACCATTATGTGTAACTAACATTACTGTATTTGTATTTTCATTTGATAATTTAGGAGTTAATTTTTTAGAGCGGGTATTATATAATGAAAAATTACGTTCCATACCAGTAGAAGGAGTTTTAAATTCTTTAGGTAAAACACCAGTAGTAGTATCTTTAAATGTAGCAACACAATCATCATATTGTTCTGGAGTTAATAAACCTTCACTTTGCATTTTACTACACCAATTAATTGTTTTTGTTTTGACATCGTGATAATTTGTAAAATTTTCAGACATTTTTTCAGTAGTTATTTTGTCTTTATTCATTTTTATTAATTAATATATATATTATTTTTCTTTTTCTTTTTCTTTTTATTTTATTTATGTTATTTAATATATAAATAGGTTATATTTTAATAATTTATTTAATAAAAAAAATTAAATAATTTAAATTAAAATAAATTTATTTTTACTTATAAATTATGTTTTTAATAGAACTTTCTGTAAAATAATTTTGATTTCTATCTTTAATATGTTGTTGGGCACACCATTGTTTTAAATATTGAAAAATATAATATTGACTTTTTTTAGGAATATCATTTGAATAGTCATTAAAATTATTCCAAATTTTATTATATTGTGTTTTAATTATATTAATAGTTTCTTTTTCAATAGAATTTTCTACTTGTTTAAGTTGTCCATTAATTTTAATACGTTTATAACCATAAGGAATACGTCCAGGAAGATATTTACCTTCATTTTTTAAACGATTAATAGTGCCTTTAATTTTTTCACTAGTATCATTACTGTATTTTTCAGCAGTTTGTAATTCTTGCTGAATAGAACTTTTATTCATAGCACTAATACTTTTATTATAAATAATTTTATTATTTACAAAATGAACGTCAATATTTTTTTCTTGCATTGTATTAAGAAATTGTAAGCCACTAAATAAATGACGTGTTAATCTATCAACAGAATAAATAAGTAAATTTGAATAATTTTCAATATGTTCTTTCCAAAATCCAATTTCACCATTTTTTAAATTTTTACCATTTCTTCCACTAACACCATCATCAATATAAATACCTTGTATTATTAAATCTCTTTCTTTAGCATACTTTAAACATTCTTTCATTTGAGTATCAATACTAATACCATTAGGATTGCTACATCTAACATAAATACTCGCATATCCTTTCATAATATTTTGAGGAATATTATTATTATGTTTATAAATAATTTTTCCTGTTTCTAAAGTATAATCATTTATATCTGTGGCTTCACGTTCTTGTTCCTCTCCATTGAGTGTCATTGTTCTATATTTTTCATTAGGAAAATTAGTAGCATCAAAATGTGCTTCATTATCATTTATTGGTTCAATAGATTTAATAACATTGCTATTATCTTTAGAAGGTTTAAATGAATTATCTTTTTTAGGTTTAATAGGTTTATCTTGTTGATTTAAAGCAACATTTCCCATAATATTAGCAATAATATTATCATCACCTCCACCAATAGGATTACCAACTACACCAATAGGATTACCAATAGGATTACCAATAGGATTACCAATAGGATTACCTTGTATAATAGGTTGTTGCTGTTGTTGTTGCAACATAATAAAAGGATTTTGACCAGCATTCATAAATTGAGGTTGTTGATATTGTTGTTGCTGTTGAACCATAGGAACAGGCATTATATTTTGAGGTTGATTCATAACCATAAACGGGTTTTGTTGTATTTGTTGTTGATTAGCAGGCATCATCATTACAGGAATATATTGTCCTTGATTATTAATAATAAATGGTTGTTGAGGCATACCTTGATTACCTTGTTGTTGCGTCATATTTTGTAATGTATTATAAATAGGATTCATTTTATTAATTTAACGAATTTATAAATTAACAAAAATTTTGTAATTTAATTATACTATTAAATAATAAAAATCAATTTTTTTATTATAAATAAATCAATTTTTTAAGTATAAAAATAAATTTTAAAAAGTTATTAAATTTCAATAAATAAAATTATATAAAATGAATAAACTAATCACGTCAGGTGCATTACACGGATTAAAATCTTTATTTCAGAAAAAAACAGAACATAATGTTATAATAGACCCATTTAGTTGTTTAATTAAGTTATCACTCTTACGTTTTCTTGATGCTGGAACAAAAATAAGTATTCATAATAATTGTCTTTATTTTAATTCACCAACGTATGTTCAAGGTATAATAAGATTTATGTATGGTGATAATAGAGAACATTTACATAATTTATATTTACCTATACAAAAAAGTGTTGAATGGTATTGGAATGATAAAAATAATGATATGACCTATATTTTTAATAATGCCGTTGTTGGTTTAAAAATGCTTAAAAATGCTTATAGTGAATATGCTACAATTCAACATACTCTAGATTACTATATTATTATATTAATGCAAAAAAATGCTACATTAATCGCAAAAATGGGTATAAATTCACTAGATATAGATACATTAACAAATGAATTATTAAATGATAATGAAGTAAATAATACTATAGCAACAAATGATACAAATACAATAAATAATACTAATAATACTAATACAACTAATAATACTAATACAACGAATAATACATCAAATGATACTAATATATCAATTAATAATTCTAATAATTCTAATAATTCTAATAATTCTAATAAAAATAAACATAAAAATAAACAAAGAAATGAAACTAATGATTATAATCGTTTAGATACTATTAATACTAATACAATAGAAACTAAAGAAGAAATAAAAAAAGAAAATTATCAAGAACCTACAAAAGAAACGATTAATATTAATAAATTAAAAGACATACATAAATTTTTATATGGATTATGGAATGAGCGTGAAATTAATATAGTAATCAATTTATATAAAGAATTAGAAAGTAAGCAACATACAGAAGAAAAAACAAATATCTATGATAACTTAATGAATTATTGCTCTATGAAAGAAACAAAATTAAATAAATATATAGAACAAATTAGTAGTGTTTTATAATCGCTTAATTTTATAATTTTTTTTATTATTACATACTATAGTTTAAGATATTTTTGTTATCTTTTTACTAAAAAAAAATGGATACTCTAGCAACACTATTAAATAAATCTCTTGAAAATATAAATAAATTAAATGATGAAATGAATAAATTAAAAGCATCACATATTGCTTTGATGAATAAATATAATTCTTCTTGTCAAACTATCGCTACATTAGAAAAAAAAATAAATACGATTGAAACTAGAATTGACCCATCAATAGCAATAGATAAAGTAGAATTAGAAAATGTAATGATTAAATTATGTAGAGAAAATCCTAATAATCTTGGTCCCAAAGGTCCTATAGGAGATAAAGGTCCTATGGGTGATACAGGATATACTGGTCCAACAGGTATAATAGGTAAAAATGGATTACAAGGAAATGTTGGACCAACTGGAAATAAAGGTGAAAAAGGAGAACAAGGTGATAAAGGTCCTATTGGTATTCAAGGACTTATTGGAGAACAAGGTCCTATTGGCGAACAAGGAGCCATTGGACCAACCGGAAATAAAGGACGTAATGGTGAAATGGGATTAACTGGTGATGAAGGACCAATTGGTAAGCAAGGACCTACTGGAGATAAAGGTGATAAAGGTGAAAAAGGAGAAGAAGGTGATAAAGGTCTCATAGGTCCTGATGGAAAATCCGGAGGTCAAGGGGCACGTGGTATAGAAGGTGTAAGAGGTAAAACGGGGAAGACGGAATGTAATTGTAAGTGTAAGTAATAAAATAAAAAATAGAAAAAAAAAGGAAAACTAATAAAAATTGTTTTTATTATACAAAGATACAAATTATATCAGTCCTTTTTAAAAACGTGAAGATGGCTGGTATAGGTATAGACCAGGTTAACCAAGAAAAGTTTAATAATTTTTACAGAAACAAAGTAATAAACGCAGGTGGTGACTACAACAACCCGACAGTCATATCTTTTACGAATTCCAAAAATTCAGCGGGTGAGCCCATTGGAAATAAAGTTGCGCAGATGATAGCAAACTTTTTGAAAGCCTATTGTTGTGAAATCTATTTCCTAACTATTATTTTGGATAACTGTGGGATTACAAATGAAGGTGTCAAAATTTTGTTTGGGGCATTATTTGAAATATATAAAGATAATCCTATTAAAATTACCATAGAGCGTATCTCTTTGCAGAACAATCCTATTACCACAAAAGGTGTGGACTATATTATGTCCATACTGCAACGTGGTGAAACATTTTATGAAGGGTGTGAAAAAAAACACTACTATAGTATCGAAAAGATTGACTTGTGTGGTATTCAAATGACGACCGCCGATAATGAGAAATATCGTCCCATATTGTACGATTATTATATCAATCGTGCTGAACGTGAATATGGAGAGGCATTATGGACTGAATGGGACCACCTCCCAAAAGCACACATTATGGAAGAAATTACCCCGAAAATGAATTTTTCAGGATTTTATTTTGATTGGCCAACGATTGGACTTTATCCTTAAAATTTCAAAAACGTCAAAAATTATATTTTTTTTAGATTTATTATTTAGGTTCTATTTATATTATTTATGTTCTATTTATATTATTAATTTATGTTATTAATTTATCGCTCATTTCTAACATAAAAAAATTAAGAAAATTAGTTCTAAATAGATGAACCATAACCAGGTGTAAGAAGACTTGAATTTAATGGAGTATAATAATTAGCAACACATTGAGCCCCATTCCCTTCTTTACATGTAGGTGGTGTTTTATAAAGCCAGTTGGCTAATCCTTCTTGATTATTAGGATAAGTAGTAGAAGGCATTGTATAAAATTGACGGCGACCACTATTGTGATTGTATATATCACTTATATCTTTAATACAATATTTATTGTATTCGCCTTCTATTTTGTCTTGATTATCGGGATTAATAGGGTCGCATGAATGGTCTTTCGTTCTACTATCATAAACTAAAGCATTCATAAATGGATTGTTGGTTGATGGTTTAGAACAGGTTTTAATATTTAATACATTTTGAAAATCTTCTCCTGACATAGTGTTTAAATCTAAACCTTTTTTACGTAAATCTTCATTACTTAAACCTAATGTTTTTTGTAATTTTTTTAATTCTTCTTTTGTAAAATTAATATTTGAATTAATATTTGAATTATTGTTTAACTTATTATTAACATTATTATTATTATTATTTTTTAAATGACTTAATCCAGAATGAGGACCTTTTTGTGCTAATGTATTTTCAACGTGTTCTAAACGAAATATGTATAATAAATAAGTCATTAACATTGTAATTATAGGTATATATAAATACAAATAGTTAGAATAAAAAAGACCTAATATAAGACCTAAATAGATACTTAAGCGAACAAGGGAATTAATTTTTTCAGGATAAGTCATAGATTGTTCTGGGAATATCTTTAATGCATAATCTAAATTAAAAATTGTATTTGGTAAATCTTGGAACCAATAATTTTCGTGTATAACACTTCCGTGCTTATAACTTACATTTTTATTACTCATTTTTGTTAATTATTAATATAAATATATAAAGTTATAAATTTATTATATAAATTTAAATCACTATTAATAAGTATTTAGATTTTTTATTATTTATTAATTCTATATTAAATATATATTTATTTTCATAATATATTTAGTTTTATAATATATTTAGTTTTATAAATAAAAATCTATTTACTATGGATTTAATAACTTTAACATTAAATAAAAATCATTTATGGACTGGATTATCATTTGTAGGATTAGGAACATTTACATATTTAACAAATCGTTATTTAACAAATACTAAAGAAACATCGAACCAAACTTATTATAAACCTTGTGAAGTAATTAAAGGAATACCAAATTTAACTATTTTAAATAATACTAATAATAACAATACTAATACTACTAATAATATTACTTACATATTTTGGAATGGTGATATGAATTCAACTTATATTTTATTAGATTTATTATTACAAGATACTATTATACAACCTTTATATATAGAAAGATATACAATTATTAAAGCATTAGAAAAAGATACTCTAGATATTATTTTAAAAAATGAAAATAAAAATAATACTAATAATATTAATACTAATAATGTTAATAAAAATAATAATGGTATTCAAAGTAATAGTAATAAAAAATATGAATCTTATTTGAAAAATATAGTATTATTAAAAAGAAAACAAGATTATGAATTAAAACAACTTGAGGTTTTAAGATTAATGATAGTAAGTAAATATCCTGAATTTAAAAATAATTTTTTACCAACAACTTATATTACATCTATTGCTAAAGATTTGGATATGACATCACATTTTTTTAATATAATAAAAGAAATTAAACCATTGTATTGTGATGGTATTGATTTTATAGAACAGGTATTGAGATATATAAAGTATTCTGGATACATTAACAATAGAAATGAAAATAATAAAAATAATAATAAAAATAATAATATAAATAATAATATAAATAATAATGTTTCTAGAATAATATTAGGTTGTAATAAAGATTATAAAAATTACGATTTAGTATTAAAATTAAATACTAAAAATACCAATAATATAGTATTCATTGATATGCCATTAAAAGAAATTGATAATATTATATTAAAACAGAGATGTAATAGTTTTTTTTCTAATGATATTATGATGTATTTTTTAAGTAAATAAATAAATTATTAATTTATTATATTTATATTTCAGCAATATAGTTTAATACTATTATTCCTGGTTCAATAGTCATATTATTAATATAGTCGTCAAAAGTTAAATTATTTATTGTTTTGGTTTTTCCATATTTATATGTTTTTCCTTGATGAGAAAATGTAGTTTCAGGTGAATAATATTTAACACTATTATAGTTATCAATATCAGATATATATTCTCCTGGTGGAGATCCAAAATTAATCCATTTATACTCTAATTGTTTTTGTGTGGTGGTTGGACTAGTTGTAGTAGTATTACCCATAGTAGTAGTAGTAGTATTACCCATAGTAGTCATTGGTCTAGTAGTAGTATTACCCATAGTTGTAGTAGTATTACCCATAGTAGTTGTATTACCCATAGTAGTCATTGGTCTAGTTGTAGTAGTATTACCCATAGTAGTAGTAGTAGTATTACCCATAGTAGTCATTGGTCTAGTAGTAGTATTACCCATAGTGGTAGTGGTATTACCCATAGTAGTTGTATTACCCATAGTAGTCATTGGTCTAGTTGTAGTAGTATTACCCATAGTAGTCATTGGTCTAGTGGTAGTTGTTGCTCCTAAAACAGAATTTATTTCTTCAGGTAATTCATTATCATTACCATTTTTATTATAATATAAATAAGGTGAATACACATTTGATGTTCCTGAAAAATTTTTTTGATATATATTAGTTGAAGGACTTCTCATTTCTGAATCAAAGTTCATTCCTTTTTCTGACATATAATTTTTATCAGCATAAAGTTTCATTAAATCAACACCACTATTTAAAAGAGAAACAATAGTTTCAGATGATAAATTAGGTAATAATTGAGTAATATCATTTATAACAGGTTGTGTAGTATAAGGAATTGAACCTGTAGTAGTAGGATTTGAATATCCAGTGGTGGTAGGATTTGAATCTGTATTATTCATATTATTATTAAGATTGACAAATTATATAACTATATTATAATAATATAATATATATAATATTTAAATAATTAAATTAAAATAATTAAATAAAAATATAAATAAAAAAATTAGTATTAAACATAATAAAAAATATAATAATATAATATAATAATAATATAATAAAAATGTCTAATTCTAATGTATCTCAAAAAAATACACTAACAAATAATTTAAATACTAAAAAAAATAATGTATCATTAATAAATTCACCATCACTAGAAAAAAATTCAACTATGATAAATACATCTATAAAAAATAATAAAACATCTAATACACAATCCAATACACAATCCAATACACAATCCAATACACAATCCAATACACAATCCAATACACAATCCAATACACCATTAAATACAAAAACAAATGTAAATACAACAAAAAAAGAAGTATCTATTAATAATGCACTAGATAAATATCAAAGTAATCAAATGTCTAATGAAACAATTAAAACAACAAAAGAAGAAATGATTGAATATGGAAGTATTATTACAGATAATTATTTATTATTGCTTGGGGTTTCATCAGCATTAATTATATGTTTAATTATTTATTTTTTTTCAGAATCCTTTCGTGTTGGTAGAACAATAGATAAAATGTTAGTATATCAAGGGTTTCAACGTATAACATCAATAGATTATATTAAATTTGGTGAATTAAGATTAGGTGATATGTATGTTGCCAGTGCTTATAATGCTGCTCATTCTGGATATCAAATGTATGATTATACAAGTAAAAAAATCGTATTATCACTTTTACAAAGCGGAGCACGTTATTTAGAATTTAATGTATTTAATAGTGTGTTTGGAGAAAAAGCCATACCAGTTGTTAGTATGGGATATAAAAAAGGTGAATGGAAAATGATGGTTTCTGATACACCATTAGAGTATATATTTCAAATTATTGCTGAAAATGCTTTTAAAGTTCATGATGGTAAAGAAGGTGTATTTAACCCTGATGACCCTATTTTCATAGGATTAAATTTAAATACAAATAGTAATTTAAGTTGTTTAAATTTAATTGGATTTTTAATAACTAAATATTTTAGAGACCGTCTTTTGCCTAATGATTACGGTTATCAAAATAGTGATGATATGGCTGATATAAAAATAAGTGAATTAATGGGTAAAGTAGTATTCTTTTCTAGTGATGGTTTTCAAGGTAGTGGATTGGAAGAAATTATAAATTATTCTTGGGATAATATCGATAATAATCCAAATCATAATCTTCAACGTATTCATTATTCTAAACTAAAAGAACCAGGATTTAATGAAAAAAAATTAATAGATTTTAATAAAAAAGGTTTAACAATAGTTGTTCCACACGTAGAAGGTGATTTTTTTAATACAAATTATAATCCTATTAAAGCATTTGAATGTGGATGTCAATTTGTAGCAATGGAATATCAATATATTGATAGTAATATGGATATGTATATTACTAAATTTAAAAATAAGTCTCTTTTATTAAAAGATAATAAATTAAGAAAAGGTAATGATGATGAAAATGAAGATTTTGATGAAGAAGAATTAAATGATGATGAAGAAAATTAAAAAATAATTTATTTATAAATATAACTTATTTAACTATTATATCTTAAAAATGCTATTAATAAACCTCCTATAAATAAAAAATTATTTAATCTATCTGCTTGAATAGATGTTATTTGGTGTCCTGTTAGTTTAGTATAAATATGTCTAAAAAATTCAGGTCCGCCTTCACTAGGAGAACCTTGGTTATACCATTGATTGTATCTTAACCAATATTCTATTCTAGTTAATATACATTGACCGTCTAAATCATTCCAATCCATAAATAGTAAGATAACTAATATAATATAATAATATAAATGTTTTTTTGGCAAAATAAATGGACCAACTAATACAAATAGTATTAGTAATATATGTATAAAATGAACTATATCTGCTAGAATTAGTCTCATATTCATTTTATTGTTTCTAGACATTAAATTTTATTTTATATTTTTTAAATAGTTTTTATTTTTATAATATATAAATATTATTATTTATAAGTATAATTATAAATAATTATGTCTTTGTCTTCATACACTGTATCATTTTTTTTCTTAAATAACATACAACACTTAAGCGTCCATCTCCATCAATAGGTGTATTAGAATGATATTCATGAACGTCCATTGCTAAAAAATCTCCCTGACGACAATCAACACAAACACCCCATCTAGGAAAACCTAAAAATCCACCTTTAAAACCATTACCACTATTACTATTACTACCAT
>Ga0233433_10003936_pt1 | contig 11693 bp, 9 predicted proteins | sample SI_122_August201_5_FD_179868 | JGI IMG/M metagenome (GOLD analysis project Ga0233433, IMG submission 179868) | Seawater microbial communities from Saanich Inlet, British Columbia, Canada - SI_122_August2016_100_MG | ecosystem: Environmental > Aquatic > Marine > Inlet | place: Canada: British... | reverse complement strand
TAAGAGATGGTTTTCAAAATAAAAAAATAAATAAAGATAAATTTGAAAATACATTAAATAACAAAAGAACAATTTATGAAACATCATTAGAAACAGTATTTGGAAATAATAAGAGATTATTATGTAATATGCTACCATCTATGAATGAAAATACAAATGTATGTAAAGTTGATAACGAACCTTATATTATATACAAATTTCCTATTCATATGATTAAATTAATTGATGGAAGTATATTAGCAGTATTTAATGATGGACGTATGTATCAAAAAGATAAAATGACATCTACTATGTGGAAAGGACCAATTGAAAATAGTATGCCTCAAGGAACTGTTCCTTTAAGAATGGTAACATTATCTACCGATTTAAAAACATTACTTGGTGTTGGATATAATAATATATTATATGTTAAAGAACCTAAAGAGTTAAGTGAAGGTGGAGGATTAAATTTATCTGGTGAATGGAAACAAGTTCCTAATAATTCAAATATTATATATGTATTATATGATAATAAGACTAATTTTCTGCTTTCTATTGATACCAATGGTAAATTATTTACTAAACAATCATTTGATATAACTAGTGATAATAGTGAATTAACTACTAAACTTAATAATAAACCTATATTACGTCTTTATTATGATTTAAATGGGAATATGTTTTTTATTGATACACAGTTTGAACTCTATAAATTTAAAGATACAAATTGGAAAACATCAGAAATTAGAGATAGACGCGGAGTTCCAGGAGATAAATTACAAGATATAATATATGATAATGATGGTAAAATGTATGGTATTGTATTTAATCCTGAAACATTTATAGTACAAATAATGAAACAAACAAGCACATTTTATCTATCCTCTTTTAAACCCTTACATTTATTATCAAATTCAGATAAATGGTCTACTAATTTTGTAATGTCAGACCAAGATATTATTAAATGTAAAATAGGTAGTATTTTTGAATATATTACTAATACAGCAAATCATCAAAATGATAATGACGATGACCCCAATTTTGCTTATCATAAAGAAATTATTGATTCGAAAAATAGATTAAGACAATTTTGTGCGAACAGAGGTTCAAATACACAAAATGTAAATTATGATAATTATGAATTATTATCAAATGTTGAAAATAATAGTCAAAAAATTAACAAATTAAAAAATGTTATTCAAAATTTAATGGTTTATGAACCTGAAAAAGACAGAGTTGAAGAAAAATATTCAATTCTTAATAAATAAATTATAATTTATTAAATTTTATTTTTATATTCTATATTTTATATTTTATAAAAATTAAATTCTATTTTTAAAATTTTATATATTTATATATAGTAAATATTAACTAACATAATACTAATAAAAATAATTAATAATAATAAAATAGAATAATAAAATAATGTTGGCTGATTTAAAACCTATATTTGGTAAAGTATTAGTTATTTTAATAATTGTATTAGTCTATTATTTAATTACAAAATATAGCACTATTGAATTATTTGAAGGGACTATTGAAACATTTGAAGATACTATTAATAATGAAACAAATAATTATTTAAAATTAAAAGAAACTTATATTAAATCTAGTAATAATAATGATACTAATGATACTAATAATAATAAAACTTTAGATATATTATATTCTAATCACGTAGATAATGAAGACAATGAAAATACTGAAGATAATGAAAATACAAAAGAACACACAGGTAGTTGGAAAAATAAAACATTAAATCAATGTATTGATAAATGTAATAAATTAGATAAGTGTATTGGATTTAGTAGAGATAATGTTCTAGATACAGAACCATCAAACTGTCATCCAAGAATAAATAGTTCTCATTGTTATAGTAATAGAAAAGGAGATTATAAACAAATGAGTAATGCTATTAACTATAATACTTATATTAAAGCAGATACTCATAATATTATAAATAATTGTATTGGTGATGAAGACTTAACATTAAATAGAATTATTTTTATTAAAACTTATTCTAATCCTAATAACTATATAGGGTATAATAATGATGCTCGTGTTCAAATGATAGATAAAGATACTACTAACTTTAAAGTAAAATGTAGTTTTAGAATTGAAGCAGGTAAAGAAGGTTCTGGAACAGTATCATTTTTACATATAGATACAAATAAATATTTGAGTAGAGATAAAAATAATGAACTCATCTTTAAAGACTTAAATAAAAATTCTACTGAAAACAAACAAAGATGTAGTTTTAATATTAATGATGGTTTAACAAATGGTATAATTTTTAAAGCACTTCCAATAGAAGGTGAAGTTGTTGATAAATATATAACTTTAAATAATAATTATTTAAAAATAGCATCCAAATCTAAAAATAATAAATTAGACTTATCTACATTTTATATTGTTGATGCTATTGACAATACAACTATTATTACAAATAAAAATAAAATGAACACATCTAATAATAAAAATATTCAAAGCAATAATAAAAGCAATAACTCTAACACTACTACATCAACTAAAATATCTAAATCAAATAATACATCTAAATCAAATAATACATCTAATACATCTAATAGTAAAATGAATAATAATATTAATGAAGCATTTACAATTAATCTAGATAATAATAAATCATTACCATTATATAATAATTTATTCAATGAAACTAATAATAGTATAAAAATAGATAATTATTTAGAAGATAATTATTTGAATAAAAAACATAAAAATGATTTAATGAAAATTACTAAAAAAGTAAATGAAAGTATATTAGATAAAACATTAAAACAATCCATAAATAAAAATCAAAATGAATATAATACAATAAAAGAACTAAATAAAGAAATTGAAAGTAAAATTTCTCAAGATAATTTAAATATTAATAAAACACACGATACTATAAGTCATCATTTAAATAAAATGAGAATAAAAGATCTAGCAAATGATTATTTTTTCCTTAAATCAATTGCTTTAAATAAATAATTTATGCATTTATACATTATTATTTATTTTTTATTATTTTATTTTTTTAAATTTTTTAAATTTTTTATTTTTTGTATTAATATTAATTAAATAATTATATACTATAATAATAATAATAAACAATAAATAATAACAATAAATAATAAGAATAAATAATAATAATAAATAATAACAATAAATAATTTTCTAGAAATACTGTTATACTATGTTTATAAATAAAGGGGAAAGTATATTAAACAATAAAGGAATAATTATTTCAATATGTATTTTAATTTTAATTTTATTATTTAATTATAATAAATGTTATACTATAACTTCAATAGCAAATAAACACAATAATGAAAATAATAATGAAAATAATATAAAAAACAATAATAATAAAATAAATAATATAGAAAATTTTATTGTTAATGAAAATAATTATGCTATGCCATCAGATGTTCGTATAAAAATAGAAAATAGCGAAATTTTAATAAATTTTAATATTAATAATATATTTGAAAAAAAATCACCAACTGGATTTATGATTATATTGGCACAATATGACCACAATAAAAAGAATATGAATAATAATAAATTTTATGTAAGCAATGAATATGAATTATCATCTAGTGTTAGTATAGATTTACAAAATTATCAAACAAATATATGTTCTTTAGATAATGGAAATCCTATTTGTGAATATAAATTTAAAAATTTACAAATAAGAGATGATAAAAATAAATTATATTATTATAAAATAGGTGTATCAGCACTTTATAAAACTAATCAAGACACATTATCATCGGATTTTATTTTACCTTACAATGTAAATACAGATGATAAATTATTTACAATTGAAGCAACTACAGAAGTGCAAACTAAAAAATATAATAATTTTTTAGAATATCAACAAGGATTAAATCAATCTTCTAAAAATACAAATATTTATGATAGTGTAATTTCTACACCTGATGGTAGATATGAACTAATTAAAACTCAATTAGGTAATTATCCTGATCATTTAATAATTGATAATCAAACTATTTCTAAATCTTCTCTTTCTGATTTAGTAGATAAAACTATGGCTGAAGGTATAGTTAATATTAATGTTAAAATGAATGAGCCTACAAATGAATAAAAAGGTTATTTTTACTTATTTTTACTTATTTTTACTTATTTTTACTTATTTTTACTTATTTTTACTTATTTTTATAATAAATAAAAAATATTAATAATTAATAGTAAAATAAAAATAAATTTATAATATAATAATACATAAAATGATTGTAAATTATGTTTATTTATTTTTAATATTATTAATAATATGTTTTATAATTTATATCATATATTTAAGTTATGATTATAATTTTGGTAATACTAAAGAACATTTTGATGTAGATTTAACAGTAGATAATATTGGGGCATTAAATTTAAATACAAATGATATTAATTCTGATTTGGCAAAATTTAATGATAATTATAATAAATTAGATATAGATATACATAATCGTAATGTTCAAAAAGAACAAAAAAAAAATTTAGATCTTTTACAAAAAACAAAAACAAATTTGTCAATATCTGATAAAATTAAACTTATGAAACAAAATTTACAAACTGAAATAAAAAAATTTCCAAATAATAAAACAATTAAAACAATAAAATCTAAATACAATTCTCAATATTTAAGCACATTTACAAATAATAATCAAAATTATAATATATTAGCAAATGATAAATGTTTAACTGTAAGAGGGTTATGTAAAGATGAATTTTGTTTATTAAACTGTCAAAATAAATTATATTCTAGCAATAGCCAATTTTTTAATACTGAAAGAATAAATAATGAAGTTGACGCAGCAGCAACTATGAATGTTCCTGTTGAAACTATATCTACAGATAATGTATATCCATATAATATCTTTAAATCATTAATTAATGATAATTGTTTAACAATATCAAATGATGGTATGACAGTTGAACAGTGTAATTTAAATAATATTAAACAACAATGGGAAATATCTCCTGATGAAAATATATGTGTTCTAGAATAAACTATAAATTATAAACTATAAATTATAAACTATAAATTATAAACTATTTGTTCTACAATGAGGTATAGGATAATCAACTAAATGACAAACTGGATAATTATAAGGTCTTCTATAACTAGTATAGTTGTAAAATCCAACTGGTGTTGTTCCTTTAGCATTAGTCTCAATAGTTCCTGCTCCAGTATAAATATTTCCATATGGTATTTGTTGATAATTAACCCAAGGTTCTTTTACATTATTGCACGTTGTTGATAATGAATATACAAAAATAATAAACACCATAAGAAGTAAAAGTATTGATGCTATTGACGCAAACATTTTATTTATTAACTATTAAACTTTTTTTATTTACTTTTATTTTAAATTTATATTAATTTGTATTAATTATTATTCTCTTAGATAAAAAAAATAATGATATTAAAAATACAATAATATTTAAAATATATTTATTATTAACCTAAACAACAATAAAAAGAAACAATAAAATTTAAGAAATTAAATAATAATACCAAAATGTAAATTTACATAATGTGATACTTTATCAGTATATTTTTTAATACTATTATAATCACTATTAAAATGTAGTTTTAGTTTCTCTAGAAGAGAGTGTAATTGTGAAACTATTTTTTGTTTATCAAATTGAGATTTTAAACTATAGTGATTTTCATTAAAGTCAGCATAAGTTAATTCAATACTTTTTATTAAATTACTATTGCTAACTTCTTTATTTCTTAATGTAAATAGTGTTTCAACTAAATTATAATCAAAATTATAACTAGGAACTATTAATTTTTGTCCTGTAGGTTTAGATTGATTTATACTATCAATACAATCTATAAAATTATAAAATGTTTTAAATTCTTTTATGTAATTAATACTATCTTCCAGAGATACTTTATAAAATCCGCAATTATAAGGTGTCCCTTTAATAAAAACAGCATCTATTAATTGTTCAACGGTTATGTTGTAAGTGTTAAGTATTTTCAATTTATCATAAAAACATACTGTATTTTCAAGAAAATCTAAATTATTTATAACAAACTTAACATCGGAATAAACAAACATATCAAAATCCTGTGAAAATACAATATCAATAATATTTAATTTACATAATAGGGCTAATAATTGGTCTCCTTCAATATTTTTTTTATGAAAGTATAAACAATTTAATTCATCTAACAATACTTTTATACTATCTATAAGTTCAGGTGTAATTGTAAAACTCTTTTTAGATAATTTACAAAATTCTGCATTTTTTGTTTCGAGTGTTTCTTCACTTTTAGTCTCTTCAGTTTCACTTCCTTCACTTTTAGTCTCTTCAGTTTCACTTCCTTCACTTTTAGTCTCTTTATCTTCTTCATTAACTAATTTAGATAATTCTTCTGTAGCAATTTGTCTTTTTCTTTTTAATGGCTGTTTTTTTTCTGTAATAGGCTTACCATCAAAAACAAAGACTAACGTAATTCCATAACATTCAAATTTATGTATTAAATTTATACATTCACATATAATATAGTTTATAATATTGTTTTCTTTTTTTCCTTTATTATATTTTGTTTTTGAATTAAAAAAGTTTGTTCCAAATCTAAATACTAATCCATACGCATCAACACCTATTCTTTTACCTCTAAAGTTAGATATATGGTTTAGTTCTTCTGGTAAAGTTTTAAAACCTGATTTTACACCCATTTTTTGTAAATGAAAAGTTTAAAATAATTATAAACTAAACTTTATAAATCAAATTATAATATTATTTATTATAAATAAAAAAATCAATTTTAAACATAATAATAATAAAATAGACTAGTTTTAATTTTATAAAATTATAATTTTAAAAGTTTATAATTTTATAATGTTATAATTTTATACATAAGTTTCATATTATTTTTTTAATTTACCGATTTGATATTTTTTTAACATTTGTTTAGCATAATCACTATGACCAATACTATTAAATAATTCTGTCGCATCTTTACCTACACCTTTCATTATTATATCACCACCAGGATGTTTAGAAATCCAATCTGTAATATTTGCTACTTTGTTATCAATAACTATCCAAGCATCTGTTTTTTTATTATGTTTAGCAACTTCGGTTAATGTATAATAGTTTATATTTGTCTTTGTCTTTGTCTTTGTCTTTGTCTTTGTCTTTGTCTTTGTCTTTGTCTTTTTAGTCTTATTATTATTCATTTTTTGTTTCTTTTTATTAATCTTAGTCTTATTACTATTTAATATTTTATTAATTTTAATTGTTTTCTTAATTTTTATTATATTATTTTTATTTTTATATGTAATAGTAATACCTAATTTCTTTAATACTAATTCAGCAGTCTCTAGAGCACCTTCAACCCATGCTTGATGACTACTATAATTTTCACCACATATATATAAAGGTTCATTTTCTAAAGGTTGTATCATTTCTTGTAATATTATTTTTCTATCATATCCTTTTTTCCAATAACCAGCACCTGAAACCCAAGGACAGTGTTTATACCATTTGGCTTTAGGAATAGTTTTATTTGGAAATAATTGTGTTAATTGTTTTGTTAATGTTTTTTCAAATGTTTTACCAACAACTTGTTTAGTCCAATAGTTTGCAAATTTAGAATCCGTATAAGAAATCATTATAACTCCTTTTTCATAATTTATAGGTATAATATATTTAATTGGTAAATTAGTAGATGTTTTTTTTAAATCATGAAACCATACTTTATCTTTTTCTTTTTCTATTCCTTTATTTAATGGATATCTAGCATAAATACGATACAAAGGTTCATTTTGTATAGAATTTAAATTATGTAATACTTTTTTATTTTGTTTTAAATAATCTATATAGATTAATTTATTTTTAGGAATTGCTAATATTAAATTTAATGTAGTAAATGTTTGCTTATCATTATTACAACTAAGTTCATAATATGTATTAGTATTATTAGTATTATTAGTATTAGTATTAGTATTATTAGTATTAGTATTATTAGTATTAGTATTATTATTATTATTATTAATTTTAACTATTTTTTCAAGAGGACATTCTTTGTATAATTTAACATTTTTATGTTTTTTTAATTTATTATATAAAAGTTCAGCAAGTTGTTCCATACCACCATCAATACAACTATATTTCATTTTATCTGAAAATTCATTTGTAAATAAATTAATTGCTTCTAGAGCATTTAATACTCCAAGTTCAGAATAATAAGGATAAATATCAATTAAATATTGTTTAATTGTAGGATAGTGTTGAGATATAGATGTTATTGAGTTTTTAGATGTTTTAGATTTTTTAGATAAGTTTGATTTTTTATTTAATTTATAATCAACAATATCAAGTAATGTTGTATTTATAAGTTCTTCATCAGTAAGATTATGTTTTTTTATTATTTTTTTCAAATAAACTATAAAACTATCTAGTGATGGAAAAATAGTTTCTAGATGACTATCGTAATTTGGATTAACAGATTTATAATTTATTGTATTTGTAATAGGATATACTTTATTAGTTAAGTTTAAATCATTTACTAAAGATACAACTCTATGTTGTTTAGTATTAAATCTTGCTCCTCCACCATCAACTATAATACCATCATAGTTAATAGAATGAAGCCTACCGCCAATATATTTTGAAGCCTCAATTAAACATATTTTTTTATCAGGATAATTTTTAGATAAATGATATGTAGTATATAATCCGGAAATTCCTCCACCTACAATAAAATAATCATACATTGTAAATACTTACTATAATAAAATAATATAATAATATAAAATTAATGTAAAAAATAAAAAAATGTTTAATTAAAAAAAATTGTTTATTATTAAATAAATATGAAACTTATTTAAGCCTTGGGGGTCTTAGCCTTTTTGGCAGGCTTGGCAGTTTCCTTGGGTCCCTCAGCAGGTTCAGCCTTAACCTTTGGGGTTTTAGCCTTAGGTTCAGCCTTAACTTCAGCCTTAACTTCAGCCTTAACTTCAGCCTTAACTTCAGCCTTAGGTTCAGCCTTGGCTTTAGGAGTCTTGGCTTTTTTGGCTGGTGCTTCAGTAGCAGGGGCAGGAGTTTCAGGAGCCTTGGCTTCGGCACTCTTAGCCTTGCGAACTTTCTTTTCCTTGACTGGTTCAGCAACTTCTTCAACTGGGGCAACAGCAACATCGGTAGCAACTGGTAAGTTGGCTAAAACTTCAGCACGCTCCTTTTGATAACGTTCCTTATCAGCCATTTCAAGAGTCTTGAACTCAGTCATTTGGGCAGGGGTCAAAGCCTTCCAAGCCTCAGATACATAGCGAGAAAGTTGTCCAAAACTTGCTTCGGGGTGAGCAGTTTGAGAAAGAGGACGTTGCTTTTGAGTAAAGAAACTAAAAGCAGTGCGGGCGTGCTTGATGGCTGAGGTTGGGTTAGCACGACGCTTCTCACGACGGAGACGCTTTTGAATAGTTTCAATTGGGCGAGAACTAATAGTAGTCCATCCTTCTTCAAATTTAAAGGAGAATTTTTCGGCAAGAGCCGCAACAATCTTTTGAGAAAGTTTGAAGGAATCTTCAGAGGAAGCAACTTTGGCAGTAAGAGACATTTTGAAATAGAAATAAAGCGATGAATATGTTTCGGTTTATGATTTATATTATAAATATATCTTTAAATTGTTTTTTTAACGCAATAAAATTATTTTTTTTAATATATTATTTTTTTTTATATTTAAAGAAAACATAATTTTTAATGTATTTTTATTTTTTTATTTAATTATTATTTTTAATTTTAAATATTTATAATTTTAAATATTTATAATTTTAAATATTTATAATTTTAAATATTTTTTATTTATTATTTAATAATAAATATACTATTATTTTGTAGTAAATTTCTTATCTATTATTAATATAAGTAATAATTAATATAAATACCTAAATCAAAACTCAACAGAATGAAACTAAATAAAAAACATAAATTAAATTTATTAATACTTTTATGTTTAGCAATTATATTAATATTAATTTATTTAAAAGATAAAAAAATAGATTTATTTGGTATAAATATTAATACATATTCAATAAATAAATATTTAAGATCACAAGACTTAGAGAATGAATTACAAAGTCAAATGAATGAACAAGAATTAAAAATTAAACATCTTACTGAAGATACACAAATAGTTTTAAATGGAGGTATTATGCCTATAAGAACTACAACTACACAACCAACAACTACACAACCAACAACTACACAACCAACAACTACACAACCAACAACTACACAATCATCAACCACATAACTAATAAATAAATAACCGGAAACTATAAAATATTATATTTTATAATTACTTAATTACTTAATTACTTAATTAAGAATAATAATTAATAATTAATAAATAAATTATAATAAATATATTATTATATAATAAAATATAATATTAAATTAAAATAATAATTTAACATATTTTATATACAAATTATACATATATAAACAATTGTAATTAAAATGATTTTAGATTTAATAGTTATTTTATTAGTTATTGTATTATCTTATTTATTATGTATGGATAATAAAAATCATAATTGTCAATTATCTCATATTGTTATTGGTCTTACTATTATTGTATTTTACAAATTAGTAAGATATTATAATAAAAAAAATAATAAAAAATCAAATAATACAAATAATTTAATTAATTCAAGTAAGTCAAATAATTCAAATAATATAAAAGAAGGATTTAGCACAAAAAAAATTAATGATTTTTTAAAACCAGAAAATATTGAAGTTTTAGGTGAAAATGAAGCAAGTTCATTAACAGACCCACAATTTCAAGAATATTTATCTAGTTTAAATAATCTAGTTGATTTATTAAAAGAAATAAAAAATAATACAGAAACAGAAGATAATAGTATAAACCAATCAACTGATGTTGAAACTATTAATTTAGAAAATCAACAAGCCTATCAACAATATCAAATTAATTATCTTAACAAACAAATTAAAAATGCTCAAGATATAATTAATAATGAAAGAATTGTTGAAGAATCTAAAAATTATAAACCAATTAAAGTGTATAGTAGTTGTTCATTAAATACAGATGGTTCATTAACTACTGAAGAACCTGTAAAAAATGAATTTAAAAGTATTAATCCTTTAGACCAAACTGTGAATTCATACGAAGGACAACAAATGGTTAAAACTATACAACAAGGTAAAACAAATAAACAAGAAAATATATTTAGTAAATTACTACAACAATTATAAATAGTTAATAGAATAGTTCTATTTTTTATATATTACCTTTTATTATTAATTTAAACATTTTTATTTTTTAAATATCTAAAATATATATAATAATCTAAAATATATATAATAATCTAAAATATATATAATAAATATAATAAAAAAATTATTTTTATTATTTATTAATAAAATAATAAAAAATTATTAATAAAATAATATATATAATTATTATAAATTGAAATAATATTTTTAAAAAATGATTAAATCAAATTTAATGTTTATGACTACTATATTTATGTTAATGATAGTTACAGGTTTAATTTTATACTTTATGTATTTTGAAAATATTGAACCTTTCTTTACAACTACAACACCAATACCAACACCAACCGCAACACCAACCGCAACACCAACCGCAACACCAACCGCAACACCAACCGCAACACCAACCGCAACACCAACCGCAACACCAACCG
>Ga0233433_10003931_pt1 | contig 11699 bp, 9 predicted proteins | sample SI_122_August201_5_FD_179868 | JGI IMG/M metagenome (GOLD analysis project Ga0233433, IMG submission 179868) | Seawater microbial communities from Saanich Inlet, British Columbia, Canada - SI_122_August2016_100_MG | ecosystem: Environmental > Aquatic > Marine > Inlet | place: Canada: British... | reverse complement strand
ACACATTTCGCAGATGCCCCTATGCGATGCGCGCAAGAATGGCGTTAAGCATTAGCAAACAAACCTGTGAAGTCCGAGAATTGGTATTGCGGAATAAGCCAACCCAGATGCTTGAAATTTCTCCCAAGGGTACCGTGCCTGTGCTGCAAACAAGGGAGGGCCAAGTTATTGAAGAGAGCCTGGAGGTCATGCTCTGGGCGCTCCGGCAAAATGATCCGGAATATTGGCTGCTGCCTGAACAACCTGAACAACTGCCTGAACGGGGGGATGAATTTTCTATGTTGGATCTGATTGGGCGTTGCGAGGTTGAATTTAAGCCCCACTTGGATCGCTACAAATATGCCAACCGATATCATGGGGTCAATCCAATTGACCACCGCACAAAAGCAGAAGATTTTATCGCTGAATTAGATAATCGCCTGCGCAATGGTATATGGCTTTTTGGCAGCCGCCCGGCCCTGGCCGATTATGCCATCGCGCCCTTTATCCGACAGTTTGCGAACACTGACGTCGCGTGGTTTTCACAGGCACCTTACCCATATCTACACAAATGGCTAAATCAAATTTTAGTATCAGAGCCTTTTTTATCGATCATGGAAAAGTTACCTGTATGGAAACCTGGTGACCAGATCACCTATCGATATTAATGAGCCCCATGTTCATTTTGAAAGACTTTATCTCAGACAGTTTAAGCGCGGCGAACGCATCGGATCCGGTGGCGGCATTAATGGATCTGTTACGCGAAACCGTGGGGCGAGCTGATGCGCTTTTGACGGCACTGCCTGAGACCGATGCTGATGAAACACTGCTCCACGCCTCTGAAGGATTGACCATTTACGATATAAAACTGCCGCCAGGCATATTGTATCCACCCCACAATCATCGCATGCCTGTGGTTATAGGGTTTTATGCCGGGTGTGAGACGAACCTGATTTACCAGGTATCTGCGGATGGGGCATTAAAACAAGTCGATCGTTTAGACTTCGAAGCCCCCACCGTCACGATATTGGAGAGAGATGTCATTCACGCCATAACCAATTTCGGTGACACACCATCGCGCGCCATCCACTATTATCTAGGCGATCTATTAGAGGTCGAGCGAGACCTTTGGAATCCCGCTTCGGGCCAAAAGGGCCCCTTCGACAACGATAACTATTTCGGCTTTGCGACGTCCAACCAATGATCCGTGGTGTCGCATCATCGCCATTTTTCTGTTAATTGAGTGCACTGAAATCGCACTGAAACCGTCACTGAAATCCACAAAATGTACAGACAACGGATCAGACTTACCCTCAGTTCCGGCGCGCAAGAAAGCGACAACCGCCGAGCTCGCCCGTTTTGACCAGGCCCACGAAGTGATCATAGGCGTTGTCCCATTTCTCGAAATGAGCGGCACCGAAATGAGCCACCGTCTGGCTTCGTAGGCTGCGGTACATGGCGAGACGGGCGACAAGAATTTCCGCCCAATGTTCGCTCACATCCTGCATCTCCATCACTTTGCATCCTTCGCGCTCGAGTAACCGACCGTAACCAGCTTGTGTTTCGAGTTCCGTGAACATCATTTCGTTCTGCAACCTATCGCGCGCTTGGTCGGTCATGCGGTCCCGTTTTACGATATCCGTGAAGGCCATCCGGCCACCGGTTTTCAGAACCCGGACACATTCATTCACGAGCTTGGATTTTTTCGGGATGTGACAAAAGGCCTCCTGGCTGATTACGACGTCGAACGAGCGATCAGGAAAGTGATTGTCCAGCGCATTGGCGCACTGAAACGTCACGCGATCGCTTAGGCCGACCATCTCGGTCAGACGGATCGCACCCGCAACCCTGCTTTCAGTGAGATCTATGCCGGTGACGCGGCAACCATAATTGTGGGCCTGATAACGGGCCGGCCCTCCCATGCCGCTGCAAACGTCGAGAAGGTGACAGTTTTCATCGAGACCGGCGAGGCGCGCCAGCTCGTCATTCGCCTCGACACCACCGAAATGGTCCTGGTCATAATTCTGCAGGATATCTTCAGATAGCTGAGAGGTATCGACATCGTCCTGCTCGAGCTTTTCGAGTATCTGCTGCTCGTTGATGGGATGTACGTCGTACCATTCAGAGACGACTTCTATGTGGGAATCCTGAGCCAGGGGAAAGCTCCTTTGTTCCTCTAAACACACTTGGCAAGCATAACTCTATTAGCCGTAACGGGTCCAGCATGGATATCACGAACAAAGAGGACGCTACCCTTTAGCTGAAAAATTTACTATTTTACCGATGATTCTAAGAGAACCATACGACATAAAGGGTAGTGTCCCATTTGTTTCGAGAAAAGAAACGGCAGCCCGAAGACTGCCGCTCTCTAGTCTGTGTGCAATTCGAGTTAGGCAGCTTTTGACTTGCGTCTGCGACGCATGGCACCAAGGCCACCAAGTCCTGCTAAAGCGCCAAGGAAGAGCGGAAGAGCAGAGGGAAGTGGGACCGTGCTGGGGGTGGGGAGGAGGTCGAAGGAGCGAGAGCTACTCGGAAAGCCCGGGCCGCCGACGACCGAAAGTCCGTTGAGACCTGTAATAGACAAGTCGGCACCCCCCTCAATTGGACCCGACAAGAGGTTAAGTATGATGGTGGCGATCCGCTCCCCGTCGGATAAGCCGGCACCGTAGCTGAAAGTGTATTCTACAGCAGTAGAACTCCCCACCATGGAAATTGTGGAGCCACCAACGGGGTCGTGACGTCCGGTAATTGAGCTGATTTCGAGCTCTGCTACGTCCAGAATATCGACATCGAACCTATACAGTACGCCAGCTTCACCGCCGGTCGCGTCGTTGTTGTCATATAAAATATCGTAAGATAAAGGGGCAAAAATATCGAGCACCCCGTCGGCGTTCGTGTCGGTAATGCTGCCGCCGCCGGTCTGAACCAGAATAATGGAAGCATGGGCGGAATACTTTGGTGCTCCTAATGTTGCTACAATTATAAATATTACAGTCGCGAGTATTTGCCTTATACGCATGTGTTTGTTCCTCTAATGATGATAGGACGGTCTGCTCCCAATAACAGCGCATCCTAAAAAGTGAATTTCAATCCAAAAGCATATCTGCAACGAAGAGGTACGTACTTGCAATTATCTTGCAATTATCGTGCAATTATCCCTGACGAGAATGGCAATGTAATTCGGCGACCCAACGGCAATGCTACAAAGGGGATGCTACAAAGGGGATGCTACAAAGGGGTCGCTACCCTTGAAATTACGCCAATTGCGGTGACAGTGCATTTAGTTGATCTGTTGCGCTGCATCGCAGCGCGCCCCACCGCATCACCGCTTTCAAAAGCAACCTGCCTCCAGCATAATGTGGCCAAGAACTATAAATTATAAACGGTCACTGGGAGTAATCGCGCATGTCTGATTTTGATGTCATTGTTGTGGGGGCGGGGAATGCGGCGCTCGCCGCTGCTAATTCGGCCCGCGAACAGGGGGCCGAACGGGTCCTGGTGCTGGAGAAGGCACCTGAGAAGGATCGCGGCGGCAATACCCATTTTTCGGGCGGCATGTTGCGCATTGCCTATGGTCAGCCGGAGGCGTTGCGGACGCTGGTGCCTGATGCGGAGGTTGAGCTGCCGGGCTTTTTCAAAGATGTGCCGACCTATACGGAAGACGAGATGATGGCAGACCTGATGCGGGTCACTGCCGGCAAGACGGACCAGATGCTGGCGAAAATCCTGATCTCCAAATCCTACGAGACCATTTGCTGGATGCATGACTACGGCGGCATCCCGATGGAGCCTGCGGTCAGCCTCTCTGCCATTCGGGTTGGTAACGAGGTGCGCTGGCAAAAGGGTGCCATCGTCCGCGCCCTGCACGAAGGCGTCGGCCTGTCCAATCACTGGTTCAAAAAGTCTGAGGAGAACAACATCACCGTCCGCTACGGCGTCGGCGCGGTGGAGTTGTTGCAGGATGAGGACGGCACGGTTGTCGGCGTGCTGGCCAACACCGGTGAGACGTTGGAGGAGATTACGGCAGATGCGGTCGTCCTGGGCTGTGGCGGGTTTGAGGCCAATGCCCAGATGCGGGCGCAGTATCTGGGCGCGCCGTGGGATCATGCCAAGGTGCGCGGTACCGCCTATAACCAGGGCGACGGCCTGCGCATGGCCTTGGATATTGGCGCCCTGCCCTGGGGGCAATGGAGCGGTCGGCATTCCACCCCCATTTCCAACGAATGGCCGGATTTTGCCGATCGGGAACGCACGGACCGCAGCAATCGCCTCTCCTTCCCCTACAGCGTCATGCTCAATCGTGAGGGCAAACGATTTTTGGATGAAGGCGAAGACGTGGGCATGTACACCTATGCCAAATATGGTGGCCGCATCCTGCAGGAAACAGGCGCCCTGGCCTGGCAGATCTTCGACCAACAGACCGTTGATTTGCTGGAGCCGCGATATAGCACCTCCGACCCGATCACTGCCAACACCCTGGCCGAGTTGGTGGAGCAGTTGGACGTGGATGACAAGGCCCAGGCCCTGCGCACCTTGGAAGAATACAACGCCGCCGTGCCTGCATCCGGTTCTAACGACGGCTTTGACCCAACGCAAAAGGACGGCCTGTCATCCAACGGCCTGTCGCCCGAAAAGAGCAACTGGGCCACCCGCCTGGATCAACCCCCCTACCTGGCCTATTCCGCGACGGGGGGCATTACCTTTACCTTCGGTGCCTTGAAGATCGACGAGAACGCCCGCGTTATCGGCACGGACTGGCGGCCCATCAAGGGACTGTTCGCCTGTGGCGAAATGGTCGGCGGGTTGTTCCACATCAACTATCCCGGCGGCACCGGCCTGACCTCGGGCGCAGTGTTCGGCAGGATCGCCGGTGCCAGCGCCGCACGGGGTGCGGGGGGTTAAGGAACTATGACCCAGCGACGGATACCGGCGGCCTTTATTCGCGGCGGCACCTCTAAGGGGGTGTTTTTCCATGCACGGGATTTGCCGGATGATCTGGACGGTCGCAACGCCATCTTCCTGGCTGCCATTGGCAGCCCGGACCCCTACGGGCGGCAGCTTGACGGCATGGGCGGGGGCATTTCTTCGCTGTCCAAGGTCGTGGTGATCGAACCTTCCGCGCGCCCCGGCATCGATGTGGATTACACCTTTGGACAAGTGGTGGTCGATGCCCCTGCCGTCGACTATGGCGCAACCTGCGGCAATCTATCATCCGCCGTCGGTCCCTTCGCGGTGGATGACGGTTTGGTGTCTGTAGGGGATGGGGCGGATGGGGAGGCCGTGGAGGTTATGATCCGGGTCCACAACACCAATACGGACAAGGTGTTTGAGGCCCGGTTTATGGTGGCGGACGGCCAGGCGGTCAGCACAGGCGATTTCGTTATCCCCGGTGTGGCCGGAACGGCAGCGCGGATACAGCTGGATTTCCTCGATCCCGCAGGCTCCCGCACGGGCAAACTGTTTCCCTCAGGCCAGGTCAATGACCGGGTACGGCTGGCCGATGGCGGGGAGGTCGAAATCTGCTGCATGGACGCCACCACACCCTGCGTCTTTGTCGCTGCCACAGACCTGGGCCTAGCGGCCACGGAATTGCCTGGCGATCTGGAGGCCCTGAACGATGTTCTGGCCCGGTTGGAAGAAATTCGTGCCCTGGCCGGTGTTCGAATGGGTTTGGGTGATACCGCAGCGGCGATCTCTGCCACATCGCGGGCCAGCCCGAAAATAGCCATGGTCGGCCCGGCCAAGGATATGGCCTTGTTGGATGGCAGCACCTTGAAGGCCGAGGACATGGACCTGGCCGTGCGCATGATCTCCATGGGCCAGCCGCACCGAGCCGTACCGTTGACGGGGGGTATGTGCCTGTCCGTCGCCGCCAGCCTGCCCGGAACATTGGTGCATGGTTTGCGCAAACCAAAGCGCGACATGTCAGGCGGCGATATCCGCCTGGGCACGCCATCGGGTGCCATCCCCATCGGGGCCAAGGTTCATGGCGAAGGTGAGGATGCGACGGTAGAGCGGATCACGACCTACCGCACCTCCCGCCGTCTCATGGAAGGCCAGGTTTTGGTGCCGAATATATTGGAACCGCTCTAATTCGGTACGGCACGGGCACCGCGCAGCAGCTGACCGGGTAATTCGCCGGTTGCCTCGCCGCCCCGCATGACTTCGACGCCGGAGACAAATGTATGGCGATAGCCGTCCGCCTTTTGAATGATCCGCCGCCCGCCTGCGGGCAGGTCATAGACGATATGGGGACGTTGCAGGCGCAGGGCCTCAAAATCGATCAGGTTGATGTCGGCCTTATAGCCAGGCGCGATAACACCCCGGTCCAGCAGGCCGTAAGTGCGCGCTGTATCATGGGTTTGTTTGCGCACCAGAAACTCGAGTGGTAGTTTTTCGCCGCGCGTCCGATCACGGCCCCAATGGGTCAGCAATGATGTCGGCGAAGATGCATCGCAGATAACCCCCACATGGGCGCCCGCATCCGCCACACCGCAAACGGTATTTGGATCTTCCAGCATCTCCTTCACAACTTCCAGATCGCCGGCGCAGTAATTCTCGAACGGATGCATCAACAGGGCCTGGCCGTCATTTTGCATCATCAATTCCAGCGCCAAATCGAACGGGTCGCGGCCTTGGGCCTTGGCGCGCGCCGCAATAGATTGATCGGGCGCGGGTTCGTAGTTGACCGCTGCGTCCAGCTCGAACGTTCGTTGCAGCTCGACCTCTTTGAAGTGCATGGTTTTCTCATCGGGCCGTTCCGCGATCAGGCGGTGGCGCAAATTCTCGTCATCACGCAAACGGGTGTAGCGTTCCCGTGGCGACAGAGCCGCCATCTCCAACCAAACAGGATGGGATGTGAAGGGATGCATGGTGGCCTCCAACCCCATCATGACGCCGATGGCCCGGCTGCCCACTTGCGCCGTGACTTCCATACCGTCGGCGCAGGCCTGCCCCACCTGATCCAGAGTTTCCCGCCATAGATTTGGCTTTTTGTCTACCTGGACCAACAACACGGACAAGGGCCGGCCGGCAATTTCGGCTGCGGCACGCAGTCGGGCAAAGTCACCCTCACCAAAATCCGAGTTAACTTCCAATACCCCCGCATCGGCCCGGCGCATGGCCTGGGCCAGACCGGTCAGCTCCGCCTCCTCCGCGCCATAGGAGGAGACCAGGCGGCCATCGGCGGCCCGATGCTTGACCGTACGAGAGGTGGTAAAGCCCAAGGCCCCCGCGTTCAGGGAGGCTTCCAATAATTCTCCCATACGCGTGATTTCCTCGTCGGTCGGATGCGCGGCGAAATCAGCCCCGCGCTCTCCCATAACATAATAACGCAAGGCCGCATGCGGCACCTGGGTACCAATATCCATGATCCTCGGCGTGGAGGCTAAAACGTCCATATAATCCTGGAAGCTTTCCCAACGAAAATCGATGCCTTCCGCCAATACGGTTTCGGGGATGTCCTCCACCCCCTCCATCAGATTGATCAGGTAAGGCTCCGTACCCGGCCTTACGGGGGCAAAACCAACACTGCAATTACCGAATACGGCAGTGGTGACCCCGTGCCATGACGACGGTGTCAAATAGGGATCCCACGTCGCTTGCCCGTCGTAATGGGTGTGGATGTCGACCCAGCCCGGCGTTAGCAACAGGCCCTCTCCATCGATTTCCCGTTGCCCCGGGCCGACTGCGACGTCATTGGACACGGCGGCGATTGTGCCGTTGTCCACGGCCACATCGGCCACCTTACGTTCAGCGCCGGTACCATCGATCACGGTTGCGCCGCGAATTACCAGATCATGCATATTCGTCATCTCCAATTATTTCTCTGATGATAGCCTCTTTTTGCAGATTTTGCGTTACTCTCACTTCCATGACCGCGAAATTTATCACGATTGAAGATCCCGGTGCCCACGGCCCCTGGATGGTCATGGTGCACGGCATGTCGCAAAACCATAAAATATTTGAGGCCCAGGTCGAAAATTTCAGGCAGCGCCATCCCATCTGCCTGATTGATTTGCCTGGCCATGGCCTGTCGGCTGACCTGCCTGGGCCGTTTGGGCATGCTGAGATGGCGGCCCATGTTGGTGATGCCATAGGTGCAGCCGGTATCGAACAATGTATCTATTGGGGGACCCATACCGGGTCGGCCCTTGGTTTGCGCCTCGCCGGCCGGGACCATGGTCGGGATCCGGATCGGGATGGGGGGCGCTTTCTCGCCCTTATTCTGGAAGGTGTTGTTTTGCCCGGTCACATCATGCCTGGCGTTAATGCGGAACTGCAACGGGCCTGCGATATGGCGCGGGATCACGGTATGGCGATGGCGGCCCGGCAGTGGTTTGCGAAAGCGGCTTGGTTTGCTGTTATACGTAGCAACCCTGGTCCCTGCCGCTCGGACGCGCATCAAGCCATAATCGCTGAATTTGGTGGCGCACCTTGGCTATATGATGGGCCGCCGGGGCAATTGGTCGAACCCGTTGATGAGGCGATTTCAGCCCTGGCACGACCGGTACTTTTCTATAACGGCGAACATGACTTGGCGGAATTCGTGGCCACGGCGGATACGCTGGGCGGCTTATTGCCAACGGCCCAACGGGCGACAATCCCTGGGTCAGGCGGATTTCCGGCCTGGGAATATCCCGACAGGGTAAATCATCTGGTGGCCGATTTTTTAACGGCTCACAACATCATATAGCTGGATGTAATACCAAGGTGCGGTAATAAAGACCCATATAGATCGTTTCAGGCGTGCGCCGGGTAGGAATGGAAGCGCAGGCTGTACTGGTACCTTCAAGCTTTCATGACGCCGCCGGCGCGCGCCTGAAACGACCGAATTCGGCGCTTTACGAAGGCTTTCGGCGGTGTCGCGCGCAGCTTATGGTACGCGTACCACGGCGCAACGCGCTCCTACCCGAAAACCTTCGTAAAGCGTCTATATGGGTCTTTATTACCGCACCTTGGTATAACATGGGCCACCGGTTTGTCCGGATTGCCGGCAAATAGATTGACCTCTCCATACATGATGGTGCGTCCTGGCTTGATGATACGTGCCACTGCCACCAAATCAGCCTCTGCCGCCGGGCGCAGAAATGACGAGGTCTGGCTTACTGTCGTTATGGCAACAAAGTCCCCCACACTGCCGGCGATGGCAAAGATCATGGCCGTGTCGGCAAGGGCCATGATGGCCTGGCCGCAAATGGTCCCGCCCTGGCGGTTCAGACGGGTGGAAAACGGCACCCGCAACACGGCACCATCCGCGTCTATACGCTCAATCGAAATGTCCATGTCCTGGATCCTGGGGCCAGCGCGTTTCCGGGCAATTGATAGTTCACTCACGCCTTGCGCCTTTCAAATTTGGTCGCTGTATCATTTTTTATCAGCGGGTCATTTTTTTGACAAAGACGACAACAAACAATGCCAGGACGAATGCGCCCAGAAAAGCCTCGGACGCGGCAATCAGGCGGGTAATACCGATAGGAGACATGTCGCCATAGCCAAGAGTGGTGAACGTCACGACGCTGAAATACAAAACATTCAGAAAACTCATGCTGTTTTCTGCCAGACCCGTTGCCGGGTCGAATATTACTATTCCGGCGTGGTCCGTGATGCCGAATGCAAAATACAACAAGGCGCAGCTAAGGATCACGGAGATCGATACCAGCACCACCCGAAAGGGCCGCTCGCCATAGCCGCAAAACAAATCAACGGTTTTGGAGAACAACCGGCTTAGACTCAATGCGCGCATTTGATAACGCCGCATCGTCATCTCAAGGACGAAGAATGCGCCCGCTGTTTCAAAATGACCGGTGCTTTCCGATTGTTTGCGCAGATTTCGATAAATCTCCTCCGCCTCCGTGCAGCTCGATATTTCAGCGGCCCGTTCGCCCGCCGCACGTGCCGCATCCGCCTCGTGGTGTTGCCTGATTTTTTGTCCCCAATCCGCGTGCTCGGTCTTGGCATTGCCGAGAACCACGCCCAGCAAGTTGGCCCCGCGCAGAATTGAATGGTTCAGGTTCGCTTCCTCCAAATGGGCCTTCATTAATGAAGCGTCGGTCAAATTGGCCTGAAACAGATGAGCGCCACGCAAATCGGCCCGATACAGGTCCGCTTTCGACAAATCGTAGCCTTCTTTGCTGCCCCCGCGATTTAGATTGATGTCACGCAAATCCGCACGCGCCAGCCGAAACCCAGACAACGATGCCCCCGATCGCGCGACGTCCTCTAAATCCTGGCGTATGTTCGGCCCGCTTTTGTCGCAATCCGGATCGTGCCAGAAGCATAAGCCCGACGGCATTTCAGGTAGTTTGCAGCCCAAATATGCGCAATTTCCCAGTCCGTTTCCCAGTCCGTTTCCCAGTCCGTCTTCATCTAAATCCATACCGCCTCCCCCAAAAGTATAGGTGAATGCCCCCATAGTTGGCTACATGCCCAGGCGCGGTTCAACCGTAAACAATCTGCATTGCCCGATACAACTGATTGTTAAGGTTATCTCACTATAACTTTAGCAGAATAATTTCTAAGAGGATTGGGGCGGATCCTACGAAAGGCGAAAGAAAGCATGACGACAGTCAACGCCAGATTGATGCGACGCCGGGGCAACCTTTTGCAAATGTTGCCCTCGGCTGTGCTTGTAATTTTTGGCTCTTCTGTCGGTTCCGTTACCTCGGCACAGGCAATGTCGGTTTCGATGTCGGCATCATTCCAGTCTTTAGCGCCGGTCCTAGTCGGTGCCGCTGGTTTCATTGTGCTGCTTGTTGCGGCCATGGTCTGGGGGCGGTGTCGCGCCGTCATGCGGTTGAATACACGCCTGCAACAAAGCCTTGCCGAACAGAGCCAGGTGGAACAGGACTTGTCCCGCGCCAAGGCTCAGTTGGAAGATGCTATCGAATCTATCTCAGAAGGATTCGTACTTTATGATGCGGATGAGCGGCTGGTAATTTGCAATCAAATCTATCGCGACATGCATCCCATAGCGGCCCCGTTGATGGTGTCGGGGACAAAGTTTAAGGACATCATATCCAAGGCAGTGGAAGACGGCCAGCACCCGGCTGCGTTGGGAAGATTGGACGATTGGGTCGCCGACAGGTTGGCGCACTTTCGTAATCCTGGTGAGCCTCGCGAATATGAATTTGCTGACGGCCGATGGCTGCAATATTCAGAGCGGCGAACCCGGGATGGCGGTACCGTTGGCATTCGGGCCGATATTACCCGGCTAAAGCAAACGGAAGAAGCACTGTTGCGGAGCGAACGACGGTTCCGGGATTTTGCTACCTCTGCCTCCGATTGGTTTTGGGAAATGGATGAAAACCTGCGGTTCTCATATTTTTCCAGCCGCTTCACCGAAATCACGGGCGTTCTGCAAATGCAATTGTTGGGGAAAACCAGAAAGGAAACGGGCATTCCGGATGTCGATGAAGATGCCTGGCAGCAGCACCTTGATGATCTTGATGCCCATCGCCCCTTTCGTAACTTCATACACCCGCGGGCCAGTGAAACGGGGGAGACGTTGTGGCTGTCGATCAGCGGTACACCGGTGTTTGACGACGATGGTCGGTTCATGGGCTATCGCGGCACCGGCTCCGATATCACGCAACAGGAACGTACAAAAGCGTTGTTGCGGGAGAGCGAGCAACGCCTTATGGCCATGATGGATCATGTCCCCGCGGCGCTGTTCCTGAAAGACCGGGAGGCTCGTTATCTACTGATCAATCGGCAATTCC
>Ga0233433_10003923_pt1 | contig 11709 bp, 9 predicted proteins | sample SI_122_August201_5_FD_179868 | JGI IMG/M metagenome (GOLD analysis project Ga0233433, IMG submission 179868) | Seawater microbial communities from Saanich Inlet, British Columbia, Canada - SI_122_August2016_100_MG | ecosystem: Environmental > Aquatic > Marine > Inlet | place: Canada: British... | reverse complement strand
GTGACGGTCAACGGCAAAAACCTCGGCATTTACTCGCATGTGGAGTCGGTGCGCAAGCCGCTGCTGGCGCGCGGGTTCGGCAACGATGCCGGCACGCTTTACGAGGGGACGGTGGTGGATTTTTACGAGGACTGGGAAGGCAGCCTCGAGCACAAACGCGGCGACGACAAACTGGGTCGCGAAAAAATCCGGCAACTAACCCAGCTGCTCGAGAGCGATGACGTGAGCGAGGAAGCCATCGGCAGACTCGTCGATCTCGATTCGTTTTACCGGTACTGGGCCATCGAAGGGCTGCTTGGTTTTTGGGACGGCTACTCCGGCAACGCGAACAACTTTTTCATTTATCTCAACCCGAAGACGGATCGGTTCCACTTCATGCCGTGGGGAGCGGACGCGCTGTTCCGCAAGCGCGGCATGCTCAACTTCAATTTTCGCGCGCCGATCTCGGTGAAGACCAAGGGCCGGGTCGCCCACTTTCTTTACCAGACCGAAAACGGCCGAGAACGCTATCGCAAGGCTCTGCACGGCTTGCTCAAGGAATATTGGGTCGAGGACAAGCTGCTCGCCGAATGCGACCGCATCGAGGCCCTGCTCAAGCCGCACTTGAGCCGTGAGCAGTACCGCTTCAGCCGGTCGCTTAATGGCACGCGCGATTTCATTGAGGCACGCCGCGGGGACTTGATAAAGGAAACCAAAGAAGGCATGCCGGAGTGGCGCAAGGAACCCAAGGCGCCGCCCGTCATCGCCGCCATCGGCAAAATCAAGGCCAAGTTCGCCGCCACGTGGATGGAGGATTCGCCGCGCGAACGCACCAACATTGGCAAGGTGGAAATCAGCCTGACCATGAATGGCAAGGAGGTAGCGATGAAGGACGCCGGCGTGCATGCGTCGTGGACAGGCGGCTTCGGCCGGAGCAGCAAGCCGTCAGTGCTCATCGTGGCGAGGCGGGCCGACAACGACAAACAGGTGTCGTTCGATCTCGGAATGGAGGAGGACGCCTTTCGTGCCGGAGACGACATTCAATCCGGCGGCGTGCTGAAAGAGGGTCGCAGCTTTTCGTTTGGCCCGCTTGGCATGCAATTCATCGGCGGCAAAACCCAGCTTAGTGCCGCCGGCATGCGTGAAGGTGACAAGGTTGAAGGTGAGTTCGAGGGTGAAGTAATGAAACTCATCGGGATGGGCCGCTGAAACGACCGCCCGCCGTCGCCTGAAAACCTGCCGGGATTGAGCGGGTCCGATTTCCTCTATTCCGCTTGGCCAAGCGCGTTTAATTGCCCGCCAGAATCTTGCGGACGATTTCCTCGCCGATCGCCAGCGATGCGGTCGCCGCCGGGCTGGGGGCGTTGAGCACATGCAGCGCCGCCGGTCGCTGAATCAGGCAAAAATCCTGTATCAAGTCGCCCTCCCGCGCCATCGCCTGTGCGCGCACACCCGCACCGCCCGGATCAATATCGGTTACACGGATGTTCGGTACGAGCTTTTGCAGCGCCTTGCAGAAGCGCCGTTTGCTGAACGACTGCCACAACTCAAGCGCGGTCATCCTCGGGTATTTCGCGACGAAACGCCACAGGCCGGGATAAGTCACCGCATCCCACAGGTCACGCACGTTGACGTCTGTCTTGCGATAACCTTCGCGGGCAAAAGCGAGCACGGCGTTCGGGCCGGCCTCGATGCCGCCGTGAATCAACCGCGTGAAGTGCACACCCAAAAACGGGAACTGCGGATCTGGCACGGGATAAATCAAGTGGCGCACCAACCCTTCGCTCCCCTCAACCAGTTTATAGTACTCGCCACGGAACGGAACGATTCGGGTCTCGCGTTTCTCGCCAGCCAACCCGGCGACACGGTCGCAATGCAGCCCGGCGCAGTTCACGAGGTACCTGCCGGCGAACTCACCCTTGGGCGTCGTCGCGATCCACTCGTCACCGCGCTGCTCGAGCCGCGTAACGCGAGCGCCGGTTTGCACGTCGCCGCCGTTGGCCGTGATGCGTCGTTTGAGTTCGCGGCAGACCGCCGGGTAATCGACGATGCCCTCCTGCGGCACTCGCAATGCCGCGATGCCACCGACGTTCGGCTCGCGCTCGAGCATTGCCTCGCGCCCAAGAAACTCGATGCCTTCAAGTCCGTTTTGCCGGCCGCGCTCCTCGAGTTTGTGCAGTCGCTCCAGCTCGGTGTCGTTGCACGCCACAACCAGTTTACCGCAGACCTCGTGAGCGATGTCGGCCTCGCGGCAAAACTCGACCATCTGCCGGATGCCCCGCACTGCTAGGATGGCCTTGGTCGAGCCCGGCTTGTAATAGAGGCCGCAATGCAGCACGCCGCTGTTGTGGCCACTTTGGTGGCTGCCAACTTCCGGTTCCTTTTCCAGTAGGCAAACGCGACTCCCCGGCTGCATAGTTTGCAACCGCCAAGCCGTCGCCAGGCCGACAACGCCTCCGCCGATGACAAGGTAGTCTGTTTTCATCCGTGCACCCAACCGCGATCAACGAGTATCTCCTGCCCGGTCACCGCGCAGCTGGCATCGCTCGCGAGGAACAAGGCCACGTCGGCGACTTCATCCGGCTGATTGAGATCCGGGATGCATTGTTCCCTACGAATTTGCCGCTTGACCGCCGGGGTGACATGATCGCTGAGTTGCCGCTCGGTCATGATCCAACCCGGCGAAATGGTGTTCACGCGAATCCGCCGCGGCCCTAGCTCACGGGCCAGTGATCGCGTCAAACCGATCGCCGCGGCCTTGGTCGCGACATAGGCGCTCATATTCACAGGCGCGGTATAAAACGTGATCGACGAAAAGTTGACGATCGACGCCCCCTTGGCCAAGTGTGGCGACGCCTCGCGGCAGGCTATAAAATAGGCCCGAATATTGCCGGCGATGAGATCATCCCACACCTTCGCAGTGACGTCCTCAAGGGCGATGCGCGGGTCGCGCGCGGCGTTGTTAATGAGCACGTGAATGTCGCCATGCCGCTTGGCCAAATGTGCCACCCAGCGCTTGATGGCAGCCTCGCGACAGAGGTTAACCTTGGAAAATTCAGCCCGGTCGCCCAGGCGCTTGGCCAGGCGCACACCGGCCCTGTCATCCAAGTCACAGAAACAAACCACGGCTCCCTGGGCGTGAAACGCCTCGACCATCGCCTGGCCAATGCCATTAGCCCCACCGGTTATGAGCACCAGGCGACCGGCGAGCTCGTCGTACGTTGCCATCGCAAAAAACTAAAGTGCCGGGGCGACAGAAGCCTTCATTTTGTCGAGCCCGATCCTGGCGGCCTCGAGCGCGTCCATCGCCCAGTATTCGCGATTGAACAACTCGAGTGACAGCACTGGCGTCGCGCCGACCTGCAGAAAGCCCCTCGTGATGTCGGCGATCGGCGCAATGCCATCGCCGGGGAACACACGGTGCTGGTCACCGATCTTCTCCAGCGGCGGGTCGGCAGGATAGTCGTTCCAGTGAAAATGCTGCAACGCCTGCGGGCCGAGCATTTTCAGCCCGGCGAAATCGGAGCCGCCCTTGTAAGTGTGATAAACATCACCCAGAAAACAGGCGCTCGGGTGGCCGGCCTCAATCGCGATGTAAATGGCTGTACTCACGCGGCCAATGGATGGGTTGCCGCCCCACATCTCGATCTGCGGCACAACACCAATCTCGTCGCCGATCTCGAGTAGCGCACGATACCGCTTGGCCGCCGCCATCGGGTCGACCGTGCCACGGGCACCGGCCGGCGGCGCGGCGATGCGCTTGGCGCCGAGTTGGGCGAGCAGATCCATGTCACGCCGGGCGTCCTCGAGACCCTTGGCTCGCTGCGCGTCGTCATCGACAATCCAACGCGCAAAGCCAATCGCACTCTCGACAGTCAGCCCGTGATCTTCAATGCGCTTGCGCAAATCCTTCAGCGAGCCGCCGTTTTTCTTATAGTCATTGAGCTTACCCAACCACGGCTCAATGGCGTCGTAGCCCGCCTTGCCAGCAACATCGACCTCCCCGGTGACGGACAATTCCTGCCCGCGAATCGTGCTCATGTTCAGGCAGTACCGGAACGGATCACTGCCACTTTTCTTATTGGGCTTAGCCTGCGTCGTAGCGCTGGCAGCCAACAGGCCAGCGGTAGCAATGCCGGTAGTCTTCAATAAATTGCGTCGGCTCATGGGATTTTGGGTTATATTGGGCATGTTTGATTCGTGAGTGGTTCGTCAAGTTTTCAGGCGGATTGTTGAAGCGAACCAGAGTCGTAGGCGAGTTTATTTTTGCACCAAGTGCGGCGCTTTGTCGTCGCCGTTGGTCAACCGATTGAGAGTGTAGCAAACCAACCCATTTACGAGTAACGAACCATCGGCGGCGGCGATGTTGTTCAGGTCGAGTTGATAAACATAGCCGGGGTTCAGCTTGGCCAAGCTCACGATAACGGTTCGCCCGTCCCGAAGTAGTTGAACCCCGGTCACCGGCACCGGTTCCCGGCCGTGCTGTGGCGAACCGTAGTCCTTTCGATACGCGTAGTAATAGCGCTGGATGGCGAAGGTCTCCGGCTTGGCCAAGCCGTTGGCCAAAGGCTTGGTGAACTGGAGGGCAAAGCCCGAGTCGGTCAGTTTCATCGACTCGACTTCCATCGGCGTTTTTCCATTCCACTTGATTCGCTGCACACCTTGGCCGCCGACCCACGAGAGGTGTGTTTTGCCCAGCCACATACTGCCGTCTTTGCCAAAAACAAACCGATGGTTACCTTTACCCAAGCCTGCGCCGTCGTAAAACGGCACGCACGCGCCCTGCCATTCCCCGGCGACCTTGTCCAACATCACGCGCACGATCCGCGCCCGGTTCATTTCGCCGACGAACAGTTGAGCGGCGAACGGGCCAAACTTGCCGCCGGAAGAATCGGGGATCGGCTGGGTCGGGCTGTTGGCCATCAACCCATGAGGGAAAAGCACCGTTGCGCGGGTGCGTTTGACATCAAATTCGGCTGAAGCAACCTTCAGCGGGTTGCGCCCCTTCTTCCATTCATTTGTCCATGCCAAGCTCGCCGGGTGTCCGTAAAATTTCCCGCGCTGCACGTGAAACAGTTTGCTCGTGCCCAGCCAGTCGCCCTGATTGTCGGTCACAAACAACCTCCCATCGAGGTCAAAGCCCAGCCCGTTGGGCGAGCGGAAACCGGGCGCAAACGGCGTCATTTCGCCCTCCGGGGTGATCTTCAACACCCAGCCGCGGTACGGCGTGGCCCCGTACATTCGGCCGGACGCCCTACCGTAGCTGGTGGCCTTGAATCCTTCGCGCGACAGTCCGTAGTGGCGAAACTCCCCCCGCAACTCCGGCCGGATGCTCGCTCCACTAGAGGCCAGATTCAGACCGACGTACAAGTTACCGCACGCATCCCGCGCCGGCCCAAAGGCGAACTCGTGGTAGTTGCCGGTCATGCCAAAATCGTCGCACACTGTTTTGTACTGATCCGCCTCGCCGTCGCCGTCGGTGTCAGTGATGCGCGTCAACTCCGACCGCTGCATGACGACGACTTCACGGTCGTTTATCGCCACGATGCCAAGCGGCTCCTGCAGTCCATCGGCGAATAATCTCCACTCGCCCTTGCCGGGATCGTACGTGTACACCTCGCCACGGTGAAAACAGGCAACCAAGCGCCCGTTGGGCATGAAGTCCAGCCCACCGACCTGCGGATCGAGCCCCTTGGGCGTGGCGATGTTTTCTAGCGAGTAGTAGTCGCCGATGCCCGCCGCACGCATGGAAACAGCCGCAACCAAACCAGCAATTGTCAGTATTCGTCCTGTAATTCTCATCGTGACTTACTTGATCAACCCGATGAAAACGGTAAACTCCCTGGCCTCTTCTGCGGACAACGTCAGCAGGTTATTCTCGAGTTTACCCGCGCTGTGCTCAAAAGCCACCCGGCTCGTCGGGCCGACCGGAAGCGAGACCGGCTGCGTGTTGTTCGGGATTCGAAATGAACGTTGAATCCCAATGATCGAATGAAGTGGAGTGATCAATTCATACACATCCGTGTCGTTGACGCGGAAATGGAACTCCGGCTGGCCATCGACTTTTTTGTAGCCCAAAAACTCCGGCTCGGAATCACCGCCACCCACCCGGATCGTGCCGGGCATTTCTGACTCCCAATACTTCGTGCCCAAGACCCCGGCCAAGCCGTTGCCGTTGCCTCGCCACACCGGCGACGGATCGACAAACCCACCGTACCACGCGTATCGCAACCGGCACTGCCCGGCGTCCCAGCAGTAATTCTGCCCGTGTTTCAGCCCCACAGCGATCGCTGCCGGGGAAGCGTCCGGCATGAAAATGCGATACATCAGCGGACGTTTATGTCCCCAGGCGTGAAATTGTTTTTGAGCCGCTTTCCCCTGCCGGGCCAGTTCGGGTACATGTTGATCCGTGGCCAATTCCGGCATCGATACACCGACGTACATCGCACCGTACATCAGGAAGCCGTGCCCGGGGTACGTGCAGACATACGGATAAATTCCCGGTTCCACCGGCGCAGTGAACTGCAGCACATGCTGCTCTCCCGGCGGCAGCACCGGCGTCGACCACAAAACCGAAGCATGATCGGGCACCCAGTTTTTCGCCTCACCATCAACGCCCAGAGCGAGCGCGGCGGTGGCCACAGCTTGCCGCTGGCCGGGCTTTGTGAAGACGAGGTTGTGCGCCATGTCGTCGTCGTTGATGAGTTTCATTAGGATTGACTGGCCCGGCTTGGCAGCAAATCGGACGACGTCGTATCGCAACCCCGCCCGCGCGGTGATGTCCACCTCAACATGATCTTCGTTGGGCTCTTGGCCAAGCGCCGGAGCAATCACCAATCCAAACAGTCCAAGCTGAACAAACAGTCCGATAACAAATCTTATTTTAAAAACAGGAACCCCCATTGATCGCGAAAGAAGATAGCCAAGCACCGCCACTTGTCGATGATGTTCGCACCCGCAACTCAGTCCAAATTCAACAACGACAGATTGCCGTCAGCCCCGAACTTCATCGGCTCCGCTTGGCCAAGCGACTCCAACGCAGGATGCGACGCCACCTTGGCGGCCAATGCGGCCGAGACATCGAGCGTGCCAAGCGAAAGAGTATCGCGGATGTGCACCACCCGTGCCTTGGCCGGATCGGAATCGGGCAGCGACGCCAGCATGGCGCGGATCGCCTCGGCGTCGGTCGCAAAATCCATCGGCAACTTGGCACACTGGACAGCACGCGACGTGAGCACGTTGGTGCGCAGCGCGGCGGCGTCCACCTCGGCAACCAGCCGCTTGGTCGTCGCCTCAGCCAAGCCGATGCCGATGGCGTTGCCATGTGTCTCCGGCGTCAGGCCGCGTACGAAAATCCGCCAGATGAACGGCTTGGCCAACGCGTCCCCCGGCATGAGATTATAGCCGTGCACGCCGCGGCCGATCGTGTTGGTGTCCATGCCGGTGCCGCTGATATTTTTGCCTATTTGATCGACGATCAGCAGGTCGATTTCGTCGAACGGCAGCGCCGGCATCATCGTCGCCGCCTCGGCGCAAAGCTCCGGCTCTCGACCGGGAATCGTGTCAGCCGAAAGCACCTCGACACAGGCCGTGTCATGCATCGCATTCTCGACAATGGCCACGCCGCCAAGGATCGGTGCCCGCGCAAAAACCACCTTGGCCAGGCGCATCAACGCCGCCTCGTAGCCGAGCGTGAGCGCGGCCGCATGGTACGCGGAGGCACCAGCGTGTTTACCTAGACCGACGACGAGCATCTTCGTGAGCCCGCTGCCCATCGGCCCATCAAAGTCGGTGTGCGGCTTGACGCGGTTGATCACGATGACCCCATCCGCTGCCAACGCCTCGCGGCTCCACGGCACGTCCTGTCCGCCCTCCACTTGACCAAGCGACTCGGTCCCCATCGAGGCTCGAACCGGCACGCCCATCGACGCCGCGGTAACGCCGTAGTCGGCAAGCAACCCAGCCTGCCCTTCCGGCGTCGCGCCGCCATGGCTGCCCATCGCCGGGAGGATGAATGGCTCCGCGCCGGCGCTTTTCAGCTCGCCGATCACGGCGGCGACAACCTTGGCCAAATTTGAAATCCCGCGACTGCCGACACCCACGGCGACACGCATGCCCGGCTTCAATTGCCCGCGAATCGCCGCAAAACCATCGGCAACCGAGGCGGCGACATTGACCGGCGGCGTGGCATTGAACTGCTGCCGCACACGGAACATTTGTGGGAATCCATCGCTCATCGGCTTGGGCCATCCAACGGAACCGCTTGGCCAAGCGCGAGCTTTTTCTTGCGCCAACCGCTTGGCCGAGCGAAGCTGCGCGCCATCGTTTAGCCCTGAAACATCATGAACAAGACCCACATTGATCGCAGGAATTTTCTCGCCACCGCCGCCGTTGCTGGAGCCGGCTTGGCCACCGCCGCCGCTCGGGATTGGACCGGCAAAAACCCGACGCGATATCCCGATCCCGACCTCATTTCGCTCGACCCGCGCTTCGACAAATACAAGATCGGCAACACGCCGGTTCAACGACTCTACACCAGCCCGAACGCCCTCTGGACCGAGGGCTGCGCCTGGAACGGTGTCGGGCGGTATCTGGTTTTCAGCGACATCCCGAACGACCTGCAACTGCGCTGGGTCGAGGACGACAACCGCGTGACCGTTTTCCGCAAACCCAGCGGCAACAGCAACGGCAACACGTTCGACTATCGGGGCCGGCAAATCTCCTGCCAGCATGGACACCGGCGCGTGGTGCGCTACGAGTACGATGGCACCGAGACCGTGCTGGCAGCCACGTTCGACGACAAACCATTCAACGCGCCGAACGATGCTGTCGTCCATCGCGGCGACGACTCGATTTGGTTCACCGACCCCGGCTACGGCAGCCTGTCCGACTACGAGGGCAACAAAGGCCCGCTCGAACTCAAGGAAGCCGTCTACCGCATCGACGCCAAGAGCGGAAAAATCACCAAGTTGACCGATGACATTCACAAGCCAAACGGCCTCTGCTTCTCGCCCGACTTGAGCCAACTCTACGTCTCCGACAGCGGCACGGGGAAAAACATCAAAGTCTGGGACGTCGATGGCGTGAAGCTGAAAAACGGAAAAGAGTTCGCCTCGATGAAAGCCTTGAAAGCCCAGGGCGAAGACAGGCTGGCAACAACCAAAGAATTGGCTCAAAAGAACACGCCAAGCCTAATGGCAGCAGGCGGTGCCGACGGCATCCGCGCCGATGTGGATGGCAATATCTGGGCAAGCGCGGGCTGGGTCGGAGCCGGCTACGACGGCGTGCACACCTTCGCCCCGAACGGCGATCGCATCGGGCAAATCCGGCTGCCGGAGATTTGCTCAAACGTCTGCTTCGGCGGCCGCAAACGCAACCGGCTGTTCATGACCGCCAGCCAAAGCCTCTACGCTGTCTACACCAACGCCACCGGCGCCCACATCACCTGAGCAACGGTTGGCCAAGGCGCTCCAAGTCACGCGGCAGCGTCTTGGAGTGCTGCGCTGTGCTCAGCTTTGGAACGCTCCCAAAAGCGGCGGGGAAAGACGCACTCCACGACACTGCCGCAATTCAGTGAAACCCCTCTGCGTCCTCTGCGTTTAATTGAACCCCCTCCCGCTTGGCCAAGCGGAGGAAAATCGCCTTGAAATCACTTTTCGCTTTTCACCAGGGAATTCGGCCCCATGATTCGCGCGCTTATGGAAGATTCGCTGGTTCTTTTGAAACCTGATTGTCTGGAGGGCCGCAAATGCGGCGAGGTGTTGAAGCGCTTTGAGGAAGCCGGCTTCGATGTGTTCGGCGTGAAGATGATGCGCCTGTCGGAGGAGATCCTGCGCGAGCATTACGCGCATCTGACCGAGCTGCCTTTTTTTCCTGAGATTCAGGGCTTTATGCAGTCGTCGCCGGTGGTGGCGATCGCGCTTCGCGGCGAGAACGCGATCGTCCGCATCCGCGAGATGGTCGGCCCGACCGACTCGACTGTTGCCGAAAAAGGCACCCTGCGCGGCGACTTCGGCCAGGATAAAATGAAGAACGTGGTTCACGCCTCCGACTCAGTCGAAAACGGCCAGGCGGAACTCAAACGATTCTTCGCCGACGGAGAGTTGTTCGGCTAACCCGCTTGGCCAAAAACGAAATAGCACGACCTTGCCGCCGCCGGGGTTGCTGTGGCTAAATCGGCGCATGGAGTTGGACGAACGACTGCACGGCATCCGCGAGCGGATCAATGCCGCCTGCGAACTCGCCGGACGCGACCCGGCGGAGGTCATGCTGCTGCCGGTCTCGAAAAACCACAACGCCAACGCCGTGCGGGAGCTGACGTATCACGGCTGCCGCGTCTTCGGCGAAAGCAAAATCCAGGAGGCCAAGCTGAAAATCTCCGCTTGCCCCGGCAATCTCGAGTGGCACCTCATCGGTCATTTGCAGTCCAACAAATGCCGCGACGCGGTGCGGTTGTTCCGTATGATTCAGAGCGTCGACCGCATGTCGATCGCCGAGGAAATCAACCGGCACGCCCACAACGCCGCCAAGGACATGCCAGTGTTGCTCGAGGTCAACGTCGCCGGCGAGGGCGCGAAGTACGGTTTCAAGCCGGCAGAGTTGCTCGACGTCCTCGAGCCGATCAACGACCTGCCACGGCTGGAGATTCACGGCCTTATGACCCTCGCCCCATGGGTGCCTGAGCCGGAAAAAGTGCGACCCATCTTCCAGCAACTGCGCGAACTGAAGGAGGCGTGCGAACAAAAACTCGGCGCGCCGATGCAACACCTCAGCATGGGCATGAGCGGCGACTTCGAAGTGGCGATCGAGGAAGGCGCCACGATCGTCCGCATCGGCACCGCCCTGTTCGGCCCCCGCCCCCGCCCTGCGAAGCCGAAGCCCAGGGAGTAGCCGTCGCCTCGACAACGGCACTTGGCTCGCCTAGTTTTTCCCCGATGTCGCTGGAGACTTCGCCGCTGACCATTGCCGATCGCACGTTCGACTCGCGCCTATTCCTGGGCACGGGCAAGTTCGCCTCGCCCGAGTCGATGCGCGACGCGCTCGCCTCGAGCGGTACGCAGGTCGTCACCGTGGCCCTGCGCCGCGCCGACCTCACCGGCAAGAACGACCCGTTCGCGAACATCCTCGAGTTCATCGATCCCGGGCGCTACCTCATCCTGCCAAACACCAGCGGCGCGATGAACGCCGACGAGGCAGTGCGCTTGGCCAAGCTCGCCGCCGCCGCCGGTTTACCAAAGTGGGTGAAACTCGAAATCCACCCCGACCCTCGCTACCTGCTGCCCGACCCGGTCGAGACGTTCGAGGCGGCCAAGCGGCTTGTCGCCGACGGCTTCACCGTGCTGCCGTACATCAACGCCGACCCGGTCCTGGCCAAACGACTGCAGGAGGTCGGTACCGCCACGGTCATGCCGTTGGGCGCGCCGATCGGCTCCAATCGCGGCATCGAGACGCGGGGACAAATTCGCATCATTATCGAGCAGGCCACCGTACCGGTGGTGGTCGATGCCGGCATCGGCTCGCCGAGTCACGCCGCCGAGGCAATGGAAATGGGTGCTGACGCCGTACTGGTGAATACCGCCATCGCCATCGCAAACGACCCATCTCGCATGGGACTTGCTTTCAAAGCCGCCGTTGAGGCAGGCCGCGCGGCCTACGAAATCGGCCTTGGCCAACAACTTAGCACGGCCAGCGCGACCAGCCCACTCACCGGTTTTCTCGACGAAGTGCCGC
>Ga0233433_10003920_pt1 | contig 11720 bp, 11 predicted proteins | sample SI_122_August201_5_FD_179868 | JGI IMG/M metagenome (GOLD analysis project Ga0233433, IMG submission 179868) | Seawater microbial communities from Saanich Inlet, British Columbia, Canada - SI_122_August2016_100_MG | ecosystem: Environmental > Aquatic > Marine > Inlet | place: Canada: British... | reverse complement strand
TGGATGAATATTATTTTTTACGTATTTTTTTCTTATTGGATTTAAGACATCAATGATAAGGCTTGATAATGAATTAGGTATTTTTCTTAATATTTTTTCTAAACCTTTTCTCTTGTTGTAAGTAAACATAAGTGATTACATTATCATAGTATATATAATTATATATTAAATGTTCATTTTTTCTCTAAAATAACAATTTTTATCATCAAATATAAATTTAAATCAAAATATCTTATAAAAATAAAATTAGAAAACATACTCCACATCCATAAAAAATAATTTGAAAATACTATTATCAAATTATTTTTTTGATAATTGAATTATCTTTATATCAACAAGTAATCGATACCATAAAATTTGGAATAAATAGTAAATAAAACCTTGCCAGCCACTTAAAAAACCTAGTTTAAAAAAAAATCCATAGATAAATAAAATAAATGGTCTTATTAAAATTGGAGTTTTGTAGTAAATATTATATTTATTTTTTTTATTAATAGCATCCTCAGATAGAAAAAAATTTTTTCTTTGTTTAGATTTTAAGTAAGAAATCGCTTCTCTTTTAGAATAATTTTTGTGTTTATTAATCCACCATTTAAAACTTTTCAAATTATGATCTATAATTGTGGAGCTTGATAAAAATACTTTCCCTGTCACCTTAGCTTGTTCATCTACATCTAAAATTGGGTATTTCCCTTTGCCTTTTTTCCAAATTCTAAGAGTTTTGTGTGGTGAGGTTAATCCATAATTAATTATTTTATTAAAAAATTTTACTTTTCTTTTAATTATAATTCCTGAAATATTTTTATTTGATTTAATTATGTTTCCAATATTATTTAATGAGTCTTTTTCGATAAATTCATCAGCGTCAATTCTAAATATCCATTTGGATTTAATATTTATATTTTTTAATACCCAGTTCATTTGAATTGCTTGGTTTATAAATTTATTTTTATAAATTCTAACTTTAAGTTTTTTACAAATATTTAAGGTTTTGTCTGTAGAATAGCTATCTACCACTATTACTTCTCTTACATATTTTTTTACAGAATTTATACATCTTTTAATGTGAAGAGATTCATTGTATGTTAAAATAATTACCGATAAGTCAATTTGATTACTCATTTAACTTTTGAGTTGTTTTCATAAATTTTTTCTGCAATTTTGAAATCTTCTGGCCAGTCTATGTCATAAGATTTCATTTTTTTAACATCTAAGAAAAATATTTTGGATCCAATTCTGTTTTTTTTATTAATATAATTTTTAGCAGAAGTTAAAAAAAAGGTGTTATTAATTTTGTAAAGTTTTTTTAAATTTTGAGTATTGGGCCAATACGTTTTTTTAAAATCATAATTAATTGGATTTTTATTATTAAAGATAAAATCTTGAATAATATTTGCACCTACTACTGTATCATATTTCATAATTTTACTTTTATATACTTTAATTGCATTTGAGTAATCTTTCACATCAAACAATGGAGATGTTACATGTGTCCATAACACATGATCATTTTTGTTAAAAAATTTTGATGAATAATCAATTAAGTCATCAGTTTTTGTTTTACTCGATGATAAATTCTTTGGTCTTTTGATTACGTTTATTTTTTTATATTTCTTTTTTTTTAAAAAATTTATTATTTTTAAGTCATCAGTTGAAATTATTATTTCATTAAACTCTTTTACTTTAATTAATTGTTCTACTTTTAATTGAATTAAACCAAATTTATATTTTGAAAATTTACGAATATTTTTATTTTTTATTCTTTGACTACCTGATCTACATGGTAAGAAAGCTTTTATAATCATAAATATATTTATACAATTATATAACACATTTTATAATTGGAGTAACGTTAAACAGTCTATGTAAATATTCAAATATATATTTAAGTAAAGACTTGGCAGATATTTTTGTTTTATTAAGATATTTTTTGTATTTTATTTTTTAATAAAAGATGAGATGCGATATAAAGATAAACAAAAAAAATATTTTTAATAAAATTAAATTTATTGACTTTGAATAAAACGATTTGAAAAAAATAATTAGTTAAAATAGATTGTTTGTCTCTCTATAGTCCTTCCTATCATCAATTATAAGTGAATTAATATATTAAGCATCGTTAAGAAATTATGAATATATATTTTTAAAAGTAATTTTAATAAATTAAAAAAAATCTTAGAATATTATCTTTAGATCTAAATTACTCACTTTTAAAAAAAATGTTTTACTAATCTTTAGTTTGTTGAAAATTAAAGATAGAAAATTTCAAAATACGACAAGTAATGAAAAACAAATTATTTTATCTTAAAAATAGTTTTGATTGTTCAGGAAATACTTAGATTTTATTAAAAAAAAATATCGTATATAATTATATTCAAAGCCTATTATTGAAAAGATGAGTCAATTAACACTTTTTTTTGTAGACATTGCTAAAGAATTAAATAAACCTAGAGTTGTATTATGATTAAAATTTTTTCTATAAAAGAAATTCTCGATGCTTCAGAAAATATATTAAGCCTTTCAAATCAAAAAAAAACTAAAGAAATATCAAAAAATCGAAAATTTAAAAAAAAAACTAATAATCAAAAGTCCTTTAAAAAAATTTTGATTACAGAGGAAGAGCTAAAAAATACTAATGAAGTATTAAATAACGAAAAACAAAATATTAAAAAAAAACAAAATACGAAATTAATTGATTATTCTAATCAAATTAATAGTCCTCTAGAAATAGTTAATGAGTTATATATATTATTTAATAAAAAAGTTAAAAAAAGTACTATAAAAATCATCGTAGATCAGCAAAAGGAAATTAAGGAATTAAAATATAATTTATCTGAGTTAAGAAAAAAAGATTACCAAAATTTAAGAATTAATAAAGAACTCAAAACCAAAATATCTGATTTAGTCAATAATGAAAAAATCTTAAATTTTAAAATTACACAAATTCAAACCAAACTGGATAGTTCAATAGAAAATGAGTCTGAGCTTAAAAAGATTAATAAAAATTTAGAGATTGATCTTTTAGAAATGAAAAAATCATTAACTTCAATAAAAGAAATTAATATATCAGTAGAAAAATCAAAATTAAAATTAAAAACTAAAATTGAAGATCTAATGTCTTATCAAACAAAATTAGAAGACAGTAATAAAACAAATGAAAATGTTTTATTAGTTTTGACGAATACCAAAAATAACCTTTTAAATGAAAATAAAAAATTCAATAACGAATTAAGGTTAATGAGTGAAAATAAAGAGATATTAATCAAGAATAATGTTAATCTTCAAAATGAAACTTCTCTTTTATTGAAAAATAAAAAGTTATTAATTGAAATTAATGATAAATATCAAAAAGAAATAGACGAATTAAGGATAGCTAAAAACAATTATAATGAAAAACATTCTATTTTAACAAATGAATTAAATAGTGTTAACAATGAAAAACAAAAAATTATTGCAAATAATCAAAGACTTAAAGAGCAAAATAAAGATTTTCACATAAAGATAAATTTAATTTCTAAAGAAAAAATAGAAATTGAAAAAAATATAACTCAGTTAAAAGAAAAAAATGAAGGTATGAATGATAAAGTGGAATTAATTAATAAAGATAAACAAGAAATTACTGAAAATAATATTAAACTAAAAAATGAAATATCAAATTTTATTTCAAATGAAAATTTTTTATTAAAGAGTAAGAAAAATCTTGAGGAAGAAAATTATTTATTAAAAAATCAAAATAATCAACCATTTATGCAAGATAGTGAAAAATTACTACAAACTATGAATAAAAATTTACAGAATGAATTATCCTCTATTAAAGAAAATGAACTTAAATTACTAGAAAATAATAAAGAACTACAAAATGAAATAGATCAAATTAAATCGTCTAAAGACTCATCAATACAGGAAAATGAATTATTAAATTTAAAACAAAAACTTCACTTTCATCAGGATGAAAATTTAAGATTAAGTCATGAATTATCAAATTCTCAAAAAAAATATAAGCTTATTAAAGAGCAGTTAAATGAAATAGAAAATGAGAAAAGCCAAATATCTCAAAAAATTGAGGATCTTACTGAATCGTTATCCAAAACTAAAATAATATCTAATGTTTTTGATAATAAAGACAATAATTTTTACAAAGATACTTCCAGGAATATTAATAAAATAGATTTGGAGAGGGAAATTCAAAACATATTTTTAAAGGAAAATAAGTAGATATTAGAATAATTACCAAGACACGACCAAACTTTATTGAAATATTGAAAATTTAAATATCATAAAAAAATAATAAAAGATGTACTTTAAATTGTTGAAAGGACACTATTTTTTATGAAAAAGATAATATTTAAGAACATACACTTTAATAATTTTAAAATTAATGAATTTGATAATATTATCAAAATGAAGGGATTATTTGTTTTTCCATCAGGACCAGGTTTAGCCTCTATAGATGAGCATGATTCATATTATAATTCATTAAAAAAAGCAGATTATGTTTTTTTTGATAGTGGTTTATTTGTATTATTATTAAGTATTTTTAAAAATATAAAAGTAAATAAATTTTCAGGCTTTAAATTTTTAAGATTATTTTTTTTTATTTAAAGAAAAATAAAACAAAATCAATATTTTGTATTGATCCAAATTACAAATTTTCAAAATCAAATAAAAGATATCTTAAAAATTTAGGTGTTAAAAAAATTTATAACTATATTGCACCAAAATATGATACAAAAAAATTATCAGATAAAAAATTATTTAAAGAAATTATTAAAGCAAAACCCTCTTTTATTATGATTAATATTGGTGGTGGAACACAAGAAATTTTGGGTTTATATTTAAAAAGAAAGTTAAGATTTAAAACAAGTATTATTTGCACGGGAGGAGCGATATCCTTTTTTACAGGCGACCAAGCTCCTATTGAGCGATATATAGATAAATTTTTCTTAGGTTGGTTTGTGAGAATTATTTTTAAGCCTCAAATTTTTTTTAAGAGATATTTAAAAACATTTAAATTTATCAAGATTTTTTTCAAATATAAAAATACTATGAAAATCAATTATTAATCTTTTAATTTTTTTCCCCATTGAATAGCACTTTGAATAATTAACTTAATATTATTATATTTAGGTTTAAATTTTAATTATATCTTTTATTTCTATCAATCTTCCAATAAAATGGTAAAACTAGAAATCAAATTATTGATTTTAATTAAATTTTTTATATCTTTAATAATGAAATATAAATTAGTATGTATAGTAGATTTCCATTAAAAAAAATATTAAAGAGTAGAGATTTTTATTTCGAGTATATAGATAAAAAAAATACTCTATTAAGAAATATTAATTTAAAAAATTTAGATAAAATTATAAATTTATTAAAAAAAGGTTTTAATAATAACGTTACCTTGTACACATGTGGAAATGGTGGCTCATCATCACTATCAGATCATTTTACCTGTGATTTTATAAAACAAACAAACACTAAAACTAACCTAAAAGCTAAATCAATTTCATTAACTTCTAACATGGCCTTAATATCGGCAGTAGCAAATGATATTAATTATAATCAGATTTTTTCATTTCAAATAAAAAAATTATGTAAAAAGAATGATATACTATTTTTATTTTCTGTTTCAGGAAATAGTCCAAATTTAATAGAAGCTATTAAAGCAGCAAAAAAAATAGGGGTAAAAGTAGTTTCTTTAACAGGATTTAATGGTGGAAAATTATCAAGATTATCAGATTTTAACTTAAATTTTCCAATTGCAAATTATGGAATCGTTGAGGATTGTCACATTACTATTATGCATTACCTTTCACAATATTTAAGAAATCTTGAAATAAAAAATAAAAATTTTGAAAAAATTAATTTTTAAAGTTGAGCATGTTATTTTAAAATTTTTTTAAGATCTTGCACCCAATTACTTTTAAAATTTAGATTTTTATCATCGATATATAAATCTGAAGACGGTTTTCCAAAATATATTTTGTGAAATTTTAATCCCCATTTTTTTAATTGATATAGCGTAATTTTTTTAGCTTTTTTTTTTGCTTCTTTCAGATTATCTGAAGTTCTACCCATGTATCTTGCTGTAAAAATTTTAATTGGATGACCTTTATCATAAAGATGATTTATAAATTCTATGTTTTTCTTAATTGGAATTGATTTTTTATAATTAGACTTAATTGTTTTACAAATTGTATTATCAATATCAAAACAGATAGTTTTTTTCATAATTAATTAGTTAATATATTAATATAACATTTTAAAATGTCATTTTCAAAAAATTAAACTTTTATAATTTTATCTGTTATAAAAGTACTATTAAAATTAATTATTATTTTTTTAATTTTTTAATTTATTTTCCCTATTAATTGCATTTTAAATTAATAGTTTATAATTAAATCTATAGTATATTTAACCTCACTTTATTTTATTAAAATGAAAATTTTAGATTGTACTTTAAGAGACGGTGGATATTATACTGATTGGGATTTTAATGATAATTTAGTTAATAATTATCTTGATTTAGCCAAACATCTTCCAATAGATATTGTTGAAGTAGGTTATAGAGGCAACAGAACAAAAAAATCATATTTTGGTGAATATTATTTTCTAACAAAAACAAAATTACAAAACATAAAAAAGAAAATTGGTAATAGAACAAAGATCTCAATTATGATTGATTTGAAAGATTGGAAAACACCAAAAGAATTAGAATTGAATTTAAAGGATTGCAGATCATGTGTAGATGTAATCAGATTTGCAGTTAACCCAAGAAACTTATCAAAGATTAAAAAATACTTAGTGATTACAAAAAAACTGGGTTTTACAGTTGCAGTTAATTTAATGTACGTTCATTTAATTCTTAAAGATAAAAAAATAATTTCAAATGTTATTAAATTAAATAAATATTTTGATATTTTGTATTTAGTTGACTCTTATGGGACATTAATTCCTGGAGATGTAGGTAATATTATAGAGAAAATTAAATTAATAGATAAAAATTTAAAAATTGGTTTTCATAGTCATAATAATTTGGAGTTAGCACTTTCAAATACGATTGAAGCAATTAATCATAAAGTCGATTTTGTAGATTGCACATTTACAGGCATGGGAAGAGGAGCTGGAAACTTGAAAACTGAACTGATTTTATCTTATCTGGGAATCAAGTTGAATAAAATTAAAATTAAAAACTTTAAAGATATTGGCAATGTGGTTGATAAGTTTGAGGAAATTAGGACTAAAGAAAAATGGGGTGCTAATTTGCCTTATATGATATCAGGTTCTACAAATTCTCCACAATCAGAAGCAATGCAATTAATTAAATCTAAAAGATATAACATGACTGATATTGTAACTTATCTTTTAAGAAAAAAAGGAAAAAAAACCAATATTATTAAAAATTTAAATTTAAAAAAAAAAGACGTTTTAATCGTTGGAGGAGGAACTTCAGTTAAAAAAAAAATTAATTATCTTCAAGAATTCTTAAAAGAAAATAAAAATGTTTTTGTAATTTTTTCTAGCTCAAGAAATATAGATTTATTTGAAGATTTATCTGCAAGATCAGTTTTATGTATAGCGGGAAATGAGATATTAAAAATTAATAAAATTTTTTTTAAAAAAAATAAATTTATTATTAATAATTTAGTAGACGATAAAACTTTACTACCAAAAAAAATTCAAAACTTTTTTAAATTAAAAAAAAATATACTTTCAAAGAAAATTAATAATTCACCTTTAGCCATATCTTTAGCAACTGCTAAAGAAATAAACGCAAAAAAAATTTTTCTGATAGGGTTTGATGGATTTAATAAAACTAACAATATAAATAATTACAGTTTATTTAATGAAAATCAAAAAATTATAAATTTTTATGACAAAAGACTGAGTATGATTTTTTTAAGTGAAACAAGTTATGATGTTAAAAATAGAAGTTCAATTTTTAAATATTTGAAATAACTTTTTGTATTTAAAAATCTTTATTTAATTTTTTTTCCCATTTAATAGCACTTTTAATAATTAATTTAATATTATTGTACTTTGGTCTCCACATTAAAATCTTTTTAAATTTTTTAGTATTTGCATAAACTTGAGCAATATCCCCAGGTCTTCTTTTTAGATATTGTATCTTCACACCATTTTTAATTTTTTTAAAAATATTTACAATTTGTTGAACAGAATATCCTTTTCCATACCCACAATTCAGTATAAAGGATTTTTGGTTATCTTTTAGATACTTTAATCCTTTAATATGTATTTCAGCTAAATCAGAAACATGGATATAATCTCTAATACAAGTGCCATCTTTAGTTTTATAATCATTGCCAAAAATTTTTATTTTAGGTTTTTTTTTTAAAGATTGAATTGCTAAATTTTTAATTAAATGACCATGAGATTTTTCTATTTCTCCAATTTTTCCAGATGGGCTAGCGCCCGCAACATTAAAATATCTTAAAATTCCATATCTAAATTTATACTTAACAGATAATTTTTTTACTAATTCTTCACCTTTGTATTTGGTATATCCATAATAACCTTGTGGATTTGGTTTTCTATTTTCACCAACTGATCCTTTCACATTTCCATATATACTACATGATGAAGAAAAAATTATGTTTTTAACTGTAGAATTTTTACAAGCTTCTAAAAGATTTTTAGTTCCACTAATATTATTATTAAAATATTTTTTTTTATTTCTTTCTGCCTCACTAACATTCAGATAGGCTGCTAGGTGAATAATTGATGTAATATTATTATCTTTAATAATTTTGATAATTTTTGATTTATTTTTGATGTCAGCTTTAATAAATATAGCTTTTTTATTAATTAATTTTTTATAACCAGTTACTAAATTATCAAGGATAATTACATTTTTTTTATTTTTGACTAATTGTTCAACTATATGGCTACCAATATAACCTGCTCCACCTGTAATAAGAATATTAGTCATGCTAATTATTATTTGTAATATATTGTATTGAAGACTTTTTCAAAAAATAAATATATAATTAACTAATTCAAATTTAACTATATTAAACATAGAAAAATATAAAAAATGACTAAAATATATTGTGATATTGCTGATTTAGATTTAATTAAAAAATTTAATAAAAAAAAAATTGTTAAAGGATTTACTACCAATCCAAGCTTGATGAAAAAAGCTGGTGCAAAAGATTACAAATTATATTCACAACAAATTTTGAAAATTTGCCCCGATAAGCCAGTGTCACTTGAAGTTTTTGCCGATGATTATCAAAATATGAAAGAACAAGCTTTAAAAATTAATACTTGGGGTAAAAATGTTTATGTAAAAATACCTGTTACAAATTCTAAAGGAGTTTTTATGGGTAAGATTATTAAAGAATTAAATGGTTTGAATATTAAATTAAATATTACTGCAATCTATAGCTCAAAACAAACTAAGAGAATTTTAAAATTATTAAATAAAAAAACAAAAGTAATTATTTCAATTTTTGCTGGAAGAGCAGGGGACACTGGTAAAGATCCAGTTCCAGAATTTAAAGAAAGTATTAAACTAGCGAAAAGATCTAAAAATATTGAGATTTTATGGGCAAGTGTGAGAGAACCTTATAATTATACTCAAGCTAAGCAACTTGGTTGTGATATCATTACAATTCCACCCTCAACAATTGAAAAAATTGAAAAATTTGGAAAATCTTTTGATCAATTAACTATAGAGACTGTACAAGCTTTTTATAAAGATGCTAAATCAGCAGGTTTTAAGATTTAAATTCTTTATTATTTTTTGTAATAATTCTTATACCAACTAACAAATTTATTTATCCCAATTTTGTATGATGTTTTTGGTTTGTAGTTAGTGATTTTGTTTAACAATCTTGTATCCGATAGTGTTGAGTGCACATCCCCTTTTTGCATAGGTAAAAATTTTTTAATGGCTTTTTGATTTAATTCTTTTTCTAAAGTATTGATAAAATCTAATAAGTAAATTTTTTTGGTGTTTCCGATATTTAGAATTCTAAAGGGAGCAACTGGAGATAAACTATCGTTTTTGATTTTTTTTCTTTTTAATGAAGGTGGTTTATATATTAATTTATAAATACCATAAACGATATCATCTATGTAAGTATAGTCTCTGTACATTTTACCTTTATTATAAATATCAATTTTTTTTTTATTTAATATTTGTTTTGTAAATTTAAAGTAAGCCATATCTGGTCTTCCCCAAGGTCCATAAACTGTAAAAAATCTTAACATTGTAATTGGTAATTTCCATAAACTTGAATAAGAATGAGCTATACTTTCAGTAGATTTTTTGGTAGCCGCATAAAAACTAATCTGATTATCTGTTTTATCAATTTCTTGAAATGGAATTTTTTTATTTGCACCATAAACTGATGAACTAGATCCTATTATTAAATGTTTGACATTAATTTTTTTTGCTACTTCAATAATATTAAAAGTTCCAACTATATTAGATCGCAAATAAGCTTCTGGATTCTCCATGCTGTATCTGACACCAGCTTGAGCAGCTAAATGAATAATAATTGTAGGTTTAAATTTAAAAATCAAATTATCTAAAATTCTTTTATTTTCAATCTTACCTTTAGTGAATGAAAAATTTTTATATCCTTTCAAAATCTTTAATCGTGATTTTTTTAAGTTCACATCATAGTAACTATTCATAGAATCTAGACCATGAATTTTAAAACCTCTATCTAAAATTTTTTTAGCAGTGTGAAAGCCAATAAAACCTGATGATCCAGTTATAAAAATTTTTGTTTTCATTTGATTAATATATTTATTATAACATCTTAATGAATAAAGAAATTCCAAAAAAAACTAAAGCTGTAGTAATTGGAGGAGGAGTGGCTGGATGTTCTGTTGCTTATCATTTAGCAAAATTTGGATGGAAAGATACGATTTTACTTGAAAGAGATCAGCTAACATCCGGGACTACTTGGCATGCAGCAGGTCTTGTAGGTCAATTGGGTGCAACTGCAACAATTACAAAACTTAGAAAATATTCACTAAATCTTTATAAAGAACTTGAAGAAAAAACAGAACTTTCAACAGGACTAAAACAAAATGGAGCAATTACAGTTGCTAGTTCAAAAGAAAGACTTCAAGAACTATTAAGACAAGCAACATCCGCTCAACTTTTTGATGTAAATGTTGAGATTTTAGATAAACAGCAAGTTAAAAATTTATATCCTGTAATTAATGACCAAGATATTTTAGGTGGTGTTTATATGCCTGAAGATGGTCAAGCAGATCCAATAGGCGTTACCAATGTTTTGGCAAAAGCTGCCAAAATGGAGGGTGCTCAAATATTTGAAAAAACTCCTGTTCATAAAATATTGGTTAAAAATAATCAAATAGTGGGTGTAGAGACATCAAAGGGTAAAATAGATTGTGAGTATGTGGTGCTTGCAACTGGAATGTGGTCTAGACAAATTGGAGAGGATATTGGTGTAAGCGTTCCTTTATATCCAAATGAGCATTTTTATATAATAACTGAACCAATGAAAGATCTACCAAAAGATCTACCAGTTCTTAGAGATTATAATGACTGTCTTTATTTAAAAGAAGATGCAGGAAAAATGCTCGTCGGTATTTTTGAGCCAGGCGCAAAGAATGCATTTAAAGAAAAGGGAATAGTCCCTAATGATTTTTCTTTTGGAGAGTTTCCAGATGATTTTGATCATTTTGAACCCTATTTAGAAAAATCTTTTAAA
>Ga0233433_10003918_pt1 | contig 11724 bp, 12 predicted proteins | sample SI_122_August201_5_FD_179868 | JGI IMG/M metagenome (GOLD analysis project Ga0233433, IMG submission 179868) | Seawater microbial communities from Saanich Inlet, British Columbia, Canada - SI_122_August2016_100_MG | ecosystem: Environmental > Aquatic > Marine > Inlet | place: Canada: British... | reverse complement strand
GCCAGGTGCTAATAATCCCTTTACTCATTCTGGCGGAGAGGGAGGGATTCGAACCCTCGATGAGCTATTAACCCATACTCCCTTAGCAGGGGAGCGCCTTCAGCCACTCGGCCACCTCTCCGGGAAATGTAAATGGCGCGCTGGGAGGGAGTCGAACCCCCGACCTTCTGGTTCGTAGCCAGATGCTCTATCCAGCTGAGCTACCAGCGCGCGACGAGGGCGCATTATAGGGAGATCAATGCACGATCTCCAGCGGTGGTTGAAAAACATTTAAAGCGAGCATTTTCAACACAACCTGTCCACGAATTGATTATCGTGAGATGATCAAGCCACGCGCAGCGATCAGGAGTAAGGCATGTCACCATTGGTATCCGAGGGGCTCAACCTCGCGCTCTACGGCATGGGGACTGTATTTGTCTTCCTAACACTACTGGTATTGGCGACTATGGCGATGTCCTGGCTGGTTGCCCAACGGGAAACAGCCGCCGCTGCGGCGCTGCCTGCTGATTCAGCGGACGCCAGGACAATGGCAGCGATCACCGCCGCGATCCACCGGCATCGGAACCGCTAACCCATACCACCTAAAGTTTAAGTTTTGAGCACAGCTATGATAGTTTGCTGCTCGCATTACCTAGAGGTTTTCATTTCTTGGAAGTACTACAGTTACTGATCAGCGGCATCTCTCAGGGATGCGTCTATGGTTTGATCGCCCTGGGCTTTGTCCTGATCTACAAAGCAACCGAAATGGTCAATTTTGCCCAGGGTGACCTGATGATGCTGGGTGCGTTCTTCGCCTACAGCTACGTCAACATCTTTGAACTGCCCTTCTACCTGGCATTTCCGGCCACCATTTTAACCATGGCCATGGTGGGCGCATTGACCGAACGGCTACTACTTCGACCGATGATTGGTGAGCCACATTTTTCGGTACTCATGTTGACCATTGGCCTGGGTTTTATCCTCCGTGCGGTTGCCGGCGCGATCTGGGGCAACGAACCACGCGCGCTCAGCACACCTTACGCCGGCGGGGTTATAGACCTGAACGGCCTGATCATTGGTGACGAAAACTTGGTAATCATTCTTGGCACGGCAGCGCTGTGTCTGCTGCTTTACTTCTTTTTCAGATTTACGCGACTGGGATTAGCCATGCAGGCGGCTTCACAGAACCAGCTAGCCGCATTTTATGTCGGCATTCCAGTGAAACGAGTCTATTCAATGGTATGGGCCATTTCTGCGTCAATTTCTGCCGTCGCTGGCATTCTTGTCGCACCGGTATCGCTCATTGATCCGCTAATGGGGTTTGTCGGTATCAAGGCTTTTGCGGCCGCCATTGTCGGTGGGTTTGGCAGCCTCCCCGGCGCGATCATCGGCGGGTTAATCATTGGAATCGTCGAACAGTTCGCCGGGCTCTACCTGCCCACCGGCTTTTCCGATGTCAGCGCCTATGTCATTCTTTTGGTCATGTTGTTGATTCGACCGCAGGGTATTTTTGCCAGCATGCAGCAGAAAAAGGTCTAGCCTTGAGATGAGATTCATCAAGAAAACCCACTACATCCAGGACATTCAACTCTTCAAACATCAGGGTCAGATATTCTGGTACGGGGCCCTCTGCATCACACTCCTGTTGTCTCCCCTGGTGTTACCTGATTTCTATCTCGGCGAACTGTCGATGGTGTTTATCTACGCTATTGCCGGCATCGGTTTAATGCTGCTGACTGGCTATACGGGTCTGGTGAGCCTCGGACACGCCGCCTTTCTTGCGATAGGTGCCTACACCCATGCTTACCTGCTGGCACAGGGCTGGCCGTTTCCGGTTTCCATCATTTGCGCCACGCTGCTCTCAAGCCTTGTTGGCGCGATTATAGGCATTCCCGCCTTGAGAATGACCGGGATCTATCTTGCGGTGGCAACCCTGGCATTCGCCATCATCGTGGAGCAGGTGCTCAGTCACTGGGAGTCAGTGACCGGCGGTTTTCGCGGTATGGCGGTGGAACTTCCCTCGATTGGTTCGTTTGCACTGGACGATAGCGTCACTTTTTATTTTCTGTGCCTCTTTGTCCTGGCAGGTTGCCTTTTGCTGGCGCTAAACCTGCTGCGAACCTCGACCGGCAGGGCGATGACCGCAATTCGAGACTCTGAAATCTCGGCCCAAAGCATGGGAATTCACCTCGCCTACACAAAAACCCTGGCTTTCGGTATCAGCGCAGGATTCACCGGACTGGCGGGCAGCCTGCTGGCGCACAAGATCGGCTATCTGGCCCCGGACAGTTTTACCCTGTTGACCTCGATCCAGTTGCTACTCATGGTGGTTGTTGGCGGCCTTGGGTCCCTTCACGGCGTGATCTACGGGGCCCTCTTTATTGGCCTTCTGCCACAGGGCCTGGCATTACTGAGAGATACACTGCCGCCTGCGCTGGCCCAGATACCAGGACTTGAGCCCGGGATATTTGGTCTTATTCTGGTGCTTGTTCTCATTTATGAACCGCAGGGCATTTATGGTCGCTGGCTAAAGATCCGCAATTACTTTGAAGAATTTCCGCTGTATCGCAAGGCAACGCACAAACGTCAGCGCAGCTATCTAAGAACGGAGCGACTCAAATGAGCCTGCTCGCCGCGACCAACCTTTCCCTCTCGTTTGGTGGTGTCCACGCCGTGGAAGATGTCAGCTTCAGTGTCAACAAGGGTGAGGTGTTCAGCATTATTGGCCCCAATGGGGCGGGTAAGACCACCTTATTTAACCTGATCAGTCGAATCTACGATGCGAGCAACGGTTCAATCCGCTTCAACGAACAGGACATCAGCCAGGTACCCACCCATCGAATCGCGGAACTGGGCATCGCCCGAACCTTCCAAAACACTGAACTTTTTGAACAGGAAACGGTACTGCGAAACCTCCTGATTGGCCAGCACGTGCACCGACGCACCAATCTTTTACAGGAGTTCCTGTTTCTTCCCTCGGCCAGGCAGCAGGAGCTTAGGTTTCGCGAAGACGTCGAGGACGTTATTGATCTTCTCGATCTACAGCACTACCGCCACCAGGTCATAGCGAACCTGCCTTATGGCGTACGCAAGATGGTCGAAGTTGCGCGAGCACTCTGCCTCAAACCCATGCTTTTGTTGCTGGATGAACCATCATCCGGCCTGAACCCTGAGGAGACAGAAGACCTGTCCTTTCAGATTGAAGACATCAATCAGGAGTTGGGCACCACCATCCTTATGGTAGAACACGACATGAACCTGGTTTCCAGAACATCTACCAGGGTGATGGCCCTGGCGGACGGCAAACTGATTGCGGTCGGTTCACCGGTGGATATCCAGCAACACCCTGAAGTCCTTAAAGCTTACCTGGGAGAGTAATGTGTCGATACTTGAACTGACCAATATCGAAACCTACTACGGCCCCATTATGGCGATTCGCGGGGTCAGCATGTCTGTCCGGGAAGGTGATATCAGTGTTCTGCTTGGCGCCAATGGCGCCGGCAAGACCACGGTACTGAAGACCATCAGCGGCGCGATGGAGCCACAGAAGGGTAAGATATCGTTCAAGGGAAAAGAAATTCAGGGTATAGATCCAGACAAAACGGCCCGACTGGGTATCGCTCATGTGCCGGAAGGACGAGAAGTTTTCCCGTTCCTGTCGGTACAGGAAAACCTTGCCATGGGCGCCTACTCAAGGAATGACAATGAAGTGGACGCAGATATAGAACTTGTCTACGACTATTTCCCCATCCTGGCGGAGAAACGAAAACAACAGGCTGCATTCCTCTCCGGGGGCCAGCAGCAAATGCTCGCTATTGGGCGGGCGCTGATGCTTCGCCCCTCTTTAATGCTGTTGGATGAACCTTCGCTGGGTTTATCGCCAAAACTGGTTGCCGAAATTGCAGAGATTGTTGTCAGGGTAAACAAGGAGCAAAACGTCACTATTTTCCTGGTGGAGCAGAACGCCAAAATGGCCCTCGACATTGGGCACTACGGCTACGTCATGGAAGTCGGCCGAATCGTCATGGAAGATAGCTGCGAAAAACTCAGTCAGGCTGCAGATATCCAGGAGTTCTACCTGGGGGTAAAGGATGAAGGGGTTCGAGGCCGCAGGCGTTGGAAACAAAGGAAAACCTGGCGATGACTGCCACCCATAAAGTTGATATCAGTCTGGATCCGCCGGTTGTTGCCATCGATGGTTGCAGCAGCATACCTGCGCTGTTCTGGCACCGGGTCACCACTAATCCCGAACGTCTGGTGATTCGTGAAAAAGACTACGGTATCTGGAACGAATACACGTGGGCTGACTATGGGAAGAACGCGAAATACGCCGGCCTGGGGCTGATGTCATTAGGCCTGAAACCTGGAGATGTCTGTTCAATTGCGGCGGAGATTTGCAAAGAATGGTTGTTCGCTGATCTGGGGGTGGTCTGTGCTGGCGGGATTACCAATGGCGTCTACCCGACAGATGTATCAAACCAGGTGGCGTATCTGGTGAATGACAGTGGTACGCGCTTCTATTTCGCGGAGGATGAGGAGCAGCTGGACAAGATCCTGGAAGTTCGGGACGACACACCTTCACTCGAAAAAATTATCATCTTCGATATGGAGGGTCTGCGGAACTTTGAAGACGACATGTGTATCAGTTTCGAGGCCCTGCTTGAGCTGGGCACCGCCTATGAAACCGAACACCCGGATGCCTGGACAACTTCAATTGAAGCTTCTGATGCCGAAGACCTTTTAACACTGACCTATACGTCGGGCACTACCGGGCCGCCAAAAGGCGCCATGATCAGCCATCGCAATATGCTTTACATGATGATCACCCTACAGCGGGTTTGCGGGATTTTTGAAAGCGATGAACAGGTCGGTTTTCTGCCTCTTGCCCATGTCGCCGGTCGGATGTTCTATACCTTCGCGACGATAGAAGCGAACTCGGTGATTAACCTCGTTGAAGATGTCGAAACCGTCACACAGGATCAGCAGGAAATTGCACCGTCCGTACATTTCGCTGTTCCAAGGGTCTGGGAAAAGCAATACAGCACCATTTCGATCAAGCTAAAAGAAGGGACCGCGTTCGGTCGATGGGCTTACGACCTTGCGCTCAGGATAGGTTCGGCGGGCGCTGTTTACCGAAAGGCCGCAAAGCCCGTCCCGTTGCTGTTACGCGGCGCAGTATTTGCCGCCGACCAGCTTGTCTTAAAGAACATTCGAAGGGTGCTCGGTATCAATGAAGCCAGATGGCTGTCAACCGCTGCGGCACCGATTGCACCCGAACTCATCGACTGGTACTGGTCCCTGGGAAAGCCGATGTATGAAGTGTACGGGCAAACGGAATGTACCGGCATTATTACCGCCAACGAACCAGGCAAGTTGAAAATCGGCAGCGTCGGCCTCGCCGCACCGGACGCGGAAGTCGTACTCTCGGATGAGAGTGAGGTACTGTTGAAGAGTCCCGGCGTTATCCGGGGCTATTGGAAGCAGACAGAAAAAACCGCTGAAACATTTAAGCAGGGCTGGCTGTATACCGGGGACGTCGGGCGAATTGACGAAGATGGGTACATTTATGTCACCGATCGCATCAAGGACATCATCATCACGGCCGGTGGCAAAAACATTACCCCGAGTGAAATCGAGAACCAACTGAAGTTTTCCCCGTTCATCTCTGATGCCGTGGTTATCGGCGATAAACGGCCTTATCTGACCTGCCTGGTCATGATCGATCTGGAAAATGTGACCAAGTATGCACAGGATCGAAACGTGCCATTCACTAACTACACCAGCTTATGTCACACTGACGCCGTTCAGAAATTGATCTGGGAAGAGATCGAAAAGGTTAACCAGAAGTTTGCCCGGGTGGAAACCATTAAGAAGTGTCGCCTGATCGACCAACTGCTTGACCCGGAAGACGAAGAACTGACACCAACCATGAAACTTAAACGAAAAGTCATCAACGAAAAATATGCAGGAATGATCGATGAAATGTACTAATAAAGTCCTTCTTCTAGTCTCATTATTTGCGCTCGCCAGTTGTGGTGGTGATAGCACCCCGGAAACCAGCGCAGCATCCGAAACCACTCAGGGTGTCTCAGATTCAGAAGTTATTATGGGTAGTCACACTGATCTGTCAGGCCCCGTTGCGATTTGGGGAGTGGGTTCGATCAACGGCGCACGAATGCGCTTCGAGGAAGCGAATGAGGCCGGTGGCGTACATGGTCGCCAGATCAAGTTTGTCGTCGAAGACACTCAGTACCAGATTCCAAGGGCGATCCAGGCAGCAAACAAACTGATTAACCGCGACAAAGTGTTCGCCATGGTGCTGGCCCTTGGGACACCCACCAACAATGCCGTACTCACCCAACAACTGAAAGCGGGTATACCGAACATGTTCCCCCTGACCGGCGCACGAAGTATGGTTGAGCCATATCATGACCTGAAGTTTGCCCAGCGTGGCATCTACTACGATGAAATCAGGGCGGGCGTGAAGTACTTCATGGAAGAAATGGGCAGGGAAAAACCCTGTGTCATTTATCAGGACACGGACTACGGGCAGGAAATCCTTGAAGGTGCGGAAGACCAGCTCAAGGAAATGGGCCAGGCGTTGGTCGGTGTTTCTGCGCATAAACCCACAGAATCCGAATTTACAGCCTCTATCATTCGACTTCGAAACGCCCAGTGTGATGTTGTTTTTATGGGGACAATCCACAGGGATACCATTTTGATTCTGGAAACCGCGAGAAAAATGAAATTTGACGTCGTTTTCGTCGGCAACAATGCCGCCTACGGTCAGGTTATCGCCGAGCAGGAAAGCGGCTCCGGCGAGGGTTATCACGCCTTTGTGCATATGGCGAAAATTTACAAGGAAGATGGCCTATCGGATAGGGTTAAACGCTGGTGGGATCGCTACGAAGCACGCTTCAACGTCGAGCCTGGCATTCCTGCCATGGAGGGATACCGGGCAGCGGATCTTGTTGTCACCGCGCTCGAGAATGCAGGCCCTGACCTCGACACTGCCGGTTTTCTGGCTGCGACCGAAGCGATTACGGACTACCAGGATATCTTTGGATATCAAATCCAGTTCGGCCCCGGAGATCACAAGGGTGTGAGCGAGTCCCTGTTATCCGTGGTTGAAAATGGCAAGTGGAAGACATTGGCGACCGCCATCTCCTACTAGTCGAGCGCTGACCCATCAGCATTTTTCAACGCGCAATTGGCAACCTGGTTATTCCGGGCACCTTCCTGATGGCGGTATCCGTCGTCGCGTTAAATCTTCAGCGACTGCCGCCTGCTCCCGACACACTCTGGTTAATTGGTCCCAGTGTCGCGCTCGCTATCTCGTGCACCCTGGCGTTAGCCTACAATCGGTCCAGGGTTTTCTTCTCCTGCATCACTCTCGCTTTTTGTCTCTGGCTTCACGGCCAGAAAATGCCCCCCGACTTCAAGGAACTTATCATTATAGGACTCGTGCCACTCAGCTCCCTGCTGATTTGTTTTTTTCGGGAACGCGGTGTCTTCACTACCCAGGGATTAATCCGACTGCTTGTTATCACCATGGCGATCGCACTCACTATCTACCTGATCGAGCGACGCTGGATCCTGCCAGGCCTGCTGACCGACCCCCTGGGTTATCCGGTCTCGCTTGTCCTTCAGTACTCACCCTTTCACCAGGTGGCCAGCCTGCTTCTGGCTATTTCCATTGTAGGCTGCATTATCCTGTTGGGGTTCGATCACACTCCAATCACCCAGGGACTCACCACTGCGCTTGGTGGACTGGTTCTGGGTTATATCCTGGCAGTCGAACATGCTTGGGAAATTTTCCTGATGGCCAGCAGCCTGTATATGGCTGCCAACATCATCCGAGATTCGTACAACATGGCCTATCGGGATGAATTAACTGGTCTTCCCCACCGCCGCGCCCTTAGTGAGCTGTTTGATTCCCTTGGTAGCACCTACAGCCTGGCAATGCTGGATGTCGATCACTTCAAAAAGTTCAATGACGCCCACGGACACGATATTGGTGACCAGGTGCTGCAAATGGTCGCGTCGCGCATCGGCAAGGTTGGAGGCGGCGGTCAGGCATTCCGCTATGGCGGTGAAGAATTCTCCGTGGTCTTTGCACGCATGAATAAAGAAGACGCCTTTTACCATCTCGATGAGGTCCGAAAATCCATCGAGAACTACGAAATGGTGATACGAAAAGAACCGCGCCAGAACGAAGCAGATGAGTCAACTGGCAAGAAGCAGCGGAAAAAGGGCTCCTTCAGGCGTGCCAGCGAAAAGGTCTCAGTGACTATCTCTATCGGTGTCGCCGATCGTTCGGCGAGCGGGCAAACACCCTTTGATGTTCTCAAAACGGCGGATAAGGCTTTGTACGTCGCAAAAAAGGCCGGCAGAAACAAAGTTAGTATGAGCAGTTAGATATGGGCAGTTACGCATCAGCATCAATATGAAATACAAGGAAGCTCCATGACCAAACCCGATGGAATCAATATACTCACCGATACCGCTTCGCTTATCGCCATTAACGGTGAACCCTCAGCCGGAACCACCTTAAAGAAAATCAAACAACTGGAACGACACAGTAGAAACTTCATTGCCAGAAGCCCCTTCTGCCTGCTTGCCACCGCTTCCAACGAAGGCTGCGACGCCTCTCCACGTGGGGATGCGCCTGGCTTTGTGTACTGCCTTGATGACACTACCCTGTTAATTCCAGAAAGACCTGGAAACAGGATTGCTGACAGCATGAGTAACATTATTAATCATTCTGAAATGGGGCTGTTGTTCCTGATCCCCGGCCGGGATGATACCCTGCGAGTCAATGGTCACGGCTACCTTACGGATCACCCGCCCTACCTTGAACTACTTGCGGCCCGGGCAAAGACACCCAAACTCGCTATCGTGCTTGATATCACCGAGCTTTATTTCCACTGTCCCAAAGCCTTTATTCGGTCTGGCTTATGGGACACCAGCAGGCACATGCCCACAGACGAACTTCCAACCCTTGGCCGTATGATTCTTGAGCAGATAAACGGTGAACCACCTTCAAAAGAGCTGCAGGACAATATCGACAAGGCTTTAGATGAGGATTCACGGGACAACCTGTATTGAAACACGCATGCTCATACCCTTTCGTTACAACAGTTGTCCCATTTGGACTAAACTCGTAATATTACAGTTTTAACCAGCTTATCCAGGCCACTGTAATATAATGAAACCCGGCAACTTCATCCTGGACCTGCTTCGCACCTATGGTCAGAAGGGCACCAGTGCACAAAACCTGATGTCCAGTTCCAGGATGTTCGACTTCAGTGAAAACCTGATTCGAGTCACCCTCTCTCGGCTGGTGGCACGTGGCCTCATAGAAAACTTCGAACGTGGCCAATATCGACTCTCTGAACTTTCCGACCCCATCACTGAGTTTATTGAGGAATGGCGTCTCGGGGAGTCCAGGCGAAGAGCATGGGAAGAAGGGTCCTTTCTAATGGTGCAGTCAGCACGACCAACGGACAAAGAAAAATGGCTTCTGACTTCAACTGGTTTCAGACAGCTTCGAACCGGCCTGTGGCTCAGACCTGACAATTTGCGCAGAACCGGAACATTACTGATCGGCTGGTTACATGAGCTAGGCCTGTCTGACGAGCCCATCATTGGTGAACGACTGATGCTTCAGAAAAAGGATTACGGCTCGTTTGTTGATGACTACCGCATCAACAAACTCGACCAGCAATACCTGGACGTTGTTTCCAGACTTGAAAGCAGTACCGAGAACCTGCAAAAGAAACCCACGAACCTGGCAATGATCGAAAGTTTCACCCTGGGCGGCGAAGCACTGCACCTGCTGGCGAAGGACCCCTACCTGCCCGCCGAGCTCCAGCCCCCCCGGAATCGAGAGCGCTTATGGCAGACAATGCTGCGATACGACGAACTGGGCCGCAGCATCTGGTCACCCGCGCAGGGCAGCATGCCTGCATCAATCACAAGCTTTGGATAGAGGAAGAGATGACAACTAAGATTCGAGAGCTACTCACTGCCGAGGAGCTGGCAAGGGTAACAAGCAAAGATGACCTGCGAGCAGCGTGCATCGTACTGTTCGATTGGGCCATGGTCATCGGGCTTTTCGTTCTGGCTGCAGCGTTTCCCAATCCAGTGACCATCCTGTTTACCGTACTACTGCTCGGTGGGCGGCAAATGGCTTTTGGTGTGCTCGTTCATGAAACCGGGCACAAATCATTTTTCACTTCACAGAGCGTTAACGACTTCGTTGCAACCTGGCTTTCCGGCTACTGGGTTTTTTCTGACAAAGACGCCTACATGAAGGGCCACCTGGTGCATCACAAGGATTGTGGAACGGTTGACGATCCGGACCTGAAAAACTTTGACGCCTATCCTGTCTCAATCACCAGTTTCAAACGAAAAGTAATAAGAGACATCACCGGGAAGATTGGCTGGCGACGAATCGTCTCAATTGGTCGATCACTCTACCGTTTCAATGAGTTGAAACCCGGGATTAAAAAAATGTTGGCTGGCGGCATCATCTGCAATCTGGCGCTTTTACTGGCGCTGTCAGTCGCCGGATTCGCGTGGTTGTACGCGTTGTGGGTGATCGCGTTTATGACCAGCCACATGCTGATCACCCGCATTCGGCAGATCGCAGAACATGCCGCGGTGCCCGATCATTTTGATCCTGATATCCGGCTGAACACCAGAACCATATACATTAGCTGGCTAGAAGCTTTGCTAGTGGCGCCCCACGGCCTTAACTTCCATCTTGAGCACCACCTAATGGCATCTGTGCCGATCTACAGGCTTCGAGAGTTACACCAACTATTGCTGGATAAGGGTTACTACGAGGGGATTGAATTCCCTCAAGGTTATCTGGGTCTATTACGGCGGGTCACCTACGCAACGTAGGAAGCGGGTTCTATATCTGATCTGTTTCAGAGGAATCTTGCAGGGCCGGTGCATCGGGAGCCTTTCCCTGTTCTGCGTTGATCCGCTCGAAGATTTCTTCGCGGTGTACCGCGACTTCCTTCGGCGCATCTACCCCTATCCTGACCTGACTACCTTTCACTCCCAAAACCGTGATCGATATGTCATTGCCTATCATTAACGTCTCACCAACTCGTCGGGTTAATATAAGCATGATATTGCTCCTTTAGTAATGCCTGCGCATCCACAGGGCACAAGCACTCCAGGTGGTTTCAGGTCAGTTAACCTCTTCTGACAACTCGAAAGCGGAATGCAGCGCTCTTGCTGCCAGTTCCAAATACTTCTCTGCAAGCACCACTGAGATTTTAATTTCAGAAGTCGAAATCATTTGAATATTAATTGATTCGTCGGCCAACACTTTAAACATCCTGCTGGCCACACCGGCATGAGAACGCATTCCAACACCAACCAGTGACAACTTGGCGATTTTATTGTCGCCTGACACCTCTCTAGCATCAATGTTTTTCGCGATATTTTCCAGAATCTGTTTCGCCTGGTTATAGTCATCTCGTTGTACGGTAAAAGTGAAGTCTGTGCTCATGTCCGCAGCCACGTTCTGCACTATCATATCTACTTCAATGTTCGCATCGCTGATTGGGCCCAGAATGGCCGAAGCAATACCGGGTACGTCCTTGACACCCAATATCGTTAACTTTGCCTCGTCACGGGTAAAGGCTATCCCTGAAATGATTGGCTGCTCCATTGAATCGTCCTCTTTCGTGATCAAGGTGCCAGGTTTTTCTTCAAAGCTAGACA
>Ga0233433_10003916_pt1 | contig 11724 bp, 9 predicted proteins | sample SI_122_August201_5_FD_179868 | JGI IMG/M metagenome (GOLD analysis project Ga0233433, IMG submission 179868) | Seawater microbial communities from Saanich Inlet, British Columbia, Canada - SI_122_August2016_100_MG | ecosystem: Environmental > Aquatic > Marine > Inlet | place: Canada: British... | reverse complement strand
TAACTACCTGGCTTATACCCAGGAAGACTGGCGTGCGCTGCTCCTGAGCCTTGGCGAGAAGCCGTTTCACGTCGGCCAGATCATGAAATGGATCCATCATCGGTTCGTCGGCGATTTTGCCGAGATGACTGATATCAGCAAGTCATTACGAGAGTATCTGGCTTTACATGGCAATGTGGCTGAGCCAGAGGTCCACGAGCAATTTGTGTCTAACGACGGCACGCGCAAGTGGTTAATTAAATCTGCTTCTGGAAGCCTGTTTGAGACGGTCTTCATACCAGAGGACACGCGAGGTACCTTGTGTGTGTCCTCACAAGTTGGTTGCGCCCTGGATTGTAGTTTTTGTTCCACAGGAAAACAGGGTTTTAACAGTAACCTGACGACAGCGGAAATCATTGGTCAGCTTCGGATCGCCATGCGAAAGCTTGCGGAAGTCTATCCGGACCGAAGCCGAACCGTGACCAATGTAGTGATGATGGGGATGGGCGAACCACTGCTGAATTTTGACAATGTCCTGCCTGCGGTTGGACTTATGATGGACGATCTTGGTTACGGTATATCGAAACGCAAGGTGACGGTATCTACGGCGGGTGTCGTTCCCGGGATCGAGCGAATGATCGAGACTACCGATGCATCCCTGGCAATCTCCCTGCATGCGCCTAATGACGAACTCAGGGATCAGCTTGTACCAATTAACCGGAAGTATCCGATCGCAACATTGCTTGAAGTTTGCACCCGTTATGCGAAGAACCTGGGTAATAAAAGAACGATCACCGTAGAATACACGGTGATCGATGGTATAAACGACCAACCCGAGCATGCCAGGCAACTCTCTCACCTACTGGTGGGGTTTCCGTGTAAGATCAATTTGATTCCATTCAATCCATTTGCTGGGACAGGGTACAAGCGACCTTCCATGATGGCAGTCAGAAAATTCCAGGAAAGATTGGTTAGCGACGGTTATTCAGTAACTGTTCGGACAACCCGTGGTGACGATATTAATGCCGCGTGCGGCCAGCTGGTGGGTCAGGTCGCTGACAAGACCCGGCGGCAGGAAAAATACAAAAAAATAGCAGCGGGTGAAATAGCATGATACGAATTGTGCTGTTGTTGTTGGCGCTGTTGGTGTCGTCTTGCCAGTCTATAAAGACCCCTAACGGTGAATCTACCGATAATGGAACCGCAGAGCTGGTGCAAAGGCACTTGGATCTGGCGGTAGGTTACCTGCGAAATCGCGACTACCAGCGGGCGAAGGAAAAGCTGGCTAAGGCACTCGACATAGACCCCAAGAATGCGGATGTACATGCGACATATGGATTAGTCTTCCAGTTGGAAGGTGAAACCGATATCGCTGAGGAGTATTTCAAGAAGGCGGTCAAGTATGGTCCTCAATCTGCGCAGATACGAAACAGTTACGGTGCATTTCTGTTTTCCGAGAAACGCTTTCAGGAGGCAGTAGAGCAACTGTCAAAAGCCAGTGAGGACCGGTTTTATCCCAATCGTCCCATGGTCTTTGAAAATCTTGGGGTAGCCTACAATCGCATCCGGGAACCTGAAAAGGCTGAATATGCGTTTATGCGGGCAACCCAGTTAAACCCCCAGCAGCCGCGCGCGTTGATTGAATTGGGAGATATCCGGTTCGGTGAGCGAAATTATGTCGAATCCAGAGATTACTACAGTCGCTATACCGAGGTGGGACCTTCGACGGCGAAATCCCTGTGGCTTTGTGTCAGATTGGGCAGAATCTTCCAGGATAACAATCAGGAAGCTAGCTGTAGTGAGGCGCTTGAAGGGATATTTCCGGGCAGTGAAGAGTATCAGCAATATAAAGAGTCAATATAAATGTCGGTTGATCAACCCCTGGAACTGGAATCGCCTGCAGCAGTAAAAAGACCCTCAGAGTTGCTGGCCGAAGCGCGACAGCGATTGGGCCTTTCGCAAAAAGAAGTTGCCGACAAACTGTATCTGACAACTTCCTACATCAAATACATCGATGCGGGGGAGTTCAGCAGCTTACCGAAACCGGCTTTTATCAAGGGCTATCTGAGAACCTATGCGCGCGTGGTAGATTTGTCGGGCGACGAAATAGTTGCTCTGTACGATGCAGAACTGCAGATTGCAGAGCCAATTCCGGAAATCAGGGGGGTAACAGAGGAGGAAGTAGGCACTGCCAGCATCACAGGTCCGGTTTTGCAAACTGGTTTGATTAGCCTTGCTGGACTCGCGCTGGTGGTTACTGTCATTTGGTGGATAGTTGTCGATCCAGAGGAAGAAACACCGCTGAGCATTGTTCAACCGGGTGTTTCGCAACCGGCAACGCAGGATTCCTCTATAGCTGCCTTTGATTTCGAGCTACCACCGGAGGGAAGCACGACGGTGCAATCAGAACAGGTATCTCAAGCGCTGGTGGTACCAGACCAGGCAGGGTTAGAGTCGCAGGTTGCAATGACAGGAACATTGCCGGCGATTGATACGGTGGAGAACGAGCTGGCTGAAACAATAGCTGAAAACCGGGAAGTGCCAGCAATACGGGTGACTGAGGCTTCAATTCAGGAAGCCGTGACCGAACAGTTCAGTCCAGAACTATCCACCACAGCACCATCAGCCTCAGCACCATCAGCCTTAGCACCATCAGCCTTAGCACCATCAGCCTTAGCACCATCAGCCTTAGCACCATCCTCCTCGGGACCATCCACCGGAGAACTATCCACCGGAGAAGAAGCCGGGCCGGGCGTCGTTGCGGTTCCGGATTCGGTAAAGTTCGAGCGTACGACAGATGGAACGCGAAGCTTCATTACGGTGGATGCCAACGGATTTGACCAGCTGGAGCTGTCATTTACGGATGAATGCTGGGTCGAAATTGCAGACAACCAGTTCGGTTTGATCTACAACGATCTGAATCAGGTGAATGATGTCCTGACGATATACGGCACTGCGCCTTTTAAGGTGCTATTGGGGAAGGCAACGGGCGTCGAGATGATTTACAATGGCCGCCCATTTGGGCTTGAGCCCTTTATTAGCAAAGATCGAACCGCAAAACTGACCGTACCAAACTAGATACGTATCAAAGAAGGTTCATCTCTAAACCTACAGAAACCATGAAAATTCAAGCAGTCAGAGGCATGCAGGACTTATTGCCTGCACAAAAGAAGATCTCCCGAACGATAGAAGATGTCGTACGGGAAGTGCTTGCGGCCTATGGTTACCGGGAAATAGGCCTGCCGCAGTTGGAACAGACTGAATTGTTTAAGAGGGTTGTTGGTGAAAACACCGATATCGTTGAAAAAGAGATGTACACTTTTGACGATCGAAACGGCGAAAGCCTTACCCTCAGGCCCGAGGGGACGGCCGGGTGTGTGCGTTTTGCCGAGCAGAATGGTCTTCTCTTTAACCAGGTCCAAAGGCTCTGGTATAGCGGCGCAATGTTTCGTTACGAGAGGCCACAAAAAGGCCGTTACAGGCAGTTCGACCAGATTGGGGCAGAGTGCTTCGGCATGCCAGGCCCAGATGTGGATGCAGAACTTCTGCTCATGAATGCCAGAATCTGGCGAAAGCTCGGGCTGGATGGGGACATCAGACTAGAGCTTAATTCGCTGGGCAATCCCGATGCCCGCGCAAAGTTCAAAGGGGAGTTGGCTGGCTACCTGCAAGCTTACGAACAGGACCTCGATGAGGATAGCCAACGCCGCCTGACGACTAATCCACTGCGTATACTGGATAGCAAGTCTTCAAAGACGCAGGAAATATTGCGGGACGCCCCCGTTTTGTCGGATTATATGGATAATGAATCTAAGCAGCATTTTGAAGGTTTACAGGGTCTGCTTGACGATAATGGTATAGCCTACAAGGTTAATCCAAATATCGTCCGTGGACTCGACTACTATAACAAGACAGTATTTGAATGGATTACGACGACCCTAGGCTCACAGGGAACTGTTTGCGGCGGCGGGCGATACGACGGTCTGGTTGAACAATTAGGTGGTAAGCCTTCGCCGGGCATCGGGTTTGCCATGGGGCTTGATCGATTGTCCCTGATGTTGGCTGAAAAAATGGAATCATCGAAGGACGCTGATGTCTATGTTGTATCTCAGGGCGATGCCGCACGTGCAACCGGCCTGCGACTGGCTGAATTAATCAGGGATCAACTGCCAGGGAAAAAGGTGATCGTTCATTGCGGTGACGGCAAGTTTAAGTCGCAAATGAAAAAGGCGGATGCCTCTGGCGCCGACCTTGCCCTTGTTCTGGGTGAGGACGAAGTGGCTGCAGGTACCGTCAGCATTAAAGCATTGAGAGAAGGTGGCGAGCAGTCAACTATTTCACAAGAGACATTGGCGCAGTATTGCCTCGACTACTTTAGCAAGGAGAACTAGGTTGGTTGAATCTGATGAAGAGCAATTAGAGGTACTGAAGGAATGGTGGAATGAGAATGGCACCTCCCTGGTGATTACGGTTGTGGTGACCATTGGTGTTATCTTTGGCTATCGCGGCTGGGAGGAAAACGTCATCCAGACAGGTGAGGCGGCTTCTGCTGTTTACGAAGATCTAGTGATTGCGACCAACAACATTGCGGCTAACGCTTCCGATGACGCGGTACGAATCACAGCAGTAAGCCTTGCGGAGACGCTTAAGACAGACCACGGGGATACGACTTATGCCGTTTTTGCGGCAATGAGACTCGCGAAAGTTGCGGTTGCGCAAAATGACCTTGATATGGCCTCGGAAGAACTGCGATGGGCGCTCGACAACGTGTCAGAAAAGCACCTGGAGACCACCATCAGGATTCGGTTATCTCGTGTCCATTTGGGGCTGGAAGATCCTGCCTCGGCGATGGCATTGCTGGTTGATCATCAGCCGGCGTCTGGTCAGGTTGCTTCAGTTGAAGAAGCGAAAGGCGATATTTTTCATTCTCAGGGAGACCTGGGGCAGGCTCGACAGGCTTACCAGAAGGCGCTTGTGAACTTGAGCGACAAGATCGAAAAGCCGATTCTAGAACTTAAGCTCTCTGATCTTCCGCTCTCGGCGAATGCGACTGAGGAGCGAATGCTGGAACCGGCGATAATTGAGGAAGTAGAAGAGGGTGACGACGCATGATTAACAGTCGCCAGATGCGTCTCCTTATCTGGTCTCTGGCGTTGTCAGCGATGTCAGGTTGTAGCTGGTTTGGGGGTGACGACGAGCCGGAAGAGATCAAACCCAACCCTTTGCCAGGATTCAATCAAGAAGTACGACTGGAGGTACTCTGGAATCAGAAAATCGGCGGTGGTTCGGGTGACCGAGCGATCAGGCTGAGACCAGCGATCTTTGCCGGGAGAGTTTTTGCGGCTTCTGCCGACGGTAAAATCAAGGCGCTGACAACGGATAAGGGCCGGATCATCTGGGAAGCAGAGGTAAAGGACTTTTACACCAAGGAAGAGCTTTCCTTTGGTTTCTCGAAAGACCTTGATGTCATTACCGGCGGCGTGGGTGCGGGCGGCGATCTTGTGGTGGTAGGTACAGGGTCCGGGGAAATTTTGGCACTGAATCAGAGTGACGGGAGCCTGGCGTGGAAATCCCGCGTTGCCAGCGAAGTATTATCCCAGCCCCAGATTGATGATGACCTGGTTGTGGTGCAAAGCATCGATGGCAAAGTTGCGGCATACGATGCCATAGACGGTTCAAGGAAATGGGTTTACACGACGAACATTCCGTCACTGACACTAAGAGGTACGGCGACACCTATCATCTCAGATGATGTCATTTTGGTCGGATTCTCAAGCGGCAGGGTGACGCTCCTAGATAGAGAGACCGGGTTTCCCGGGCTTGATCAGCGGGTTGGTGTGGCCCAGGGAGATTCTGATCTTGAACGACTCGTGGATATTGACGGCGCTATGGTAATGGAGAACGGACGTTTGTATGCAGTCAGTTTCCAGGGAAGAATCATAGGTATTGATATAGCCGCCGGAAGAATTCTTTGGTCAGAAGAAGCGTCCAGCGTGTCAGGTCTCGGGACAGGTTTTGGAAATGTTTATCTAGCGAGTAGCGATAGCCAGATCAGCGCATACAATGCGGATAATGGTCGTGAGGTCTGGCGAGTTGATGCTTTGTTGCATCGTGATATCACTGCGCCAGTCACATTGGGGAGCTACCTCGCATTTACAGACTTTGAAGGTTACCTTCATCTGATGGCACAGTCTGATGGCCGATTTGTAGGGCGTCGCAAAATCGATGGAAGTGGTGTCAGATCGGGCATTGTAGTGGAAGGCGATCGTCTGTATGCCATGGGTAATAAGGGCAGCCTTTTCGTTCTGGATATTCGATAGGCCAACATTATGCTACCTGTTATTGCGCTGGTAGGCCGACCGAATGTCGGTAAATCAACATTGTTCAATAGATTAACCCGCACTCGGGACGCCCTGGTAGCCAGCTTCCCCGGGCTTACTCGTGACCGACAGTACGGTAAGGGCGCAATGGGTGACTTCGACTATATAGTCGTTGATACCGGGGGCCTTTCCGGTGACGCAAATGGGATTGATGTGCCTATGGCGGATCAGGCCAAACAGGCGATTACCGAAGCTGATCTGGTGTTATTCCTGGTAGATGCAAAAGATGGCCGAGCAGCCGGGGATGAAAATATCGCCGAGATGCTGCGCCAGAACGAGATTCCGACGCTGCTGGTTGCCAACAAAATTGATGGTCAGAACGCTGATTTTGTAGCGGCAGAGTTTTATGCGCTGGGTATCGGCCAACCGAACTTTATTTCGGCAAGTAATGGCATCGGTGTTGGGCAACTCCTTGACGAAGAAGTTAAACCAAGACTTCAAGTTGAGGATGATGAGACCCCGACTGAAGAAGCAGCTGGGATTAAGATAGCTGTAGTTGGCCGTCCTAATGTCGGTAAATCCACGCTGGTCAACCGGTTGCTCGGTGAAGACAGGGTTGTCGTTTATGATGAAGCCGGCACTACCAGAGACAGTATCTACATCCCTTATGAGCGTGAAGGAAAACCCTACACGATTATCGATACGGCAGGTGTCAGGCGAAGGGGCAAGGTTACCGAAAAGATAGAAACATTCTCGATTATCAAAACTCTCGAGGCGATTTCGGATGCGAATGTTGTCATTTTAATGGTTGATGCCCGAGAGGGTATCGTAGACCAGGACCTTCACTTGCTTGGCCATGTGCTGGATGCCGGTCGAGCATTGGTCATTGCCATCAATAAATGGGATGGAACGGATCAGGATCAGAAAGACCAGGTTCGATCTGAATTGGATCGGCGCCTTACCTTTGTTGATTTCGCGAAGATGCATTTTATTTCGGCACTTCACGGAAGCGGAGTGGGACATTTGTATGATTCGATCCACCAGGCCTATGCCTCTGCGACGTTGAAAGTTCCTACTTCAAGGCTAAATGAGATTCTCGAGCGTGCGATCTTCAACCATCAACCGCCGCTGGTAAATGGTCGCCGCATTAAACTCCGCTATGCGCACCTCGGTGGTAATAACCCGCCAATTATTATCGTGCACGGGAACCAGACCGAAAAAGTCCCGGAAGCCTATAAGCGGTATCTAGAGCACCAGTTTGTTGATGCGCTAAAGTTGAAAGGAACGCCTCTTCGAATGGAGTTTCGAACAGCTGATAATCCGTTTAAAGGCCGGAAGAACAAGCTTACTGACCGACAGGTTGATAGCCGTAGGCGGATGAATGCTCAGGCCCAGAACAGCAAGAAGAAAGGCAAAAAGAAAAGTTAGGGTGTGGTTTCCTGATTCAGGAACAAGGCAGGGTTGACGCGGGCGTTGTTCAAGCTGACACTCCAGTGAAGGTGCGCGCCGGTAACACGGCCGGTCATACCTACATCGCCAAGATATTGCCCCTTATCGACTCTCTGTCCTACCTTTACGCTAATGCTACTCATGTGGCAGTACATGGTGATCAGTCCCTGGCCGTGATCAACCAATACAGTATTGCCATTGAAGAAGTAATCGCCTGTGGCGACAATCTTTCCTGGAGCAGGAGAGATTATGGGGGTGCCCTCGGGGGCCGCAATATCCATACCACTGTGAGGGCTTCGGGGCTGGTCGTTTAGTATTCTTCTTAAGCCAAAGGGACTCGACACAATGCCTTGTGTTGGTAAATCAAAGTCTGTGTCGGCCCGGTCAACCTGACTGAAATGGTTAAACACGGCATCCATTTCTTTGCGCTCGCGGGTGATTCGTTCCATGTCCTGCGCGTAGGGATTCACTTTGCGATTGTTCTTTATGGTTAAACGTTGTTCTTCGTATTGTTTTTCATTCACCTTGAAGCGGACCCGGCCTTCCGCCGTGTCCAGGTGCAAAGAGCCTGGTGAACGGGAAAGGGGTATGCCAACGATGGCGATATAGCCTTCTGCCGATTCATTGACCATCACCCGTCGACCATTAAACATCACATTTTTGTCTGTGGTTAACGGGACCAGCGCGATGCCGCCGGGCACCGAATCGTGTTCCGGCAGGCCCAGTGCACATTGGCTTATCATCAACAAAGTCAAAGCCAGGCACTTCACTCGACAATCTTTATTCATCACTAGTGGTCGATACCTCAATGGTTTGTACTTTCGCGGTAACGGCGCCGCTTTTCAGCCGCGCGCGAATGTGGTCACCCGGCTGTAGATCCTGTGAGCTGGTGACAATGTGTTTATCTGTCTCTGATGAGACAATGGCGTAACCCCGTTGCAATGTGGCGAGCGGGCTGAGCGTGTCTAGCCTCACCGTGAGGTTTACTAGTTGATCTGAGCGAGCCCTTATCGCAGATTGAGAGCGCTCAATAAGTTTTTCCTTCAGGTATCCAAGTTTTATTCTGTTTGCGTCGATGGTGGTTTGCGGGGATGTGAGTCTGTGCCGTTCCACCCGAGATCGTTGCCTCTCCAACTGATTGTCGATGGTGCTGATCAGTCGACGCTCCAGTTCATCCAGACGCTGTGCCAGTTCTTCCAGATGAGCGCGTGGATGGCGTAGTCTTTTCTGAAGGTACATAATTTCTTTTGCACTATCAGTGAACCGCTGGTGCATCAATTGCCTCAGGCGCCGGGTGATCACATTGAAGCTATCTAGCAGAACATCGCCGTCCGGGGTGATCAGTTCAGCGGCGGCCGAAGGTGTGGGCGCCCTGAGGTCTGCAACAAAATCTGCGATTGAAAAATCTGATTCGTGACCCACCGCGGACACCACGGGCAGGCGGCTCGACGCAATGGCGCGGGCAACGGGTTCAGTATTAAACGACCAGAGGTCTTCAAGAGAGCCACCCCCGCGAGTGAGTAGGATCAGGTCGAATGGCGCTGTCTGTTGTTCGTCGGAAAGACGGTTAGCCCTTTGCAGCGCGGCGACTATTTGTGGAGCTGATTGATCTCCCTGTACCTGAACCGGCAGGATACTGATTTGAATAGCAGGGAAACGGCGCTGCATCACCGAGATAATGTCGCGGACAGCGGCACCGGTAGGCGAGGTGATGATCGCAATATGTTCGGGCAAGCCTGGCAGAGGCTTCTTTCTAGCTTCATCAAACAGCCCTTCAGTTTGCAGCGAGGCCTTTAACTTCTCGAATGCACGGCGCAGGGCGCCGTCCCCCGAGTCTTCGAGAAACTCTGCGATCATTTGGAACTCACCGCGGCCCTCGTAAAGGCTGATGCGGCCGCGAACGACAATCTGTTGGCCATTGCGCGGTTTAAATCGAACCATGTGGTTGCGGTTCTTGAACATGGCACACCGTACCTGCGCACGGTCGTCTTTCAGGGTGAAATACCAGTGACCAGAGCCTGGTTGGGCCAGGTTCGATATCTCTCCCTCCACATGAAGAATCGGGAATTCTGATTCCAGCAGCCGTTTCGCATTACGATTAAGATCCGAGACGGAAATTATTTGTCGATTCGATCTTTCCATGTGCGCATATTACCTGAACGGCACCATTTAGGCCCCCGAGGATGTATAATCTGGACTTACCAATTGTTAGAAAACCTCATGTCGTCACACCCTGATATTCATCAGGAAAAAATCCTGATTCTTGATTTTGGTTCCCAATACACGCAGTTAATTGCTCGACGTCTTCGTGAAACGGGGGTCTATTGCGAAATACTGCCCTATAACCTGGCGGAAGAAAGAGCCAGGGACTATTCACCCATGGGGATCATCTTGTCGGGCGGGCCTGAGTCCGTCACTGGCTCGAGCACTGATGCTGGTACAGAATCAGAAACGCTAAAGGCGCCGGAATACGTCTTTGAGTTGGGAATACCCGTTTTGGGTATCTGTTACGGCATGCAAACAATGGCCAAACAGCTTGGCGGTGACGTTGCAGGCTCCGCCAAGAGTGAGTTCGGCTATGCGCGGGTAGAGGTGATCGCGGATACTGCATTGATCGCGGAGCTTCAAGATGGCGTAACCACGGATCCTTATTTGGATGTGTGGATGAGTCATGGAGATAAGGTCGTTAAGGCGCCGCCCGGTTTCTCTGTTATCGGCCGCAGCGATAATACTGATATTGCGGCCATGGCTGACGAAGAAAGAGGGTTTTATGGCTTGCAATTTCACCCCGAGGTAAATCACACCCTGCAGGGCGCAGCATTACTCGATCGGTTTATCAAAGTCGTATGCGGGTGTCAGGCGCTGTGGACGCCTAGCAATATCGTTGATGACATCGTTACTCAGGTTCGGGCACAGGTGGGCACATCAAAGGTGATTCTGGGCTTGTCCGGTGGTGTTGACTCCTCGGTCCTTGCCGCGCTGCTCGCGCGTGCTATTGGTGATCAGCTGACCTGTGTGTTTGTCGATAACGGCCTGTTGCGAAGGGATGAGTCCGCGCAGGTTAACGCGATGATGGATCAGGGGACAGAGAACACTTTTGCGCTGAACATGATCACGGTTGCGGCCCAGGATAAGTTTTTAGGCAAATTGGTTGGCGTGACGGATCCTGAGCAGAAGCGAAAGGTCATCGGCAATACCTTCATCGAGGTATTCGACGAAGAAGCGTCACGCATAGAAGGCGTTGGGTTTTTGGCGCAAGGAACCATTTATCCTGATGTGATCGAGTCCGCCGGACATAAGGATGGCAAGGCCCATGTCATCAAATCACATCATAATGTGGGTGGTTTACCGGACTATATGAAGCTTGAGTTGGTAGAGCCGCTCCGTGAGCTATTCAAGGATGAAGTCCGCAAGATTGGCCTGGAGCTAGGGTTAACGAACGAAATGGTGTTTCGTCACCCTTTTCCCGGACCGGGTCTTGGCGTTCGAATTTTAGGCGAAGTCAAAAAAGAGTATGCGGACCTGTTAAGGCGAGCGGATCATATTTTCTTGGAAGAGCTACGAGGTGCTGACCTTTATGACAAAGTCAGCCAGGCCTTTGCGGTTTTTCTGCCGGTTCGTTCTGTCGGCGTCGTTGGAGATGCCAGGCGCTACGAGTATGTGATTGCGCTGCGTGCGGTAGAGACGATCGATTTTATGACCGCAAGATGGGCGCACCTACCTTATGATTTTCTTGAGACTGTCAGCGGTCGAATTATCAACGAGATTGAGGGCATATCACGCGTCACTTATGACATTTCGAGCAAACCTCCAGCGACAATCGAGTGGGAATAAATTGAGTAAGAATTTGAAACTAAGCAAAAAGAGTATTGCTTTAATTTCAACTGTAGGGCTATTTTTGCTAGTTGGTTTCATTGGAATTCCTGAGTTAACAAGAAACTTGCTGTTTTATCCTGATGCACCTACTGCAAATTTT
>Ga0233433_10003912_pt1 | contig 11730 bp, 12 predicted proteins | sample SI_122_August201_5_FD_179868 | JGI IMG/M metagenome (GOLD analysis project Ga0233433, IMG submission 179868) | Seawater microbial communities from Saanich Inlet, British Columbia, Canada - SI_122_August2016_100_MG | ecosystem: Environmental > Aquatic > Marine > Inlet | place: Canada: British... | reverse complement strand
GGTGGACGATACCGTAAACGGTGGACAGCCCCAGCCCGGTGCCAGCGCCCGCCTCCTTGGTGGTGAAGAACGGATCGAAGATGCGCTCGATGTTTTCTTTGGAAATGCCGGTGCCGGTGTCCGACACATCAATGCGCACATAGGTGCCTTCGGGCATCAAATCATGGCCGCGTTGGATCGGCGTATCAACCACGGCATTTTGGGTCTGGATGGCGATATCGCCACCGCCGGGCATGGCGTCGCGGGCGTTCACACAAAGATTGATAACGATCTGATCGAACTGGCTCCGGTCGCCGCGCACCGCCCAGAGATCGCGACCGTGGTCCATCTCCAAGCCCACCGTTTCGCCGATCAGGCGGCTGAGCAGGTTCGAGAGATCATTCAAGGCCTCGGTGACGTCCAGACGTTCGGGCTTCAAATCCTGCTTTCTGGAAAACGCCAATAGCTGGCGCACCAGATTGGTTGCCCGGTTGGCGTTCTGGCGGATTTGTTGGATGTCTTCGAAGCTGGGGTCATCGGGACCGTGACGGGTCAACAACAGATCGGAAAACCCGATCATCGCGGTCAGCAGGTTGTTGAAGTCGTGCGCCACACCGCCCGCTAGTTGCCCGACGGCCTGCATTTTTTGGGATTGGGCAAATTGAACTTCAAGGTTCTTCTGCTCCGTCGCATCGACCAGATAAAGCACGATGCCGGCGACCTCGCCGTCCGCGTCGCCCAGCCGGCTGGCATAGAGCGAGATAGTGTATTCATTGGCACCGGCGCCGGGCATGCGGATTTCCATATGGGTGGCCCGCGCCGTCCCCATGACGATTTTGGACAACGCCGCGCTAACGTCGCCGCGGTCTTCCTTGGCGATGCGATCCGCGAAGGCATCGCCTAGAACCGCGTCGCGATGACGGCCGAGAAGTTTTAGAAACGCCCGGTTGCAATCGATGATCGCACCGCTCATGTCGAGCATCACCATGCCGACCGGCGCTTCATCGAACAGCCAACGCATCCGATCATCGATAAGACCCGTGTCGTCTTCGGTGCCGCCAGCTGGTTCTGGACCTAACTCTGGCGCCGTCGATGGGCCGCTTTGCGCCGATTGAATTTGCACAGGATCCTGCCAAACCAGATCACGAAAGACGACGGAACGGGTATAGGCGAAATCCTCGCCATCAGCACCCCTGCCATCCGCTGGCATGTCTTTCTGCGACTGCTCAAGACCGGCGGCGAACGTACGCCCGTCAGCGTCACGTAGTGACAATTGACCGTCTTCCCCGACATCAGCGATATAGTCGGCAAACGGCGTACCGATGATGCGGTCCGGCGGCATGCCCAACCAGCGCGCCAGGGTTTGGTTGACATACAAAATGACACCCTCGGCATCGGCGGAAAAGAATCCGACCGGCAGGAAATCGACAAAATCATTCATCCGCGCATCTTCGGCACGGCGCACGGACAAGATTTCACGCGAAGCGGTCACATCCTCGACACGCCAATGCACGCGGCTTGGTTTGGCGCCTCCTATGGCCCCGGGACGTGACGCACTGATCCGCCGCCATTGGACACCATCCAGACGCCGCGCAATGGCGAATTCAGCCTCGCCGGCGCCGCCATCGAGAACCCGCGCTATCAGGCGGCGCACATCGTCCGCTCCCTCGCCGTCATCAAGCGCGGCCAGGACGGCATCCAGGGACGCCACCTGACGCTTCGGGTTTTCGTCGGCGGCGAAGGACATCAACTTGTGGAAAGCCACGTTGGCATAGGCGATGCGGCCATCGGCTTCGGTCACCAAAATGCCTTCGGGGCTGTCGTCGATGAGCGATGCACCTGGCGAGACCGTCCGCCCCACATGCCGGCGGCCCAGCGACCATGCTGCCATAAGCAAGCACATGAGCGCGCCGCCGCCCAGCCCAAGTGTGAAATTCATCGCGCCATCACGCCCGGAATCCACGGCGAACAACATGCCCAAAAAGATAAGCATGATAATCAGCCAGAACGTCACGCGCGCATACCAAGGCACGCTAGGCGAAGTTTGAAGGGATTTGTGCGCGTCGTCGGCCATCGGCTAGAACTTTCTGGCTTGATATCTTGCAGGCATCAGTGAACCGGAATGTCGCCTCGTTGGCGCATAATATAACCTATGACTTCGGCAACCGCCTTGAAATGTTCGGCCGGGATCTCCTCGTCGATCTCGACGGTGTCATAAAGGGCGCGGGCAAGGGGTGGGTTTTCGACGACGGGTACATCGTGCTCTTCGGCCTCGGTACGGATGGCGAAGGCCAGGGAATCAATGCCCTTCGCGATACATAGCGGCGCGTCCATCGCACCCAAGTCATATTTCAGCGCGACGGCAAAGTGGGTTGGATTGGTGATCACCACGTCGGCTTCCTTGACCGCCTGCATCATTCGGGCCTTCGCACGTTCCATGCGGATCGCACGAATTCGTTGCTTAACCTGCGGGTCACCTTCCGATTGCTTATTCTCGTCCTTGACCTCCTGCTTGGTCATCCGCATCTGCTTCATGAATGTATATTTTTGATAAACGAAATCGATGACCGCCAATACGGTCATCACGCCCACCGTCCCGGCGGCCAGCAAAATGGCCATTTGATGAATGCGGTCGAGGGAATGGACGAAGGGAATTTGCGGTAATAATTCAATATCCAACAGCAGCGGTATGGCCAAACTCGACGTCACCAATGAGACCATCGACAGCTTGAACAGGCCTTTAAAAAACTCCATAAAAGCCTTTGGCGATAAAAGTTTCTTGGCGCCTTTCAAGAGATTGAGCTTACCTGGGTCCGGTTTAATTTTTTCCGTCGACACGGTAAAGCCAAACTGCCCGACGTTGGCTGCGATGGCAGTCAGTGCCAGGATGGAAAATATCGGCGCCAAAATCAGCAGGACCTCGGTCATCGTGGCGAAGGTAATGGTGCGCATTTCAATTGTGCTCAGCACTATTTCATGCGGCTTCTCGATAAATAGCCTGCCGGTCGCGCGAACATTATTGGCAATCGTTGGCGCCATGAATATCAATGCGCCGGTACCGACCAAAAGTATCGCCCAACTTTTGACTTCCTGGGATTGCGCGACCTGACCTTTGCGCTTCGCATCACCGAGTTTTTTATCTGTCGGTTCTTCTGATTTTGAGGCGTCGTCTTCATCAGCCATTTTTTAATCCTTCCGCTGCCCCGCTGCCTATTGAACGAACCGGCCGAGCGAAGATTGAAAGTTTTGTATAAAGGCGAGCATGATACCCGTCAGGGTTATCGTGAACATCATCAATTGTACGGTAATCTGCACCGGCAGGCCGAAAAAGAAAACCGGCAGCGCCGGCATCAGTCGGCCGATCAAGCCAAGGCCGATATAATAGGTCAAGCCAACCACCAGAAACGGGGCGGACAATTGCAGCCCCAAGGCGAAACTGTCAGCAACCTGGCGTCCGATGGCGTTGGCGAAATCCCCGATTGGTAACTCCGATCCCGGTACAAACATCACATAGCTTTCGACCACCGCGCGCAGCATCAAATGATGCATATCGGAAACGAAGATTAGGACAATAGCCGTGGTCAACAAAAAGCCGGATATGGTCGAGCTTTGTTGGTCAGCAATGGGGTCATTGATCAACGCATTTGCCATTGATGATGCCAACGCGGCAATCGTACCGGCGGTCTGCAGCGCCGAAATCATGATCCGCATGATCAAGCCGATAAACGCGCCAACCAAAATTTCGGCCCCCATCATGTTGGCCAATTCAAAGGCGGAATTCGGTGGCAAAGGCAGGTCCCGGGCGAGTGTCGGCAAAACCAAAAAACTAATGGCTAAGGCGATCCCCAATCGCAAGAGCGTAGACACATAGGCGGCACTGAATCCTGGTAGGAACACCATCGCCGTGCCAATGCGGGCAAAGATCAGAAAGAAGGCGAATATATTGAGTTCAAGGAGTTCCTGGAGCACCTTCCGAATGCCCCGCTAACCCAAAGCAACCATGCGATCAAAGAGCTGGCGTGTAAATTCAATCACCGTTTGCATCATCCACGGCATAAAGAAAATTATCGCCCCAAAAATCACGATGATTTTCGGAACGAATGTCAGGGTCATTTCCTGAATTGTCGTCAAAGCCTGAAATAAGGCGATCAACAAACCGATTCCCAGTCCGGAGAGCATGATCGGGCCGGCGGCCTTTAAGATGACCCAAAGGGCTTCCCGACCAACTTCCAACACGGCGGCTTCGTTCATTAACTTCTCCGTTCGGCTACTGAACCACTAAATATAAGCGAATCGCTCATTGCGAATCGTATTATAGCCGAAACGCCGCCTACATGGGCATACGGATGATTTCCTTATAGGCATCAAGGACTTTATCGCGAACCGTGACCACGGTTTGCAACGTCAATTCAGCCTCGGCCACGGCGGTGACAACTTGGCTCACATCGGCGCGTTCGTTGATGCCTTGTATGGTCAGCTGCTCGCTGCGCTCACCAATTTTGACAGCCTCATCAATCGCACTTTTGACCAAATCAGCGAATTCGCCTTGTTTGATGTCATCTTGGCCCTGCGGCTTGACGCCCAAAGGCTTGCCTGATGCCGCATCGCCGTAGGCCTTGACCGCTGAAATGTAGTTTTGTGCCGGTGATACCATTGTCTCGTCACCCCTTTCCCGTTCTGATCGACGTCATTTTTAAGTATAGGTTGTTCCCGTTCGTGGTCGGCGTCGCTAAATTTTTGATTGTTTTATTGAAGATTACTATTGGCGCAGGAGATCGATTGCGCTGTTGAGCATCGATTTCGATGCCTTGATGACACTTAAGTTAGCTTCGTAAGAACGCTGAGCCTCGCGCATGTCGGTCATTTCGATCAATGAATTCACATTCGGCGTCAGCACATAACCATCGGCGTCAGCCGCCGGATGGTGCGGATCGAAGCGTTTACCAAAGGCCGACATATCGGGCCGCACTTTGTGAACCCGCACCTGATCCATGCCGGTCGCTTTATCAAACTCGTTCTTAAACGTCATGATTTTACGCCGGTACGGTTTGGCGTTGGCATCCTGTGGAAGAGAATTGGCGTTCGCGATGTTTTGAGCAATCACCCGAAGCCGCTGGCCCTGGACCCGCATGCCGGAGCCCGAAATACGCATGGTGCGAATAATGTCGTCCAAAATCTTGCCCCTATCGGTGTTTCGCTTAATCCGCGCCTAGCGCCCGAGCGCCGTGCGGATCATGCCGAGATGCTTTTTGTACAGGCCTGTGGTCATTTTAAAATTGGCGCCGGTCTCGCTGACCTTCGCCATCTGTTCTTCCAGCACGACGGAGTTACCCGCCGGCGCTGTCTCGAACGGTTTATCCTTGTTTTCGGCATAATCACGTATGCGCTTCAGGCGGCCCGTCAAATGTTTTGATGAATTCGAAACCATATTGAGTTGCGTAGTTTCCTGATGCAGCAAGTCTTTGAAATTAAAAGGTTTCAGGTCGCTGGAACGGTATTTCGGCGTATCTGCGTTGGCGATGTTCTGCGCCAGAACTTCCTGGCGCTGCCCCAACCAATCGAGCCGCTTTTTGACCACACTAAAAAGCGTAATGTTCCCAAAATCCGCCATGATGACGCCTTTCCCAAAACCTGGTGATGGTCATGCCGGCCATCTCGTCCCAACCCCGGGACCTAGTCCGACTTTTCGAACAACCCGTCCGAATTTCCATCGCGTTAATACCCGGCATTATCTGCCGGGTTTATTAAGAAGTGATGAATCGCGCCGCAAGTTTGTGAATTTCACACTCAAGCGCGATTGGGATGGTGCGGTTGGCAATCGCGCGTGCTTAACTTGGCTGATTTTTTCATGCCTCAAGATATCGAAATTTGGATTCCGTCATGCCCAACACCTTCTTCTTCGAACGCCACCATGACATTCTCATCAATGTGCCGCCCGACGTGGTTTTTGATTACGTCACCAACCCCAATTCCTGGCCTGAATGGCTGGCCGCGTCGCATCACATCGACAGCCCCGACCGCCCACTCGGGACAGGAGACGAATTTCAAGAAAAATGGCATACGCGGTCCGGTGAAACCGTACTCAACTGGATCGTGACGTCGGCTGAACGCCCGACGATCTGGATCGGTGAAACCGAGGCGCCGTTTCTGGGCCCGATCATCGTTCGATATGATTTCGAAGCGGCGGGCCCGTTCGACGAAAAAAACCAAGCCACCCGATATCGACGCAACGTCACCAATCCAACCCGACCGAAACCGCCGACTGAAGACATGGTTCAACGCTTCGATGAAGAAGCCGTCATCGGACTTAGTAATATTAAGTCGCTATTGGAAAACCGAGACACCGGGTGAGGTTCAATTGGCAGGAATTAGCCCGACATTGTTAAGATAGATTTTCCGCATAAAGTCGAACAACCAATCATCACCGGACTCGAGACTGTCGAGATCGGCAAGGCTACCAAGGTTTTTGAATCCATCAATATTGCGGAAATCATCAAGCTTGATGGCTCGAAATCCCATCGTCCAGGCAGCAAAGGCGCGGCAATCAATACTACGATCGAACATCATCGTGAAGTCGCTGTTGCGCTGATCGGCGCGGATATTGCAGGTCAATTGTCGAATTTCTTCCTCGTCGCCTTCGATCACTTGAACAAAGTGATCGCCAGCGTAAAGCAACAAGCCAGTAATTTGGTGCTGTAAATTTTTCTCCCACGACACCTCTAGAAGCTCTCGCAAATCTGCGTCGCGCATGGTGCGGGTGGTTTCGCTGATATACAGCAACTGTCTCATTAAAAACCCAGTGTTTGAAATTTGTCGGCGCATACAGCGGCTACGATTAAAAATTCATAGCGCACGGGTACGGCAATTCAAAGATGTGTAAATTTGAAGGAGGTTTATTGCCCAACCAGCCTTCGCCGCCTCGCATCATTTGACCAAGTCACAAACCTATTTTGGGAGAACCCATTGGAAATTCGAAACAAAGTTTGCGTGGTCACCGGCGCCGCCAGTGGTATCGGTCGGGCCATGGCGAAACGTTTCGCTGCTGCCGGCGCGCGCGGTATCGTTGTCGCTGATATCCAAAAAGGTCCCTTGAAATCAGTTGCCGATGAGATTGGCGGACATGCCGTCTCAGGGGATATGACGTCGGAAGCCGATGTCCAGGCGCTGATCAAGACGGCCGAGGACAAATTCGGCGATATTGATATTTTCTGCTCCAATGCCGGCATCATCCGCTTGGGCGGCGAAGATGCGCCCAATGACGAATGGCAATTGTGTTGGGATTTACACCTGATGGCCCATGTCTACGCGGCGCGCGACTTGGCGCCCAAAATGGCTGCCCGAGGGGATGGCTATCTGGTCAATACGGCATCCGCAGCCGGCTTGTTGAGCCACGTCAACTCTGCCACTTACACCGTCACCAAGCATGCCGCCGTGGCGTTTGCGGAATGGATATCCATCAACTATGGAAACCAGGGCGTGAAGGTGTCCGTGCTTTGCCCGCAGGCGGTCAAAACGGCAATGACCGAGGGCTGCGAAGGCGGTGCTGCGCATGTTGACGGCATGATCACCCCCGAAGCGTTGGCGGAAAGCGTTATCGACACCACGGCCCGCGAGGAGTTTCTCATTCTGCCACACGCCGAGGTCTTGGATTACATGCGCCGCAAGACCGAAGATTATGGCCGTTGGTTGGGCGGTATGCGGAAATTCAAGGAACGGTTTCCGGAGGGGATTTGAGAAGCTCGGCGCCAGTGATTAATCGAGCAGTCCAGTTACATCCTAAGTTGAATTCTATTGTATGCATTAATACTTCCCTTGCGATTGGAACGCATGTAGTTTCCTCCGCAGATTTGGCCCGAACGTCTATGCACGAGCCGTACCTGAGGTCAAATTCGTTCGGTTCAAATGGGTGGCTCCTGTGGCGTCTGAATATGACTTATCAAATCTGAATGTGCTGCTTGTCGAAGATAACAAGCACATGCAATTGATGGTCAAAGAGATCCTGCGAAGTTTTTGGATCAAGAATGTGCGGGCTGCCGAAGACGGCGCCGATGCCATTAAGGAACTCAGAACATTCGCCGTCGATTTGATCATCGCTGATTGGAATATGCATCCCATCGACGGGCTGGAGTTCGTCCGCATGGTACGCAACGATTCTGACAGCTCAAATCCCTACGTCCCGATCATCATGTTGACCGGTCATACGGAAACCCACCGGGTGTTTGAAGCGCGCGATTCAGGTATCACGGAATTTCTGGCGAAGCCGGTATCGTCGAAGGGACTTTATCAACGCATTTGCATGGTCATCGAAAAACCCCGCCAATTCATCAAGACCAAACGGTTCGCTGGGCCGGACAGGCGACGGACAAGACCGACAGACAAAACCAATAAAGGCCGTCGCGCGCTTGATATGGACGACGGCGACATGTCACAGGATGAAATTGACGGGTTTCTAAACTAGCGCCGATCGCAATCGACCAATGCGCATTCGGCATTCAATCTTTGAGCGGTGAAATCAACCCTTCCTCACAGGCTTTGATCTGCAGCGCCAGATAACGTGAATAAATCCGGCATTGGGCTAGGCTACCCGAGATAAACCAAAGGCCCGGTTGAGGTGTGCGCCGCCACATGTTGCGCAATTCGCCGCCCTCATCAAAACCCCAAACAGGGCCGATGCGGTCAGCGACACTGTCACCCAAATAAATCCGGGCCGTGTCCTGCATATTCTTGAAACCGGTCGCCAGGACAACAAGATCAGCCGGTTGGGTGCCGCCGTCTTTGAGTTGCACCCCATCGGTCGTGAAGGTTCCGATATCGTGCCAATGCAACAGATCAATGGCGCCGTCGATGATCAACTCCGAACAACCGACGTTGAAATAATACCCGCCGCCGCGCTGCAGATAGCTCATCTGGAAACCGCAATCGTCGACGCCATCGTTAAGCCGAAATCCCCGCGCCGCCAACCCGTCCAATAGCGCTTTGTCGGCCTGCTTCGCGTGCTGCGTCAACAATTGATAGCCTCGGCGCAACACCGGAAAGGGGAACGACGCCGCCAGCAAATCGCAATCCTCAATCGGCGGGCCTTCGAAATAGAGCGCATAAGGTTTTTGCGCTTCCGCCAATCCAACAATGTGGGCCGACGCGCGCTGAACCATCGTCACGTCGGCACCACTGGCAGAGAGATCATGCGCGACGTCGTGGCCACTATTTCCGGTACCCACCACCATAGCTTTTTTGCCCGCCCAGTCCTTGCCGTCGGTGTAGGCACCGGAATGCATCATCGTGCCGCCAAAATCCTGCAAGCCGGGAAGTTCGGGAATTTTCGGGATGGCACTGACGCCGGTGGCGAAAATAATGTGTTTAGGCCGGACGATACGTTGCGTTCCATCGCCTCGGCGCAATTGGGCTTCCCATATCCCCGTGGCGTCGTCATAGGAGCCCGCCACCAAACGCGTCGCGGTCCAGTAATTGAGTTCCAACGCTTCCACGTAGGCCTCGAACCAATTGGCCAGCATGTCTTTCGGGATGTAGACCGGCCAGGTCGGCGGGAACGGCATGTAGGGCATATGGTTGACGAACACTTCATTGTGCAGCGTCAACGAATGGTATCGCTTGCGCCAATTGTCGCCGATACGCTCAAAGGCATCGACAATCAGCGTATCAATGCCCATGTGCGTCAGCCTGGCGGCTACCGCCAACCCGGCTTGCCCGCCACCGACCACCAAAACGTCAGGTTCGCGATCCGCATAGGCCCGCGCACGGTCGCGCAGGTCCTGCCAATTATCACCGCCGAACTCACGGTCAAAAGCATCGCCACCGGCCCGCGCCATGCTCAGTCGTTCCTCATGACCCGAGATTTCATCCAGGGCCGTTAGCAACGTCCAGGCCCGCAATTCACCACCGGCATCTTCGTCGGCCACCAGACGCAAAACGCCGCTACCTTTCCCGACCTTGGTTTCAAATGAAAATATCGCTTCGATAGCTTCGGTGCCGGCACGGGTGACGCGCCGGGGCAGCGTGCGGCCGGATGCCAGCCGAAAATTCGATGCGCCCGTATTCTTCATTCTCTGGGCGAAGGCCCTGGCGATTTCTGTCCCGCTGACGGTTTCCACATGCCAGGTGAATGCCAATACATCACGCCAATGACCGTCCACCATGAACAATCCGGCGGCGGCATCGGGGTCTTGACGACCGACAGCACCGTCAAAAGCCGAAAGCCAGCCAGCCGCCGCTTGTTGCAGCGTTGCTGTATCCGCTTCCGTATCCTTCGGCATCGTGTGTCTCCCGTGAACGCCATTATGGATACGGGGGCAGCCGCGACGGGTCAAAGTCAAATGTCGCGGGGATCGTCCATCATTGCCCCAAATCCACGCTGCAATCATGGCCCCTTGCACATAAACGTTGTTGGAATTTAGCCGAGTTGAATAAAGGTTCCGCAACGGGACATACGTATGATGAGATACGTGTGCTGTGAAAACGTGTGAAACAAGGCATGTCCCCAATGGCGGAATATGATCTCTCAAACCTGAATGTGCTGGTTGTCGAAGACAACAAGCATATGCAGTTGATGCTGAAGGAAATTCTCAGGAGTTTCCGGATCAAGAACGTCCGCACCAGTGACGACGGGGCCGACGCGATCAAGGAACTGAAAAGTTTTGCCGTCGATCTGATCATTTGTGATTGGAATATGCAGCCCATCGATGGCCTGGATTTTGTTCGCATGGTCCGCACTGATTCCGACAGCGCCAATCCCTTCATCCCGTTCATCATGTTGACCGGCCATACGGAAACCCAACGGGTGTTCGAGGCCCGCGACGCCGGCATCTCGGAATTCCTGGCGAAACCCATTTCGTCGAAGGCGCTCTATCAGCGCATATGTTCGGTGATCGAACGGCCCCGCCAATTCGTCAAAACTCGGCGCTTTACAGGCCCCTGCCGGCGCCGCGCGAAAGCGAACGACAAAACCAACAAGGGTCGCCGCGCGGAAGATTCCGAGGACGACAGTCTCTCGCAAGATGAAATCGCGAAATTGATGGAATCCTAGACGACGCCACAGGCAATTTTCTCTCTTTCCGACCAAGTTTCAGGCTACCGGGCCGCCGGCCATACACTAGACTTCACCGTCCGCTGGGAGGTCGACCCGTGCGGTACAAGAAGCGGCGTTTCCTGTTCAGGCGTTCGTCAGCCGTCTTTTTCCTCGGCAGTGGGAAACTCGATCCAAAACGTAGAACCTTTGCCGGGCACACTTTTGAAACCCACGGCGCCCCCCATTTCTTCTGCCAATTTCTTCGCCAAGGCGAGGCCGACCCCAGCACCATCGATCCCGGTGGTTTCCGCGCCGAGCCGATTGAAGGGTTGAAACAAATCCAAATGCTTGTCTTCGGGAATTCCCGGGCCTGTATCCGTAACGCTAAACCGCAAGGCCTGCGCGCCAAGCCGCTCGGCGTCCAGCCAAACCATCCCGCCTTCGCTATTGTACTTCACGGCGTTGGAAAGCAGATGGAGGATGGCTTGTTTGGCGCGGCGATGGTCAATCCTGAGAATCGGCAATTCGATATCCGTTCGGTCCTCAACGCTGACATCAGTTCCGTCGGAAAATATCTTGGAGTCATTCAGGCAATCGTCAGCGAATTGCCGCGCGTCGATGTTGATGATCGAAAGCGCGAACGTTGCCTCACCCACATTGGTCAGACTGAGAATATCATCAATCAATCCCAGTAGATGATTGCCGCTATCGAGGATATGCCCGGCCCG
>Ga0233433_10003882_pt1 | contig 11776 bp, 7 predicted proteins | sample SI_122_August201_5_FD_179868 | JGI IMG/M metagenome (GOLD analysis project Ga0233433, IMG submission 179868) | Seawater microbial communities from Saanich Inlet, British Columbia, Canada - SI_122_August2016_100_MG | ecosystem: Environmental > Aquatic > Marine > Inlet | place: Canada: British... | reverse complement strand
CTTCCTTGGACAAAGCGGTCAGAGTGAATCCACCGAGGCCAAACCCCCTAATCAATTGATGGAATTGATCCAGAGTATGAGTTCGGGGGTATTTGGCAAATCTCCCGAAGAATGATTGGTCGGGAAACTTATCTATCTCGAGGCAAAGAGCGAGAGACCAGAGTTAGACCTTTTTCAGCGAGACACTAGAAAAAAGCAATGAAAGTTTTTAAATGGATCCTAATCACACTTCTAGTTCTCGCAATAGCAGTCGGGATTATCGTGGTCTCGTTGGGCCAGGGTTATCCACAGGAGATCGCATTCCGCTGGGCTGCTTATTTTCTTATTACAGTCATTGGTTTCTTTATTCTTAGGCGAATTATTAATCGCTGGCGAGCGAAGCAGCGGGCAAAAAAACTCTTAGACCTGAAAGAGCGTGACAAGTCACTTTGGTCATCACTCGGATTCTCCCGCGACGCAGATCAGGATCGTTTCCGGATATTGCAGAAGACTTTGCGAAAGCGAATTGGACGTGGTGGGGAGTACCACGTGCCATGGTTCATAGAGCTCGAGTGCGATACAGGTGATTTTAGAAGATACCTAAAGCAAAACAGTAACAACGCAGCGCTAGACCTCAGTCCAGATGTTGCTTCAGGTTCAGCGATCGATATCGATATTATCGATTCGTTCCTGTGCTTGTCCTGTTCAAAGGAGATCACGAATCAAGAGGAAGGGGGTAGCACTTGGCGCGATCTGCTTGAGGGGCTGAACAAATATCGAGATCAACAACCTGTTGATGGCGTCATTGTGTCTTTGCCGGTTCAGTTCCTCTTGGAGTCTGAAGATCAGGTCACCGATACTGGCCGGTCTGTCAACGAGTTGATTCAAAACGCGATGAGAACCTTTCGGATGCAGATCCCAGTGTTCCTGGTCGTTACGGATTTATGGCGAATCGACGGGTTTGAACCTTTTACCGCTTTGTTGTCAGAGCGGGAGAAGGAACAGGCTTTGGGCCTGGGCTTTGGCCGGAACGATCAACAGCTATTTGATATGGATGAGGGGTTCGCGCAGTTTTCAAAACAGTTGTGCGGAAACCTTTTACGTGTAATCGAAAGCAAGATTGCACTGAATATTGCTGAGGTGGCTGATCATAGCGTTTCTAACGCAGCGTTAATGAGACTCACGACGGAGATTGGGCGCCTTCAGAAGGGGGTTGAGATTCTGGTCAAGGCGGTATCTGGGAGCATCCTGCAGAAAGTGCGCCCGAGTTTTCGTGGAGTTTACTTATTTAGTTTTCCACCGCGCACAAACCCCACCGATGAGGCCCCCGCTTACCAGTCTGTCTTCAACTCAGAGCTTCTTCGGAAGATTCTTCCAAAAGAGAGTGGCGCCTCGACCACGCTGGAATTTGCGGAACGTCTTTTCATTGGAGCCCGTCGAAAGGTTTTCAGTCGGGTCGCGATAATTTGGATTGTGATCGTTGGAGCCATCTTCCTTGAGGGGGCACTCGATTTGCAGTCAATGGACTTGGTTAGGAAGGATTCTTTTGCGCTAAGACCGGTCAAGGTCGCCGATTATGAGATCAACACGCTAAATCAGTTGGATCACGAGCGTAAGATTATTAGCCGCCTTGAATCGCAGGCGAACAGTTACGATCTGCCCCCGCTTCCTGTTCCATGGCTTGGTATTCCGCCTGACAAAGAAAAGATATCAGTAATGAAGCGCCGATGGATCGTTAAGGCAAACAAAGCAGTTAAAGGTATCGATCACCAATATGCCGACTACGTACGCGCAGTTGAAAAGGAATATTTGTTGGCGCTGCCTTCGGAAAAGATTCGAGCTGAAAATAGCCCGGGGTTGGATGAACGGCCAATGACGCCTTTCTCAAAGTTTGGGTTAGCGATGACTAATGCGCTTAGCCGAATTCAGGTGTTAAGAGCGATTGAAGACGGGCGGTCGCATCGAGATATCTTAAGTTTGCCAAATCCATTTTCCTCAGATTCTGCATACGAAATTACCAAAGATGATCCAGATTTGGCGGACCAAATGTTCGACACCTTTGTTTATTCGAAAATGTGGTCGAAGGATTTTTCTGATTTCGACAGTATGGAAGGTGGCAGGAGTGCATGGACCTCGAAGGCCGAAAGCTTGATTTCCGAACTAGACCCTGACATGACGTGGCTGATGTATGCCGCAAACGACCAGATTCTGAAGGATACGCCGTTGATCTCAACAGGCGATCTGTGGCCAGAATTCCCGCCCTCAAAAGTCATGATCTTATCCCCAGTCTGGACTGATCTGGGGATCACTTACTTCGATAAATTTTTCCGAGTCATTCGCAATTCGGGCTTGAGAGGAGAATGGCTAGATACTGCAGAAGCGAGATTTAAAAAAGCCTACGCTAAACGCCGAATCGCACTCTGGGAAGACTATGCCAATACCGTGCTGAAGGGGAATGATCAGTTAATCGCTCGATCTGCAGCGCTTGGCAATATTATAGAAATGGCGTCAAGTCGAAGAAATCCCTATCGAAGTGCGTTGAGGTTAATCGGCTCTGGGAACAAAGAATCTTACTTTCCTGATAATCGTCCAGACTGGCTTAATCTTGCACTGTTTCACGAGAAGATTGAGCTTCTTGGTGGCGATGAGGAAGACGGAGGCCCCAGTAAGACGCTGACAAAATTAGGACTGAAGCTGGTTTCGAAATTTGGCGGGGTTGGTAAGGCTGTGAGTGGGGCCGGAAAAAAAGGTTTAAAGACGAAGAAAAAACTCGATAAGGAAAAAGGCGCGCCAGATCGGGATGGGCAGCTTGAGGCTGTCGCGAAGGTTTATAAAGAAAATTATCTTCCTGCATTGGCCGCAATCGCATTCTCGGCCGACAGTCGTGATACATCCTTCCAAACTATCACCTCTCGTTTCGAATCAGGGGATGATCCCAGCGCTGGTGGAACGTCTCTGGCGGCAGGATATAAAGCCTCTCGTTCTATGGAGATGATGTTGGGGCTTAAGGATAAATACAATCATATTTATTGGGATCTGCTTCAAGCGCCACTACGGGATTCGCAGATTTTCATGTTGGAGGAGGCATCTTGCAAGGCCGATGCCATCTGGCAGGAAGAAGTCAGGGCTGCGATGGATAATGTTCCAGTTAGTGCCAGGTTCGGCCGGATGTTCAACCAAGGAGGCCTCGCCTGGACTTATGTGGATACGCATCTGAAGCCTTTCGTAAAAACGACACCTGGGGTTGGTCTGATGCCTCGGAAGGTGGGGAATTTAACTCTTGATTTGAGTCAAACCTTTTTCGACTTTATCTCTTTTGGCCGCCTCGGCTTGCAAGGTATGCAGGAGACGTTCTTTACCCCCATTATGGTTAAACCTGTCACGGTCAATAAACAAGCATTGTTAAAGCCTGTAAAGACGACCATGATCTTGAGTTGCGACGGAGGAACAAACAACCAAACCATCGTAAATCAGAATTTCACAACTCAGGGTAAGTTCGAGTGGTCCCACGCCTGTTCCGATTTTAGGCTCGATATCGATTTCGGGATTTTCACATTGCGCAAAGTGTATCCTGGCGTAACCGGGTATCCGGATTTCCTGAAAGCGTTCGATGGTAATGTGCTTTCATTAACCAAAAACGACTTTCCAGAATATAAAAATGTATTTAAACAACAGCGGATTGGACAGATCGATCTGAATTACGAAATAGTGGCTAAAGATGCGCTTATTAGCGCCGCCGAACAGCGTCCGCTGGACACGCCACCACATATCTCCTCTTGTTGGCCTGTGGTCTCGCAGACACAAGCAAGTAACTAATGGGCCTGGCGGCGAGGCAGTTACGTCAGGCTCAGAAAGTGCGATGGAATAATGGCCAACTCCTTTCCAATTGAAAAAACCGCAGCTCGAAGCTGGATATATAACGAGTCACCCCCTGGCTCGCCTAATATCTCTCAAAAGATTCTGTATGTCGCCGATTTATATGCTGCCGGTAAGCATGCATCCCAGCAGCCCCAGGCGCTGCCGGTTTTTTCTGCACAGGAACTGATCGACTACTACAAACCTGAAGTCGAGCTCGAACTAGTTCTCCCTGGGGTTGATTCAAGCGCCAAAGTTATCGCGAGTGTGCGCCCTCGAGGAATCGAAGATCTCTTAAATCCTCTTATGGTCACGCGAATTCTCTCTAGTCAGGGCGATGCTGGCCGTGCGCTAGGCGACTTGGTTAACGTTAATCAACAAGTAACCGCTAGCGGCGCTCAAAAAGTAGTACGGGAGATTGAGGAAAGGATTTTTTCGAAAGACGAGAGCTCAGTAGTCAATCTTTCCGAAATCGATGAAACAAGCCTGATGGGCCGTATGGTAAATGGACTCATCGTGTTGAAGCAACTCGAGGTGGGTGAAGGCGGAGATGTAAGTTTTTTGTCAATTCTTCAGGCGAAAAGAAAAGCCGAAAGGTTTTTCGGAGGATTGTTGCTCACTGATCCTAAGTTTAAAAGATTTCAGTCAAATTGGCTGAGTCTCGATTCACTCCTTTCGTTTTCGCGAGGTTATGAAGACGTTTCAATATGGGTGCTTTCACTTGGAATTTCTGAATTGGAAGAACAGGCCTACGCGTCGGCGACTGGTAGCTCAATGTTTGATGACGTCTACTCGAACGAGCTTGGGCAATTTGGTGGGGCCGCCTTTACGCTGATTTTAATTGGAGAGAGTTTCGCGGAACGCAAAAACAAAGACGCGCTAATTCAATTTTTTGCTGATTTGGGAAAAGCGTCCAGTGTCCCGGTTGTGTGCGACCCTGGATTCTCACTACTGGGGATCGAATCGATAACCGAACTGGATGGATTCGAGAACTTGACGCCACGGCTGAGCCCAAAGATCAAGGCCATCCTTGGATCGGGGGCGGATAACTTTGTGTTCCTTGCACCGTCTAGTCTGCAATCGCGTTGCGAATTGGCCAATGGGGCAGTAGCTGCTTACACAGGCCCGAGCTCGATGGTATTTGATGAATCCGGCGGCCTTCAGGTTGTGAAATCAGTAATTCACACAAGCAGCGCCACGCTTTTTTATGAATTCGGCCGTCCGCATGAAAAAATGACCTATGAAAATACAATTTCCTACTGGGTCTCAGTGGAACTAGCAGACCAGTTGTCACAGTTTGGGTTGAACACACCGTTTACCGATAACCCAGTAAGCGGTTATGAGTTTGGTGCGATTCGGCCGTTATCCGTGGCTGGCCAGTTTCCGGAACATCTCGATCCTCCGGACAACAGCACTAAGCCAGATATCCTGGCATTGTCGAAAATGCTTAAAGTTATACACTCTCTTAAAACATGGGTTCGGGAAGAGATTGGGAGTTCCGCGTCGCCCGACCAAAGGCTTGCTCAGATTAACACCCGACTTTCTGGTTACGTTTTGGATAGTAGTGATCCAGACCCTGAGAGTGTGAAAGCTCGACCATTCCGACTTGCACATGTCAGATCCGTTCAGTCCGATCAGCAGTCTTCGCTATTTCGGGTCGATCTTAAACTGCATGCTCAGACGCACCAGAAGCCGCTGGCTTTCTCGACAGATATCTCTTTTGATTCAATGAAGGATAAACAATAATGGCATTAATCGGCCGAGTTAGGGCCTATAAGATTGACAAAGACGATCCACCCGATCCGGCAAAGCAGGACGACATGCCCGATCCGGAGTTTGATGTCGAACTTTACGGAATGAGTCACGAAATTAACGTGCCTATAAGACCTGAAGACATCGCACCTGTTCAGGGAGCGCAAAATACGCCAGTTGTAATCCGAACATTAGTGCAGGAAGAGTCGATCAAATGGCAGGAATATGTTTTGCGTTCAGATACAGCAGACTGGTTGATGGTGACGTTGGATTGGAAAGGGCTAGGAGTAGAGCAAGCGTTTGAAGAAGATCAAAAGGCGTTCAAAAAACAAAAGAACGACACAATTGTATTAACGAATTATATTGGTTATATGGTGAGCCTTGTCGGCGTTCAGATTATCAGTATTAGGACTGTAATGCCTGACAACTTAGTTACAGATGAGAGCGCGCAAACAAGAATTTACAATGAAATCACTCTTCGGTATGCCAAGATCCAGCATATTAGTGGCCCTACATTAAACAAGATAGCCACAAGCACGTGGTTTAATCAACGCGGATCTGGGGCTGGAGATGGGTGATGATTGACTGTGAACAACCGCTTTTGGCGAGACCAGATGTTTTCGGCGATAAACTAGGGCCAGATTTTAACGAGCAGCATTTTGCACTTGCGGTAAGCAAGCGAGTAAGCCACCTGTTTAATATGCGCAAGAATTCATCAGCCGTGATGCCAGGCCTTGGGCTTCGCGAAACCATGAGTCGCCTACAGGAGGCGCAGGAGATGGGTCGGCGAGTTGCATTAAGGGAGATTGAGGCTCAAGTCTGTAGCTTCGATACGCGAGTAGAAAAAGCAAATGTGAAAGTTCTACCGGGAAGCATCGACCCGAATCACACCGAATCATTAGTTATTTCGCTTCTTCTAAGATCGTCACCCATGCAATTGTTTGTTCAGATCAAGACGCCTTTAGGCGTGCCGGTAAATTTTTCTATTATTAACTCTGGGTTAATCTGATGCCGCCCGATATCCTACAAGAAAGATTCGAAGAATTGCTCGATCAGGTCTCGCAGGAACATTTAGCCTCAGGTCAAGGGACGGTCCGCCCAGAAACGTCGTCCGACGGCGACTCAATATTGATTATGCGGGCACTAGCCTATGTGCTGGAGAAAACAGAACGCCTGGTCGAAGAGGGGGCGTCGGCACTAAGATCCAGCGTGGGTACACACTTATTTCCTACAGAGTTTGTTCCAAAAGGGTCAATGCTTGTTCTGGAGCAAGACTCCAACATTGATAGGATCTGTCAGCTTCCCTCTGGCACAGAGTTTTTCCTCCGAAGGCCTAATTTAGGAACGCAACGGTTCCGTAAGATAGCCAATACCCCGCTAAGTCCATTCAGGATCAAAGGTGTGCGGCATAGCTTCAATGATGATCGGCAGACAACGGATCTTACAATCTTGCTTAAGGGTGCTGTGGCGGTTGATGCATTGGAAATGGGCGTACTAAGATTTCTACTGAGAGGCCCCATTAAAACTAGGCACAATCTTTATCGTTCTTTTAGGCGCGACATTAAAAGAATCGTACTTCAAATGGGTGCGAAAGAGTTTTCAGTGGATCTGAGCAAAATACGGAACGTTTTTGAGGGCAATAAGTTTTTGCAGCTAGCAGGTAGGAATCAAGGAGATCTTGCGTTTGATATTGTCGAGTACTTTCTGAACTTCCCCGAGGTATTACTCAATTTTGAATTAAAACTTGATGATATCCGCGGTCAATGGGAAGCAATGAGTGCCGATGATGATGACGTACCTGGACTGACCGATTCCATAGAAATTCGATTCGAGTTTGAGGGCGATGTTTTTTCGGGAATCGAGCTTAACCCCAAACATTTTGTGTTTAACCCTATCCTGGCTGAGAATACTTACATCAAACCATCAAGCGTAACCTTCAGAAATCCTGAGAGCGAGGCAATGACGTTCGATATTGGTATGACGGAATCTGACTCTGAGTTCGCGATCGATGTTTTGCACGTTTTTGAAGCAGGTAGTGACGAGGATCCGGCTCCGAGTTTTATCTCTGCCACAGCCTCTGAAAGAGGAGTACCTAATGTTCGTGGACGCTTCCAATTACTGGAGACGGGCCCCAGCCGCGGCTCTGTCAAGCACTCACCGCTTAAGGTTGCCCTAGCAGATAATGTCAGGCAGCTTTTTTCTGAACCGATACCCTTCATGGCGGATCTACTTTGTACTAATGGTGAGGCGGTGCAAGGGCTCGAGGCCGGGGCCACCCTCCGAGCAGAACACAATGAACTCGGGGTTCTTGTGTTCAGAAGTGTCACTCCTTCGACAAGGTACCAATCGATCGACGGAGATCGGCACCAGCTATTGAATGAGCTTCTCGATGTATATGGCTGCGATATTAATGTGTTTGGAGACACGGCGCGGTTTAAGGCGATTTGGATGTTTTTTGTTAACCGGATGCAGTTGCCGGCCCGCGAGACATTAAAGTATTCCAAAGGACTGTTGAGCAGCTCGCTCGATGTGAGGCAAATAATTGAAAACAGAGGCTCGATCCCAAGTTATGATCTTAGGATTATTATTGACGATGCAGTCTTTAGTAATGAGCCTGAGTTATTTGTGTTTGCGGATGTGATGCATATGCTAATGGTTCGAATGTGCCCGATTAACAGCGTGTGCAACTTCGAGATAGAGAGCAGCACAAGCGGAGAGGTTCGGAAATGGCCGACGGTAATAGCCTCAGAACGTCTGACGCCTTAAAAAACTTTCTTTCCTCGGCGGGAAATTTCACTTATTTTCAAGCCGTGCGCACAGCGCAACGCTTGAGGGAAAAGGGAGTAATCGATGATTTTGAGGTGAAACCGTCTCGAACTATGGCGCTGACGAGCAAATCGGGAAGGCCTGATACACCCCACATCTCGTCAGCCTACCTTGAGGGAAGGCGGCTTGTCTTGACCACAAGTTTTTTGGCGTTTTATGGATATGGTTCACTCCTGCCCGAATTTCTGTCGCGAAGGCTTATCCAGATGCGGGCTGAAGATAACCCTGATGTTCTGCCGCTGCTCTCTTTTATTAACAATCAGATACATAAGCGTGTATTCGAAAGCCTTTTGATCAGTTACCCTGTAATCGCCGAGGTTGAGTTTAATAAAGATGAGATCAAAAAAACTCAGCTTTTCCGATCTGCACAACAGACGTTGCCCAGCAACTTGAAAGCGGAGTTTAAAGAATTTCTACCCGAACTCGCGCCGCTGCTCCTCATAAAGCATCGTGGCTCTTATGGGGCTCAGAAACTACTTTCGATCGTACTCCAAATCTCCAACCCTGAACTGATAGAGGCCGAAATTCGGGACGTGATCGTCCCTAGAGAGAGCCGGCCTAAAATTGGGGAACGAACCGGGTTTCGATTGGGCAACAATGCCTTGATTGGAAATGTTGTCAGAAATGGGTCCGGGAATCTTGGGATTCGGATATCCGATATTAATATCGATCTTGCGACTCGGCTAGTGCACGATGAAGAGTACTTAAAAAATGTCAAGCACCTTATCTGTTTTTACCTAAAACGCCCTTTGATGGTTACGCTGTCATTCTTGCTGCCGGTAGAGGTCGATACGTCCATAAGACTCGGTAGCAAGAAATGGAATCAATTATCGCGTGTGGGAGTAACGCATTCTAAGAAGCGTGGTCAGCGCATCGAGATTTAGCGTAGTATCGTGGCGTGGTTCCGGTTTGCGGTTGCAATCAGATTTAGATGTTTTGCGCCTTAGTAAATTAGCGAATTAAAATTGCTGACATTTAAATTCGATAAAAAAGAAGCGCACAGAGATTTACGCTGAGCTGAAGTTCGTTGTATTGACCGATCAGGATGCGGAGAAAAAATGGGCTGCAGGACTTCAAGCTCAAAAGGAGCAAGCTTCAAGGCTCGGCCGATGAATCAGCCGAAATGGCAGATGTTAAAGCCAAGAATAAAACGGCTGCAGGCGATGGAAGATGCGTGATATTCAGATTCGAATCGAAAAAAAAAGCGGAAATCGCTATCAGGATCCAGGTTTCACAATACTGGCATTTTCTGGGGAAGAAGCGGTTTCAAGAAACTTTTCCTTCTCGGTGCTTTTGCGCCTGGCTGCCCCAACTGATCTGAAGCAGTTTCTCAAAAAAGACGGGTCAGTCAATCTGAGTTCGATATGGCGTATCTGTATCACTGCCGCCCCTGCGACTGAGGAGGGCGGCGAGACTATTTTCGAAGAGCAAAAACGATTTATACATTGCCTGACAGGTCAGGTCGAGATCGAATCGAGCATTGATGAGGTGCACGTCAGCGTGGTGATGGTACCGATGGTTCTGCCATTAACCAAGGCTCCAATTTCACGTTCGTTTTACGAAAAATCAGTGCTCGATCTTGTCAGTTTCATGGAGGATAGAATTGGGACCATTGCGCCAGATGCTGGAGGCCTGGTGGAGTTCGACTACACCCAGCTCTCGGAAGGCCTGGCAGACAGTTATGAAAAGTGGACTACTCGGGTTCAATTTCAGGAGAGTGATTGGAGTTTCCTGAGTCGTATCCTGGAGCGTGACGGGATCTATTTCTTCATCCAAAATGATGAGCAAAAGGCAAGTTATATTTTTGTAGATGAATACCTGGACCACAGCGATATCGCTAAACAGAAGAATCCTCTCAGTCGAAGCGATGCGGGCGTGCTCAATATCAAGATCAAGACCGAAGCAGTCCCAGACAGAGTCAGTGTTGCTGGGTACCAATGGCATAACGGGTCCCAGAACTGGGCATCACTTGAGACAAGCAATCTGGACCGTGAGCCGACCACAACCCGACCAGAAAAGGATGAGGAATGGCAGTCGGTTTCTTATGAAGGCCTGATCTCTCCCGTGACCAAGGCGGTCACTGAGATAATCACGAAAGATCTCAAACACCTCGCCCAGGTTCGAACTGAAGAAGTCGTTGGCTCTGCCACGTGTTATACCTGCCTATCGTCTAATCCTTTAATATCGGCTGGCAGTTTGATTCAGATCGCAGGGTTTGATGACATTCTTCAAAAAGACGATGTGCTTTTTGTGACTCAGGTAGCCCACCAAACAGAGATCAGCCCGTCAGACGGCACTATCGCCTATCGCAATACCTTTAGCGCACGTCTTTATTCGACATCTGATCAAGATAAATCAGTAGTACAGTATCGCCCACCCAGACTGACGCCGCGCCCCAAGATCGATGGTGCGATTATTGCTTTTATCGAGGCGTATCGATACCCCGAGACAGACAATTCGCATGCAGTGAAACGTGATGATTTTGGGCGCTTCAATATAGTCTTCCAATTCGATGCATACGCCGCAACCGATGCATCAAAGGTGTTACACCCGGTGCGGGCCGTCCAGCGCTCTGCCGGACAACGTGGGTCCTCGTATCGGGCTCAGTACAGTGGCACCGAGGTTGGTGTTGTCTTTATCGATGGTGATCCTGATAGACCCTTTGTGCTCGGAGCGTTCCATAATGGGGTTGATCAAGATCCCACCTTGAACTGGCCGACAAGTACGTCTTTAAATATCTAGCACCATGACGACGACGTATTCCCCAAATTTTCTTACCATTACGGATCCCTTGGAAGCAACGGGAACACAAGACTACACAGGGCTTACTGTCAATCCCACCAGTGGCGGCACCGACCTTGTGTTAGGACAGGGTTATTTTGCTAACTTTGATACTACGGCTGACCCCCTTCCCGCGTTGAGCTCTGCTAGCTGGGCGGGGTTGGGGTTTTTTTCCGAGGAGGTGTCTTCTACTGTCACTAGTACCACTGATACGGTCTGGGAGCCCAAGGGGAGCTACTTTTTATCGGAAACGGCTTGTGTTACGCCTAGCGCCGATAATGTCGGAGCGGTCACGGGTGTAACGGTAACCAATCCTGGCAGTGGCTACACCAGCGCGCCAGACGTGGATTTCACTGGCGGCGGGGGCAGTGGCGCAAGCGCAGACCCCGTTCTCTCGGGGACGACCGTAGGGAGCATAACGGTAGACAATCCTGGCAGTGGCTACACCAGTGTGCCAACCGTGGATTTCACTGGCGGCGGGGGCAGTGGCGCAAGCGCAACCGCCACTCTCTCGGGCAATGCGGTTTCGACTACTATAACGATTGATGCCGGCGGCAGTGGCTACACCAGCGCGCCAACCGTG
>Ga0233433_10003877_pt1 | contig 11784 bp, 10 predicted proteins | sample SI_122_August201_5_FD_179868 | JGI IMG/M metagenome (GOLD analysis project Ga0233433, IMG submission 179868) | Seawater microbial communities from Saanich Inlet, British Columbia, Canada - SI_122_August2016_100_MG | ecosystem: Environmental > Aquatic > Marine > Inlet | place: Canada: British... | reverse complement strand
GGTTTATATTTTCTGAAAAACAGGAAAAAGAAGTTGCGCGCATTATCGCCAAGTATCCTTTCAAGAAGTCGGCGATGTTGCCTTTGCTGACTCTGGTTCAGCGTGACGAGAGGGTGGTTTCTCCTGGTGCTATGGTGGCGATCAGTAAAAAACTGGATTGCTCACCGGCTTATGTGCAGTCGGTCATGTCTTTTTATACGATGTACCACACCGAGAAGGTGGGGAAGTATATGATCCTGTTCTGCATCAACATCAGTTGCCAGTTGAACGGTTGCGACAAACTGCTTGAGCACACGGCCAAAAAACTGGGTATCAAGGTAGGAGAAACGACAGGAGATGAAAAGTTCACCCTGCATCGGGAAGAGTGCCTGGCAGACTGCACGCGGGCGCCGATGATGCGGGTCAACGATACTTATTACGGGGATTTGACCGAGCAGCGCATTGACCAGATTCTCGATTCTTTGGATTGACCGATGACACAGATTCTTTTCAAAAATATAAATGCGAAAGACCTTCATACCCTGAAGGTCTATGAAGAACAGGGCGGTTACCAGTCCCTGAAGAAAGCTTTTGCCAAGAAACCGGAAGAACTTATTGAGATGGTCAAGGCTTCCGGCTTGCGGGGGCGTGGTGGTGCGGGTTTCCCGGCGGGATTAAAATGGAGTTTCCTCGCCAAGGATGTATTTCCCCGTTACCTCTGTTGCAACGCCGATGAGTCGGAGCCGGGGACCTGTAAAGACCGGGAACTCCTGCTTAAAAATCCGCATATGTTGATTGAGGGGATGATCCTCTGCTCCTATGCCTGCCAGATCGAAACCGGGTACATTTATATGCGCGGGGAATTCCATGACTTGAGTTTTATCATGGACAAGGCCCTGGAAGAAGCGCGGGCCAAAGGCTACTTGGGTAAAAATATTCTTGGAAACGGAATCAATTTAGATATTCATACCCATCTTGGCGCAGGAGCCTATATCTGTGGTGAGGAGTCGGCTCTGCTCAATTCCCTGGAAGGTGGGAGGGGGGAGCCGAGGATGAAACCGCCTTTTCCCGCTGTGGAAGGTTTGTACGCCAAGCCGACAGTTATCAATAATGTCGAAACCCTGTGTGTGGTTCCTTATATCATCAACGAAGGTGCGGAAAAATACGCCGCACTGGGAACCGAAAAGAGTAAGGGTACCAAGTTGGTCAGTGTTTCCGGGCATGTGCAAAAACCCGGAAACTATGAAGTGGTGTTGGGCACCCCGACCCGGGAAATCATTTATGACCTGGCCGGAGGAATCCGTGATGGCAACAAACTGAAAGCTTTTATACCCGGCGGCTCATCGGTTCCCATGCTTCCGGCGGACAAGGTGGACGTTGGTTATGATTACGAATCCCTGGCTGAAGCGGGCACCATGCTGGGTTCCGGCGCATTGATCGTTATTGATGATAGCGTCAATATTGTTGAAACGACGTTGCGGCTGATCAGTTTTTATATGCATGAGTCCTGTGGCAAGTGTACACCCTGCCGTGAAGGTACCCGGTGGCTCTACCAGATCGTTGAGCGGATCATGCAGAACAAGGGACAACTGGAATACATTGACAAGCTGGAAGATATTTGCGGCAACATGGCAATGAAAACGTTTTGTCCGCTTGCCGATGCCTGTGTCTCTCCTGTTGTGAGCAGCATCAAGCATTTTCGCTCCGACTATGAAGAATATTTTAAGAACGTGCCGGTAAGTTCGGCTTGAGGCAATTATGTCCGACAATGAAGTAACATTAACGATTGATGGGAAATCGGTGACGGTTCCCAAAGGCACCAAGCTGGTGGATGCGGCAAAACGGGTCGATGTGGAGATTCCTGTTTTCTGCTATCACGAGAAGATCGGTCCTTTAGGCTGTTGCCGGATGTGCCTGGTTGAAGTCGAGAAGATGCCGAAGCTGATGACCGCCTGCACCATGGATGTGATGCCGGATATGGTGGTTAAAACCACTACCGAAAAAGTGGAAAAGGCGCAAAAGGGGGTTCTGGAATTCACTTTACTCAATCATCCCCTCGATTGCCCGGTTTGTGACAAGGGCGGCGAATGTCCTTTGCAGGACAATGTCTTCAGGCACGGTTCTCCGGATACCCGTATGGAGTTTCACCGGCATAACAATGCCAAGGCAACTGCGCTCAGTCCGGTCATCACCATCGATCGGGAACGTTGCATTGCCTGCCAGCGATGCACTGCTTATAGCGAACGGATTGAGCAGGACCGCGGGCTGGTCATGCTGAACCGTGGTTTCCATAACGAGGTAGGCACGTTTAACAACGAACCTTACGACAATCGTTTCTCCGGTAATGTCATTGATATTTGCCCGGTGGGCGCGTTGACCAACACGGACTTTCGTTTTAAGGCCCGCACGTGGGATTTGACCAACGCCGAAACGCTTTGTGCGCATTGCGGCTGTAACTGCAATATTACGATGGGCACCCGGCTCAATGAGCTCATGCGTGTTGAAGCGCGTCCCAACGATGCGGTGGACGATGGCTGGATTTGCGACAAGGCCCGTTGGGGTCACCAGTTTGTGCACAGCGAAAATAAAATCTCCATTGCCCGCGAAAACAGTGTGGGTGACGGAAAGCCTACTTCCTTTCCGGTGCTCCCGCATGATTGTACTAGCGAAGATGCGGCTGGCAAGGTTGCTGAGGCGTTTAAAAAAATCGCGGAAGAACACGGGCCTCAAAGTGTTGGTTTCATAGGGTCCCCTTATGCTACCAATGAAGAGAATTATCTTTATCAGAAACTGTTTCGCTTGGGATTAGGTTCAAACAATATAGACCACAAGGCTTATCAGGATACTCCCGGTCTTCCGGTCAGCCATTATGACGTTGAACAGATTGAAACCTCTAATGTGGTGTTGTTGATTGCCAGTGACCCGACGGAAGAATTACCCATTCTTGACCTTCGCATTAAAAAAGCCGTGACTCGCGGGGGAACCCGATTGGTGAGCTTGAACGATCAAACAATCGCTCTCGATAAATACTCAGCCCAGTCGGTGCAATACAAGGTGGGCTGTGAGGCTCTGGCGATCGATGCTTTGACCAACGGTCTGGCTCGGGAACTGGGAGAGTCGGCTCCGGCTTCGGACGCAAGCGGAATTTCTGCGGACGATATGAAGTCTTTGGTCGAGACAGTACGTAGCAGTATGAAAATTTGTGTGGTGTACAATCCATCCGCCCTTTCTGGAGAAGCCGTTTCCGGGGTCAAGCGTCTGCTGAAAATGATTTCCAAGGTCCCGACCATGGAATGCGGGGCCATACCTGCGGCTCCAATGACCAATGCGGTGGGCGCAATGGATATGGGACTGCTTCCCGATTTTTATCCGGGCGGAGTGCCGATGTCAGACGAAGGGGAAATAAAAAAACAATGGGGAGAAAATGCGCCGACTGCAACTGGGCTTTCCGCATTAGAGATGATCGCCCGCGCCGAAAAAGGAGAATTGAAAGCCCTGCTGGTGCACCGTTCTAATCCGGTCATGGATTTTCCTGGTGGAGCACAGGTGACGGAAGCTTTGAAGAAGCTGGATCTTCTGGTGGTGCATGACATGCTGGAAACGGAGACCGCTAAACTGGCGAACCTCGTACTGCCTTCAAATGGTCCGGGTTATGATGAAGGAACTACCACTAATATTGGCGGCCGGGTACAAGCCAGAAAAAAAGCGTTGCAAGCCGATCAGGCACCGGACTGGCAAATCATCAACCTGATGCTCAATGTGCTGGGTGATGAAACCGACTACGGAAAGGTTTCAGATATTACTGAAGAGATTGCCCGGAAAGTTTCGGGTTATCAGCAAATCAGCAAAAGATCGGTAGGCAAAACCGGGTGCAACCGGGAGTCTGTAGTTTCTGCCGATGAACAGGCTTCCGCTAAACCGGTTCAGGCGGGTACGAACGGAAGCCTCCGACTTCGTATTGCCACGTTTTTGTTTGCCGAGGACAAGGTTCTCGGTGCCTCCTCGAAACTGGCGCATCATTTCCAGTCTTCGACAGCGCATTTTAATGAGGAAGATGCTGGTCGACTTGATATTCAGGATGGCAACACGGTTCTGCTTTCGGCTGAAGATGTCAGGCTGGAAGCTACGGCAAAGGTTGACAACCGCTGTCAGCCCGGAGGTGTGGTGGTGCCCAGGGTATCGGACGGACTGGGAGTGAATGGCTTGGTCAGTGCGGATGGCAACTCGGCATGGGTGGAAGTCAGGAAAGTTTAAGGTCGAATTTTTTGTAGAACGGGTAATGTTTTTTGGAGTGATTACGGTTTGGATTGGATAATTGAAACGCTAACTGAAATATTCAATGAAACCTGGGACTTCATCGTCCTGTTTCTGAATGAAAACATTCCCCTGATTGTAGGGAGTGTGAAGGCCGTGGTTATTGCGGTGGCGGTTATGTCCGTGGTTCCCATACTGGTCTGGTTGGAGCGACGCTTGATGGGCCGATTTCAGGTTCGCCTTGGGCCGAACCGGGTCGGACCTTTCGGACTTGGTCAACCGCTGGCCGATACGGTGAAGTTGTTGTTCAAGGAATCCATTATTCAGAGTTCGGCGGACAAATTTTTATTTCACCTTGCGCCAGGTATTGTGGTATTTGCGGCGATTGTCGGGTTTGCAGTAATCCCTTTTGGGGCGCCCTTCGAGGTGTTCGGCCAGACCATTGAGTTGTGGGGCGCCAATGTGAACAGTGGTATTTTGTTCGTGTTCGCGATTTCAGGCATGGGCATTTATGGAATGGTTCTTGCCGGATTAGCATCGAATAACAAATATTCGTTGATGGGCGGTCTGCGTTCCTCTGCCCAGATGATCAGTTATGAATTGACGCTGGGACTTTCGGCGTTGAGCATAATTGTGCTTACCGGTTCCCTGAACCTGGTTGATATGGTCAAGGCCCAGGAAACGGTTCCTTTTATTCTTGTTCAGCCTTTGGCTTTTTTGCTGTTTTATATTGCCGGCGTTGCGGAGACCAACCGGGCTCCTTTTGACCTGCCGGAAGCGGAGCAGGAACTGGTAGCCGGTTTTCATACGGAATATACGGGCATGAAGTTTGCCATGTTCTTCATGGGTGAGTACATCAACATGGTGACCATGAGCGCTTTAGTGACCCTTTTGTTTTTGGGTGGATGGAATGCTTACGGTTTGCCGGTTTGGCCGATTGTGGCGTTTGCTCTCAAAGTTGGTTTTCTATTGTGTGTGTTCATCTGGCTGAGGTCGACGTTTCCCCGTATTCGTTACGATCGGTTGATGACGTTTGGCTGGAAAGTTTTGTTGCCATTATGTTTGTTAAATCTTTTGATCACCGCCACGTGGAAGGTGATCTGATTTCCCTGAGGGGATGAGCCATGTTGCAAGCAACTATTAATGGGGTAAAAAATCTTTTGATCGGAATGGGAGTCACGTTCCGGAATATGTTGAGTACGCCGGTCACCCTGCAGTACCCCGAAGTCAAGCGAACCATGCCCAAGCGTTATAGGGGAAGACATTTCCTCAATCGCGATGAGGAGGGGCTGGAGCGGTGTGTAGGGTGCTCTCTGTGTTCGATAAATTGTCCGGTGGGCTGTATTCATGTTGTGGCGGCGGAGAACGACCCTGAGAACCCGGTTTCCAAGGGCGAACGCTACGCAGAGGTTTATGAGATCAACCTTCTGCGTTGTATCTATTGCGGGTACTGTGAGGAGGCCTGTCCGGTAGATGCTGTGGTTCTGCGTGACCATTATGAATTGGCGGATTACGACCGCGACAATTACATCATGGAGAAAAATGATCTTTTGGTTTATCCGGAACCGAATCGGTTTCGTGTCAACGTGTTGGGTAATACGGAACGAGTTTGACCAGCCAGCGTGACGCTGGAAGCAACGGGTAACAAATTTTTGGAGCAGGTTTGTTTTGGAAATCGCTACGGTATTTAATTTTACGCATGACGCGGTAATTTTTGTGGTCGGGATGACGGCAATCCTTGCCAGTCTGGGGGTCATTTTATGTTCCTCGCCGATCTACTGCGCCTTGTACCTGATCGGCCACATGATTTGTCTGGCCCTTTTGTTCCTCCTTTATAATGCGGAATTTCTTGCAGTCGTCCAGATCATTGTTTATGCCGGAGCGGTGATGATCCTGTTTTTGTTTATTATCGCTCTTCTCGGCGGAAAAAAAGAAGTCCAGGAAAACACATTCCACCGTGCCATGGCGTTTGCCTTTGTCTTCACTTTGCTTGGGGAATTGTATTTGTCCGCCACGGTTGGAACGACTCAGCCGATTCGCGGTGAAATCCCACCTGAGTTATTTGGTACTGCCAAAGCCATTGGTCTCGAATTATTTTCAAAACATGTCGTGGCGTTTGAGTTGGCTTCCGGATTGCTTCTGGTTGCGGCGGTAGGTGTGATTTGTCTGGCAAAATTTTCTTTTGCTCCTTTAAGAAGGAGGGTGAGGTAATGGGGCAAGAATTTGTTTTGCTGGTCAGTGCTTCTATATTCTGCATCGGTGCGGCAGGGTTCATGATTCGCAAGAACCCGCTCATCATGTTTATGTCTGTCGAGTTGATGCTCAATTCGGTGAACTTTCTTTTAATCGCCTATTCCAGTTTTCTCAACTCACTGGATGGCCAGATTTTTGCCCTGTTCATCATGACTGTTGCGGCAGCGGAAGTGGTGGTGGGATTGGCTATCATTCTGACTATTTTCCGCACTCGTCATGATATGGATGTGGACCATATTGATGTATTGAAAGGATAATCTTTTGTTCGCAAGTAGCTGGCTCATACTTTTGTTTCCTCTTCTCGGGTTTATCGGCCTGAGTTGGTACGGCAACCGAATCTCCAGAAAGCTGGTTGGGTTCGTGGGTTGTGGAACCGTAGGTGCGTCCTTTTTCATGACGCTGGTGACATTGAGCAATCTTTTCTTTTTGCCGCCGGAAGAACGGGTAGGGCAGGTTCAAACTCTTTACCAGTGGATATCAGCGGGGTCATTCAAATTGAACCTGGCTATTCTGGTGGATCCGCTTTCGGTGTTCATGTTCCTGATTGTAACCGGTGTCGGATTTGTGATTCATGTCTACTCGGTTGGCTACATGCATGATGATCCGGAATACTCCCGATTTTTTGCTTATTTAAACCTGTTTATTTTTTCGATGCTGGTGCTGGTTGCGGCGGCGGATTTCTTTTTCCTGATTGTCGGTTGGGCGCTGGTTGGCCTTGCGTCTTATTTGTTGATCGGGTTCTGGCGGGAAAAAACCAGTGCTGTGCTTGCTGCCCGCAAAGCCTTTGTCATGAACGTGATCGGCGATGTAGGAATGGTTATCGCCGCATTGGTTATTTTTGAGACGTTTGGAACGCTGAACTTTGTTGATGTGTTTGCCTCCGCCCCTGGCCAGTTTCGTCCCAATGACGATACCATGCTTTTGATCACCATGTTGTTGTTGGTCGGGGCATTCGCGAAATCTGCGCAACTGCCCCTGCACACCTGGTTGCCGGATGCGATGGAAGGCCCGACTCCCGTTAGTGCGTTGATTCACGCTGCGACGATGGTTACCGCCGGAGTCTATTTGGTCGCTCGTTGTCATGTCTTGTATGAGCTGGCTCCCTATACCATGTATTTTATTGCCGGAGTGGGAATCATCACGGCGATCTTCGCCGGGTCGATGGCACTGGTTCAATATGACATCAAACGTGTGATTGCCTATTCCACCATGAGCCAGTTGGGCTATATGTTCCTGGCAATGGGCATCGGCGTTTATAGTCTGGGTATGTTTCATTTGATGACCCACGCATTTTTCAAGGCACTGCTCTTTATGGCGGCAGGAAGCGTGATCCATTCGCTGGACGGTGAACAGGACCTCAGGAAAATGGGTGGCCTGCAAAAAGTCATGCCACTGACCCACGCAACTTTTTTAATAGGTGCTCTGGCCCTGGCTGGGTTTCCCTTGACCAGCGGCTATTTCAGTAAAGAGGCGATCATTCTGAGTTCTTACCATGCCGAGATGGGGAATATCGTTTTCTGGGCGATTGCGGTACTGACGGCGGGCATGACAGCGTTTTATATCTTCCGGGTTTATTTGTTTACCTTTTTCGGTAAGCTCCGTAGTCCAGAGGTACATCCGCATGAGTCTCCCATGATTATGATTGTTCCTTTACTGGTTCTGGCTGTTTTGGCTCTGCTGGGTGGGGTGTTGGGGCCCTGGGTCGACAGCTTTCTGGCACCGGTATTTGGTCATGTTGCCCATCCTCATGATAACGCGTTGGAAACCATAGCCCTGGTAGCGGGACTTGGAGGCATCGCGACGGCAGGCTTATTGTATATGGTGAGCAAGCAACGTCTGGATTTTTTCAAGGAAGCGCTGGCTCCCCTTTATGACCTCCTGTTTCACAAATATTATGTGGATGAGATTTATGATTATTTGATCGTACGCCCGACAAAAGCCATTGGTGCTTTTTTAGAACAAAAAGCCGAACGCGAAGGTGTAGATTTTACCGTTGACCAGGTGGGCCTGCAGATAAAAGAGGTGAGCCATGTTATCAGTCTCTGGCAATCGGGAAAAGTGCGTTCCTATGCTTTGAATATGGTTGTCGGCGTGGTGACGATTCTATTGTTTGTTGTATTCATGTAACCGGAAAGATATATGTTATCCCTTATAATTTTCATACCCCTTATTGCGGCACTGGCGCTCCTCATGGTATCCAGAGAGAGTGTGGCCACGATCAAAACAGTTGGGGTGGGTGCGGCAGCGGCTAGTTTTGCTCTATCCTTATGGTTACTGTTCTCGTTTGATACCGCTAACCCGGATATGCAGTTTGTCCAGACGTTTCACTGGGTGCCTGCCCTGCATATCAATTATCTGGTAGGGGTAGATGGTATCAGTTTGTGGATGGTTGTGTTGACCGCGTTTTTGGGGCTCCTTGCTGTTATGTTTTCCTTCAGTCAGAAGGAAGGGCTGAGAAATTTTGTTGCCCTGATACTGGCACTGGAGGCGGGGACGCTTGGGGTGTTTCTGGCTCTCGACACCATTTTGTTTTATGTGTTCTGGGAACTGATGCTGGTGCCGACTTATTTTCTCATCGGTATCTGGGGAGAAGGTCGACGGGTCTATGCCACGATGAAATTCGTGATTTACACCCTGGTGGGAAGCTTGTTGATGCTGGTTGCGATCGTTTCCCTGACGATGGTGCACTATGGCGCTACCCACGATGTGACGTTTGATTTGCGTGTGTTGACCCTTACCCATATTGATCCATCCATGCAGATATGGATGTTTTTATGTTTTTTCCTGGCGTTTGCTATCAAGGTCCCGGTTTTCCCCCTGCATAGCTGGTTGCCTCATGCCTATGTGGCTTGCCCCATTCCCGCTTTGATTCTATTGACGGGAGCCATGTCCAAAACCGGTGCTTATGGTTTTCTGCGTTTTTGTCTGCCCCTATTTCCCGAAGCGGTTGAAACCTTTGCTACGGTTATTGGTTTGATGGCGGCGGCTGGAATGGTCTATGGAGCTTGGATCGCCATTGCACAAAAAGACCTGAAAGCCCTGGTGGCTTATTCCAGTATCAGCCATTTGGGATTTATTGTGATTGGCATCTTTGCTCACAACGGGACGGGGATTGAAGGCAGTTTGCTCCAGATGATCAACCACGGCATCATCGCATCGGCGTTGTTTCTGGTCGTTGCATTTATCGAGATGCGGGCGGGAACCCGCAACCTGAATGAGCTTCGTGGTTTGAGTAAGGCCATGCCCGTTTTGTATGGAACTTTCATGTTGATCATGCTGGCTGCTCTGGGGCTTCCAGGGTTAAACGGCTTCGTCGGAGAGTTCCTGATTTTAATGGGAGTCTGGACATCCACCATGTTTTCGGGGTTATCGGGTATTCTGGTGTTGATGGGTGGATTGTCAATTGTCTTCGCTTCCATTTATATGCTGTACATGTTCCAGGGTTCGATGCAGGGAAAATCGGATAACCAAGAGTTGACCGACATTGATCGATGTGAGTTCAAGCTTCTTTTGCCCGCCTGCCTACTCATATTGCTGATTGGGCTTTACCCCAAACCTTTCATTGACCGGGTTACCCCTTCGGTCGAATCATTACTCCATCTGGAAAAAACGGTCAACCTCCATGTCGGTGAAGAAAGCGGTCACCACTAACCGGCGAGCCGCCGGTGGCAAATTGCAATGTCGTTTACTCCTGACAGCGATGTTCTTGGCGTGATGTGCCCTTGCTCCATTCCCTTCCGCAGAACGGGGGCTCTGCAAATGTTGACATGAGATTCGGCAAGAACATTGTTGATGGTGTTTTTCTTAAACGGCCAAACCGTTATCTGGCGCATGTTGAGGTGGCGGGGCAGGAAGTTCTGGCTCATGTTCCCGACCCGGGCCGCCTGACCGGGTTGATGCTGGCCGGGAGAAGAGTGCGGCTGGTCCATCAACCCTCGGAAAAACGTAAAACAGACTACACGCTGGTTTTGGTGCGGCACGGTTCAATATGGGTTTCGGTATTTCCGGTGTTTGCCAATAACCTGATCCAGGAAGCATTGATGCAACAGAGGCTTCCTTTCCTTCAGGGCTATTCCGACTTTGCCAGCGAAGTGAAAGTGAAGAACAGTCGTTTCGATTTCAGGTTGGAGTTTCCGGCAAAGTCCGCGTATGTTGAAGTGAAATCGGTGAGCCTGGTCGAACAAGGGCAGGGTAGGTTTCCTGATGCGCCGACAGAACGGGGAGTCAGGCATGTCAAAGAGTTAATGGAGTTGTGCGCAAAAGGCTATAGGACGGCAGTGGTATTTGTTTCGCAACGGTCCGATACAGGGTCCATCACCTGCAACGATGACATTGACCCGGTTTTCGGGGAGTGGTTGCGCAAAGCACATAGCCAAGGTGTGGAACTTTATGGCATGAACTGCAAGGTCACCCCAACCACGATTTCCCTGAACAAAAAGGTTGAAGTGGCATTGTAGCTCGACCTTAGCCGCTTGGCCGGGTCTAGTGGAGGAACGAGCTCAGATCGGGAATGACCAGCCATTGTTCTCCCTCAAGCACCCATTCCTGCTCAACGAGCCGGGTTACTACTTTGGTGCTGGGTAATATCGCGAGTTGATAACGGATGATGACAACGGCCCGGTTGAAACCTTCTCCGGGTCCTTTGGCTGTAAAGGCAACCGGAGCACCATCTTTGAAAAATTTGATATCTAAAATGGTTGCTTCAAAAAAAGTAATGCGCTGGATCATTTCCAGTGATTTTCCCATATAACTGGCGCGATGGGTCGGGTGGACGAACCGGGAACTGATATTCATCGCTTTGCTTTCAAACTCGAAATTAAAAGCCTCAATACTTAAGTCCAGATTTTCCTGGGTTTTATAATAAGGGTCCAAAGTTTCGCAGGATACAGAAGCAAAAAAAAGAAGAAAAAAAATCACTCTTTGCGCGAGGTTGAGTGTGTAGTTGGATTTCAGCATGAAGTAGGGTTGTTGATGAGAAAAGTGAGGGGTGAATAATCGCTTCTCATTGATTATAGATAAAAATATTGATTCCTTCCAGCTTATAAGCTGGGCATTGGAGAATGATGGCAAAATCAGGTGGGTTTAAACAGGTGAAACATAAAGCCGGTTCGAGCAATAGAAAACCTGTGAGCACTGCGAGAAAAAACTCGGGGAAGAAAGAGGTGACGCTTTGGGATCAGGCTTCCCGTTGGTATGACTCGCTGGTTGGTGGTCAGGGTACGGATTTTCAGAAGGACATTATCATGCCTGGTGTGTTCCGATTGCTGGAAGTCAGCAAGAAAGACCGTGTCCTTGATC
>Ga0233433_10003867_pt1 | contig 11804 bp, 8 predicted proteins | sample SI_122_August201_5_FD_179868 | JGI IMG/M metagenome (GOLD analysis project Ga0233433, IMG submission 179868) | Seawater microbial communities from Saanich Inlet, British Columbia, Canada - SI_122_August2016_100_MG | ecosystem: Environmental > Aquatic > Marine > Inlet | place: Canada: British... | reverse complement strand
AAGGACTTTAATGGTCCGCTCGTCGACGTCACCCATCCGGAACAGATCGAGATTCTGCCCTAACCGTCGCGCCTGTTCAGGCGGTTCGGTGTTCATCAATCAAGACATATTGATAGAGATCACCGCCCCGATACCAAAGCCATGTTCGCCCCCGTTTGGCGCCGCCATCGAACATTTGTACTGTTTCGAAACACTGAATATCAGGCATCGCGGCAAAGCCGAACCTCAGATGAAAAGACGTTTCATCGATCTCCCACAATCGACCCGCTATACGACCGTTATCCCAGACCATCTGATTGGCGTCTTCGTCGTAGCCGGCTTCGAAAACCAGATCCTCAGTGCGCCCATCTGACCACGTGTAAAAACTCTCCTGACGGTACGAAAGGTCCGGGTCATCAAAAATACTAAGGACGATTCGAAAATCGTATCGGTCATTGATCCAGCCTGCGGGAGAAATAAAGGAATAGGTGCCCTGCCATTCCCCTTCATTCGATGCGATGAGAGGCATGTCTTCGCGCAACGTCGTCATAACAATAGATCTCCAAATTCAATTGGCCCTATCCTAGACCCCCATCCTGGGTCACGGTAAGACTTAGCCACCATGATGTTATCCGCATTTGATTCGACGAAACTTGAGAATGCTTTGGGCGCGTTGGACCAAGCTCTGGCGGCGCATCCGTCTGCACATTTGGCCTTTCGCCGTATCGCCGACACCGTCTGTTTGGCGCCGAACCTGACAGCAGATTTGCATGCCGGTCACGACAAAGCCGTTCGTCTCGGTTCGGCGCTTGGCATCCCCTTGCAGGATTCCGATCCCGCCGATGGATTCAGTTGGGATGGTGGAGCAGTAGCAAGTCAGACAGAGACAGCGGTGCTATTGCACGAATTCGCCCACTGGCAGATCGCACCACCCGAGCGTCGAGTACTGCCAGATTTCGGTTTAGGGGCCGGCCCCGAGACTGGGTATAAGGACAAGGCAGAGGCTGCATGCTGTGTTGATGAGGCCACCAAAGAACGGGAAGAGGACTTAGCGTCTCTGCTCGGCATACTTTGGGAGGTTGAAATCGGTGGTCCGGCGATCATCGCGTTTTGTGAGCAGAATTGGCTAGAGCTCCATGATCGTCCTGGCACATCACGTCATTTTGTTTCTGTATTTGACGAGCTCGTCGCGCGCCACCTGATCGATGACGCTGGACGCCCGCTCACCGTCTTGGCGGAAGCGGTCTAGTTCCAGCGGCCGTCCGGATAGTACCGCGTGGCTGCCTCCTTCATGGTCTCTGGTAGGCCGTCCAAATATTCACCCGGGCCAAACCGGGCGCGATAGGCGTCGAAGACCGGGCGATATATGTCCATTTTCCAGTCAGGCAACGTGCGTCGCTCGCGGTGCGCTGCCAGCGGTATTTTTGCCCGTACAATTTCTTCATGAGGTCCCCAGGCTTTGGCCAAGGGCGTTCCGTTGGGCCCGATAATCTGGGTGACCCCAAAGCCACCCGCAGCATCGGCAAAGTAGCGGTTACCCGGGCTGATCGAATTGGACACAATCGACGTGAAGTAGCCGTTATACCGCGATGTCATGACGGCATCGTCCGTCGGGTTTGACCCCGAGGCTTGACGGATACAAAGCTCACATCCTTTTAAGGCCATGCTGGCATAGAGAAGCGGGTCGTTTTGAACTCCTGTGATGCAAATGTTCCCGACCTCAGTTCGCGCAACTGGGATGACTTCGTCCCAGCCGTACATCTCCACGTAACGTGGCAACACGTCGTACACCGTTGTTGTGATGAGCTCGAACGCTGGGTTGAGTCCATGGCCGCCGCGCGCCTTCCAATGTTTAGCGACGATTTCGCCTTTCGGATTCATGAGCACGCCAAGCATGAGGACGTGGTCCAGCCAGTCGGGATCTTGGGCGTAACAACCAAACGTCAACCAGAGCCCATACTCACGCGCTTTCGCTGCGAGCACGTCCGTCTCTTTTCCCGGAATTTCGATGGCAACGGACAACATCTCTTTCCGTGTCCAACCCGCATACCCAGCGATCGGGAATTCATGAAACGATAAGAGGTCAGCTGGTCCAGCCCAGTGGGCGTGCTCATCAATCAGGGTCACCATGCGTTTCAGATTGGCGGCGATCCCAGGGCGAGGGTTAGCCGGATCGACAGGCAGAACAGGATGTTGCACGCAGGCGTATTCAACTGAGTCTTTTGCAAGAGCGACGGTGTCGTATGAGCCTTCCTGTCGAACAGAGACTTGGTCTGTGCCCGGCGCAGCAGCGTTAACGGTATGGGGTGAGGACACGACGACCGCAGACGCTGCAAGACCACCGCCTAAAACGCCCCTCCTGGTCATGGACGGGCTTATGTCTCGCCCGTTCTTACGCATGGCGTTCTCTGACATTGTTGGTGCTCCAAGCAATTTGCCGGCTGTATTCGTAGGGACGCAGGTGCAGGCTTAGCTGTCCGGTCTGAGCCAATTCTGAAATTTCACTAACTTTTCCGTATCCAGATCGCACTGAAGCCGAATCCAACCTGGGTTGACGCCAATGCGGTCGGAACCCGGCTGGCCCCAGCCATAGACCAACGTTGGCCCCGTCTCGTCTTTGTCTTGTACGACGACCACCAACGTTTCCCGCTGCATGCCGTAGGACCAGGTGTTGCGGAATGTGAAAACCATCTCCCGTCCATCTCGATAGGTGAAGGGGTAGGTGCCACCCTGATCGTGGATGCGGACGTAGTCGATGGTGTTGACGGGCGGCCCACCATCTTTCTTGGGGAAATCGACCATGCAGCTGAACCAGCGCGCGCGCTCTAACTGGTGCCAGGAGAAATCAGCCACGCCCTCTAATTGTTCATCCGTAGCAAACGAGAGGGTGCGATCCCGGAACCAATACCCAGTCTCACCGACGCGAAGTTGATAGTCGGAGTATCGCTTAGCGCTGTCTTCACCAAACACACATTCTTTGGTTTTCATGCCGCCAGCGAGGACGTCACCGTCTCGACGCAGGAAAATATCGCATCCGTCCAAGACCATGGTGTCGTCTCGGGTTAGCCCTTTAAGTTTTGAAGGGGCGTCATGAGCGCCGAGGAATTCTTCGCCGTCTTTGAAAAAGTGTAACTTAATCCGGATGGCACCTTCTTCTTCATCGGCGGATACCTCGTAGAGTCGTTGCCGGAAGATCGAAGAGGGGTCGTTGTTCTTGTATTCTTCGACGTAGAGAACGTATTCGCCAAAAGCTGGGAGGTCGACACGGCTTATTTGGCCGTGCACGCGTAAGTGCCCCCCTGTTTCGAGAGATTTTTTCTCGACATTGGAGTCGAACTGAAGTTGTTCCCGATTGTCATGGTCGCCGGGCCATATCTCCATGAGGGTTTCCAACTCACGCTCAACCAACGTGTATCGCCGGTCTTGCGCGTCGGCCTGTGCCGCAAACAATAGACAGACACTAAGCAGCGCGAGAGTTTGAATTTTCATTGGAGCTTTCCCCGTTTATGACGAGCCGAAGTCGGATTCACCCTAGGAGCTTGATCCCCCTCTGCCAATGCAATTGGGTCGGCTGAGACGCTAGTCTGTAAAGCCGAGCGTTTCGAAGGAAATGATGTTGTTGACCATGGTAAAGCCCGTCACGTTGGGACGCAGACCCGCAACCTGTGCTGTCTCAAACATATAGACGGCGGGGTATTGATCTCGATACCACGCCATAATGTCACGCCGCATCGATATGGCTTTGTCTTCGTCCCACTCGGTCATAGCTGAACGAATTTGCGGCATGATGGCTTCGTCGCAATACCATGGCTCGCGACGCAGGCAGGAATGCAGCCGGAGCGCACGTAGGCTGTCCAGTGATGGCCAAACCGGCCAGTTCATGGAAAAGGCGTCGACGTCGTCTGGCCATGTGCCTTGGCCCAGATATCTCAGAAACTGTTGAATGGGTAAGGTTCGTATTTCCATATTGACGCCGATGGCTGAGAACTCGTTGGCGACGATCTGCAGCACAGAAGCGCCGACGCCGATCCCATTAATCCCGTATGCAACAAAAGAAAATCCGTTTTCGAAACCCGCTTCTTTCAGCAATGCGCGGGCGCGTTCTGGGTCATAGGGAATGGCGGGCAGGTCTGGGTTGAAACCAAGAGCGGCGCGCGGCACCGGCTGATTGGCAGATACCGTTGCCCCTTCCAGAAGAATTTCACCCACTGCGTCTCTATTCATGGCGAGGTTGAGAGCTTCCCGTACGCGGACGTCTTGCAACGGCGAATTGGGGCGGTCGTGAAGAATAAAGGATAGGCCCGAGGTTTCCGCAGCAATCCAGCTTTCCGTGTCTAGACCTGCAGCTTCTATAGTCGCACCGTCTTCCGGGCCGAATTCGATGGCGACGTCAATCCTGTTCGATTGCAGTGCTTGTATGCGCGCTGACTTATCCGGAATGGCCAATATCTCCAGCTTGTCCACATTCGGCGCCCGCCACGATGTTCGGACGGCCACCATTCTGGCTTCCGCTGGTCCCCAGCTCTCGATGCGAAACGGACCTGTGCCCACGGGCTCACGGGCAAAGCCTTCGCGTCCCAGCCGGGCCCATTGCTCTGGGTCGACCATCGGAAGAATGGTCAGGGATCGCATCAGCAGCGGATCTGGCTCGCGTGTCGTTATGTCTAGGGTCAAGTCATCGACCGCCACGGCGCCCTCAAAAGTGGGAAGCTCCCGACGCAAGCTTTCTGGCAAAGACTCTTCGCTGGCGAGGTAATTGATGGCGAAGGCGGCCGCGTCAGACGTAAACGGCACGCCATTGGAAAAGGTGACGCCGTCACGGAGTTTAATCCGCCAGGTGTTTTGGTCGACCGCTTCCCATGAAACGGCGAGCCACGGTTGCAATGCGCCGGCTTTATCGATCCGCGTTAAACCATCAAAAAGCGCAGGCGTGAAATAGATTGTTGGTGTTGCGCCAGACCGAAATGGATTTCCAAAAGAGAGCGGCAAGCTCGAGATGCCCAGCCGCATAACTGATTCCGCGGCGGCAGATAAAGATGGCGCAAGAAAGAGCGCAGCCATCAGAGTGGTGGATATGAAACGAGCGAGACTGCGGTGCAAAATTTAGCCCTTTTCGTATTTTGAGCGCGGTTGTCCCCTAGGGGTCAACGTCCAGGGTATCGTAGCTAATAAAGCCGTGTACGTCGTCATACCCGGTTACGCCGGGCCCCAGCCCTGCAAACCGCAATTCAGGCCACAGGAATATCGCAGCTGCGTTGTCTCGGTAACGGGCCATCAAACTCTGTTTCAACGCGATGCGTTTTTTGGTGTCTTGCTCAGTTAAGGCATCTTGAATCATGTCGGTCGCGCCTGTATCGCAGTACCAAGGTGCCGGCCGGTCGCAGGAGTTGTTACGGAGAGTTCGAATGACATCGATGATCGGTTCCATCGTGTAGACCATGCCAAACGCTTTGCCGTGCCACCCCCCGCGTTCGAAGTGATCGAACAGATGGGCAATGGTGACCGGCGCGATGATAAGGTCGACACCAACGTCGCTCAGCGCGCCTGCCACGAGTTGATACATGGCGCTGTCGGACCCGTTGGCGCCGACAACTGCTTCTGCCGTCAACGAGAAACCATTTTCGTACCCCGCTTCCGCAAGAAGGGCGCGTGCACGGTCCGGGTCGTAACGAATGGGCTCAAGGTTGGGGTTGTAGCCCTCCGCCGCCGGTGTTGCCCCTTGGCTCGCTGGTACGGTTAAGCCACCGAGCAACCCTTCAATGATGGCCTCACGGTCGATGGCGAGGTTCAATGCTTGCCGGACGCGGATGTCATCGAGCGGGCTTGGCCCTTCGGTGAGGACAAATGAAATCGTGCGCACCATCTCGCTGCGCCAACCGAGAAACGTTCCGCCGGTCTGAATAATGGTTTCACGGTCATCCGGGCCCAACGCCAAGGCGATATCTACGGAGCCGGACGTTAGGCCTTGAACCCGCGCCGTTGCGTCGGGCACGGCGAGAATCTCTAAACGGTCGAGTTTTGGCGGCCGCCATGATTTTGGATGCGCGCGTAGGGTGATACGGGTCGCTTCAAAGGCTTCGACCATGAAGGGGCCAGTTCCAACGGGCTTGAGGGCAAATCCGTCGCGCCCGAGGGCGGCCCAGCTCTCCGGTTCGACCATATGCAACACGGGCAAGAACCGCGGCAGAATTGGAACAGGGATGTTTGTTTTTATTTCGACCGTATGGTCATCAAGCGCAGTGGCGCCTTCCAGGAAGGCCATTTCCGTCGCGACCGCTTCACCGGTTCCAGCTCGCCCGGTCAGATAATTAACGGCATGGACAACGGCTTCGGCGGTAAAGGGGTTGCCATTATGAAAAATAACATCGTCGCGCAGGTCCAAGACCCAGGTTAGGTCATCTGTTTGTGTCCACGTCTTCGCCAACCAAGGCTGCACGACGCCGTCTTTATCAATCCGCGTCAGGCCGTCGAATATAGCCGACAGGGAATACAAACTCGGCATGGTCATAACGCGATAGGGGTAGCCCCGCCCCGGCGGCAACTCGTGAACAGCGATGCGAAGAGACTTGGCGTGACCGTCAGCAATGATCAAACAGAACAGAGCGATGGTGAAGAGGAATGGGCGCATTACTCGTCTACGAAGTGAATGTCTTCGTAACTCACGAAACCGTTTACTTCAGAAAAGCCACGGACGTTCCCGCGCGTGCCTGCGAACCGAACAACTTGGTAAAGGTAGAGAGCGACCCACTCTTCGCGATAGAACCGCATCACCTCATGCCGCAAGGCCAAGCCCTTCTCGACGTCAAAGGTCACCAGCGCTTCATTGATGGTCGGCATGATCCGCTCATCGCAATACCACGGATGAACCCAGAGACAGGAGTGATTGCGCAACGGCCGCAGCACGTCGACCGTCGGCTCGGCGGCGAAAGTGACACCAAAGGCATCACCGTCCCAGCCGCCTTCCATGACGCTGCGAATCAGCTGGCTAACCGGAAAGGTTCTGATTTCCATGATGACGCCAATGGCCGACAGGTCTTGGGCGACCTTTTGATACATCGCGGCGTCATTGGCGCCGGACCCGATGACACCCTGCACGACGAAAGTAAATCCGTCGGGGTATCCGGCCTCCGCCAAGAGCGCGCGAGCGCGGTCCAGATCAAAAGGGATGGGCGGCAAGTTTGGGTCAAAGCCGTAAACCACAGAGGGTGCCGGTTGGGTCGGGAGCTCCGGTATTCCAGCGAGCAAGCCATCAACCAAACCACGGCGATCGACCGCTAAATTTAAAGCTTCACGGACGCGCACGTCGTCCAGCGGGTTGCCGCGGCCGTGATGAAAATTGATCGCCCACATCGCCGCTGTCGGCCAACTCAAACCACGCCCTCCCGCATCAGCAATAACTTCGGCCTCTTCAGGTCCGAGCGCCAAGGCGATATCCATTTGGCCGGACAAAACGGCCTGGGTGCGGGCGTAGGCTTCGGGTGCTGCAATCTTTTCCATGCGCGGGATGGTCGGTGTGCGCCACGATGTTGGCACGGCGTCGTATTCAATTTTGGTCGCGCTAAATTTTGTTGGGTGATACGGCCCGGTGCCGATTGGCTCCCGCGCAAATCCATCCGCGCCAAGGCGTTTCCACTGGCCCGGCTCGACCATATGCAAAAGAGGAAGGGCCCGCGGAAGATGCGGCGTCGGAACCTTTGTAATGATTTCTACCGTATAGGGATCAACGACGCGCGCGGTACGGACGAACGAAAACTCGCGGGCCACGGCCTCGCGTACTGCAGCATCACTCGTCAAATAATCGAGAACACTGACGACAACGCTCGCCTCAAAGGGGACGCCGTTCGAGAAGGTCACGTCGTCGCGCAGCGTGATGCGCCATGTTAGGTCGTCGACCGTTTCCCAATCCGTCGCTAGCCACGGTTGAAGATCGCCCTGTGCATCGATACGGGTGAGGCCGTCAAAGGTTGCCGACCAGGTGTAGATGTGCGGCGTGCCGGTGTTGCGGTAGGGGTTGCCCAGTGTTGGTGGCAAGGCGGTGGTGCCGATGCGCAAAACATCTTGGGCGCTGGAATGCGCGACAACGCACAAACTCAATAGACAGACAAAAAGGACATGCCGAACCATGCCCCGAGGGTAGGGGTCCTATCCGATCAGCGCAAAAGAAAACGCCCCGGCCGAAGCCGGGGCGTTGACGTCTCAGGTAAGACTGTGAGGTCTAGAAGTTGTACGAAGCTCGGACACCGAACTGGCGCAATTTAGGTGCGCTCAGAGCAATACCCTGTTGTGCCGTAAACTCGAACGGGAACAGGCCGCCCTGGTCAGCCGAGAAGTCAGTCCAGCGTTGTCCAGCCAGCCATGTCTTATCGTTGAACAGGTTGGTAACAAAGCCTTCCAAACGCACGGTATCGTTGGTGAAGCCAATGCGCAGGTTAGACAGAACCTGTGAACCCACATAAGCAAAGTTGGCTTCGTCAGCGAAGCGCTTGCCAGTGTAGGAAGCATCCCAACGAATGAAGTAGTCCCAATCGTCGGTCAGACTGTCGGTCCATGTTCCAGCAAGCGAGCCGCTCCATTTCGGGAACTGAACGGGACGGTTGCCATCACAAACCAAACGGCCATCAGCGGCCGGCGGGGCGAAGTCATCCGTGAACCCACATTCGAAGTTTTTGAACTCAGCTTCGGCGTAGTTCAAACCCCAATCAAAGGTGAGGTTTTCAGTAACCGCAGCTGATCCTTCGAACTCAACGCCCTTAAACTCGGTATTGAATCCACCGATGGTGGCGTTCAACGCGATTTGGGACATTGCAGCGTCGTTCCGCTCGATTGTCGCACCAGTTCTGGTCTTCTGGTTTGTCCACTTCATGTAGTAAGCAACGAGGGAGAAGTTGACCCGGTTGTCCATGAACTGCTGTTTCCAGCCGAGTTCGTAGTTGTCGAGCGTTTCTTCGCCCAAGAACACGTCGGTATCGATCTGAGAGAAGATCAAGTCGATGTCATCAGAAGGACGGTTGACGACGTCGGCGTTGAAGTAACCAGGTGTGTTACCACGGGAGAATGTGGCCCACAGGTTGGTTGCATCGCTCGGTTGGTACTGCAAGGTGACGCGAGGTAAGAACTTTTTAAAGGACTGACCAAGTTCGCCGCCATTGCCGGTGGCAAGTGCTTGAATTTGCGGCGCAAAACCAAGGGTGTCTGTCACACCAGGAAGAATGACAGTGATGTTATCTTCTTGATAACGCCATTCGAAGTCGAACGAAAACTCATCGGTGAACTGATAGCCGAAGGTGCCGAACACACCTTTGGTTTCCCCACCGTTCTCAGGACCAATGGTCAGAGGCGGAAAGAAACACGGGCATAATCCATCTGCCGTGCGGCCAAGAGCCGTGTCGAGATCAAACGATGCAGGACCAGTGAGTCCACCATCTGTGCCGACAGCCACTTCGCCACCCTGGAAGGTGGCTTGGAAGCCCCCGTCAAAGTAGCTAACGCCGAGCATCCAGGTCAGGTCGTTGTCGTCTCCTGATGTGATGCGGACTTCGGCTTGCTTGACCGTGTTCTGTGACGGATCGCGAGACAACCAGTTGGCAACGGGCGTCAAGTCGAAGTCACGAATGAACACAGAGTTCTCTTTGCCGTAGCCGGCTAAGACAGAGATTGAGGACCCTTCGAAGAACCCTGACGCATTGAGATCGTAATCAACATTGAGGGAGAAGCGGAGGTTGTTGCGCCGCAGGCCCACTTGATCAATGTACGGTGCGCCGGGGAAATCAGGCACAACGTTGTTCCAAAAGTTGATCAGATCAGGCGACAGTGCCGTTGAGGAATCGATGATGCTAGCGACTTCCGGAATTTCACCGCAGACCCAGTCTGTCAGGGGCAAGCCATTAGCTCTGGTCTGGCCAGCTGTGCGCGTTGCAAGACAGTTGGTCAGGTTGGCGGTGTTATTGCCACGCAGTCCGAGTGGACCACTGATGAACGCCTGTGCTGGTGAACTATCGTTATCTTTAGAATAGATCGCATGCAGCTTGATCGTTAGATCGTCATTTGGCGTCGCATACAAAGTGCCCATCATCGTGTCTGTGCGTTCCGCACCCAAGTCACCGCCATCTGAGGCGGAGTATTGGCCGTCGGTGCCATAGCCACGGACAAAGGCGCGATAGGCTAGCTTGTCTTCGACAAGCGGACCTTCATGCGAAAACGTAACATCATAAGTGCCGTCTTCGGCGAAACGGGTGGAGGCCCGTCCAGAGTATTCAGTCGTGCTCGGTGTTTTGGTGATGAAGTTCACCGCACCGGCGAAGGTCGAACGTCCCAGCCATGCAGAGGACGGGCCTTTAACAACTTCGATACGCTCAAAGTTTTCGTTGCCCATGCTGGACACGCCGCCAGGCATATAGATGCCATCCAAAAAAGCGGACCCAGTTTGTGCAAACGGCTCTTTCAATTCAGAACCAAGGCCACGGAAGCGAATGGCGGTGTAAACACGGCCAGGCTCTTGAACGCCTTGTTCGTTGAATTGCAGGCCAGGTGTGAATTTGGCCAAGTCAACGAGGTTAGGTGCCCCAATGGCTTCCATCTGCTGAGATGAGAAGGCTGTGATGGCAACGGGAATTTCTTGCAGGCTTTCAGAACGCTTACGCGCTGTGACCACAATTTCTTCGAGGGCGACACTCTGTGCTTCAGCAACTAATGGAAATGCCATCACCGCCGCTGTCGCAAGAGCAAGGCCTCGAAGACCAAATCTCTTAAGTTTCATGAAGTGTCCCCTTTCGCGGGTGTATCAATTTTAGGTCGACCGAACTTCGGTAAACATAAACGGGGGTACACAGCGTTGGCGCCAGCCAGCATCCCCAAATGCAGCCGAAGAGGCGCAAAGATTAGCGATTATGGCCCCGTGGAAAAGCCTAAACACTCTTGTATGAACAAACCGCCCTAATGCGCGGCATTTATGCAACACACCAAGTCGATTAATTAGAATAATCGACTAATAATTAGCCAGAATGTTAGAAAAATAGACTATTTTTCCGGAATAGGCGACGTGTTGCAAAGAGGTCATAGCTCGCTGTTATTTCAGGATTTCAGCGGTTTTCGGGTTGCGACATTTTCGCATACGGCGCATTCATAATGTTCGAAACTAAGAGAAATTCCCTTTTGGCGTCGCGTGGGGCCAGAAGACAAGCAGCGGTGCGAATTCGTGCCGTTCAATCACAACTGGGGGGATCATAAACCTATGACCTTTTTAACTCGCTTAAGTGCCGGTGTTGCCGGTATCGCCATAGCGGCAACTGGGGTGGTCGATAACGCCGCCGTTGCGCAAAATTTGGCGTTAGAAGAAATCGTGGTTACAGCTCGTAAGCGCGAAGAGTCATTGCTCGACATTCCGGTCGCCATTTCGGCGTTCTCATTCGATCAGCTTGATCGCAGTGGCTTCAGCAGCCTTGAAGATCTTTCGTTCGTTACGGCTGGCATGCACTTCAACAAGCAGGGCGGTCAGATCCCCGGTCGTGTTAACACGTCGGTGCGTTTCCGCGGTATGGACTCCAACCAGTCCGCCGCATCGCAGCAACTCGGCACGGTCTTCCTTGATGGCGTCTATGTCTCCCAAGGCGTCGCCAGCTTGGACTTCTCAAACCTTGAGCGCGTTGAAATTATCAAAGGCCCGCAGTCGGCGACCTTCGGTCGTTCCACATTTGCTGGTGCGGTCAACTATGTGACCAAGACCCCGGGCTTTGAATACGAAGGCCGCGCAGCTGCCCAATGGGGAGAAGATGGCCACTATGACGTTTCTTTGTCCCACGAAGGACCGATTGTTGACGGCAAGCTAG